>Ga0247770_1000521_pt1 | contig 37011 bp, 35 predicted proteins | sample UWRJL136409B6_FD_179943 | JGI IMG/M metagenome (GOLD analysis project Ga0247770, IMG submission 179943) | Plant litter microbial communities from Arlington Agricultural Research Station in Wisconsin, United States - UWRJ-L136-409B-6 | ecosystem: Environmental > Terrestrial > Plant litter >... | reverse complement strand
TGCGCCGTATACGCCGGCGGGGCCTTCGCCGCGGTGGCAGGCTTCGGCCTCGTCCGTCGACGAGTGTGCTCGATAGAATTCATCGGGATGAATATCTGTTGCACAAAAGGCGGGACACAATCAGCAGCTGGCTCGAAGAGATAAGAGCCGTTGGTACCTCACCAGAGATATGCAGGAACCGGCCGTGCAGCTGTCGCGGGGCATTGCTGGCCGAATCCGCCAGCCCGGCAATGACGCCATGCAACAGCAGGGCCACGCCCAAAATGCGCCTGAGGGCCATCAAACCGTGATTTGTGCTCGGGGAAAGGGATAGAAGAAAAGACAAGACTGCTTGGCGGGTGCGGTTGATGCAGAACACGCTCTTACATAGTTGCCCGTTTCACAGGCCCGAGGGTCTCGAAGAGTCCACAGCAGAGAAAGACAAATGGTTGGCAGGGATGGAGGCTGCAGGAGCCCAGAAATTTCAGTCTCCTGTGGTTTGAAGAGTGGAAACTGGGGGAGGGACTGGCGACTGCAAGTATGAATCGATTCAGTCTCTGCTTGGAAGCGGCAAGACGTTTACGAATGACGCTGTTGTCGGTGGAAGAGCTGCAGCCAACGATTCGCCCTGTTTTCGTCTTCCAGTTTCGGTCCAATTTGCATGGGCCCGGCGCCGGGACGGGGATCGTCGTTGATACCCGTGACACGGACTGCTAAACCTCACCACAACTTGCGTCGGTGAGGCCCCTACAATAAGACGGGGCCTTCTGCATCTTTATACACCTTTGGTTTAGGGTACATTGGTGCCAAATAGGGGGGTGGAATCGTGTTTGTCTCCCCGTATCGTAAGAGGAGGCACGGGCAGTTGACTCGGTGGGTGTGAGAAAGCTGGATGATGGCCCCGTGCTTCGACATCAGCGAAGGCTGTGTGCTGAATGGGGGTAGCCAATATGCATCCAGCATCCCTCCCACGTGTGTATGTGTGTGAAGCCATTCAAAGTTCTGATTCGGATTTGGGGGCGAGGGTTCCACCATCCTAATTCCCCCATCATCTGCTCTCTTCTTGTCTCACTCAGACCCCCGATTACGGCTCTTCCGCAAAAAAGCGGGTGACTGCATCTAGCCTAGAGGACTGTCAGACAAGAAAGACCATTCACCATTTCCTCCCTCTGACAGCGGCTGAGTACCAGAACCCGTGACGCTGCCTGGTAGGATCACTGTTGGCGGATCATTGCCTAGAAGCACTGGCCACTGCACTTGGAGACTCGGGAGTGGATCCTGCACAGACCACCGAAAAAAGGATATCCTCCAGAAAATTGTCGAATTCAACTTGTGTTCCTTTTCTTCTTCTCTTTATAAAACTTTTGCAACTAGCACTGCGTCTAGGGACTTTTTGCCTCCACGTCACCTACGATTCCTATTGCTAGTCGCTAGATCAATGCTTGCCGCGCGTTTGAGGGAATACGGAGCACTTTGTTGCCTTGACGTATTCCCATGGTTAAAACCGGCAACATGCTGACTTCGCGTGTTACCTCCGCTGTGTTGAATGTTTGCAGACTGCCTGCATGTTTCCAGGACCAGCTGTCTATTGCCTATCGCCGTGGTGCGTGATTTTCGAGAAGCACCTACGGTACCAGTATTGGCAAAATAGCACTCTTTTACGGGGAACATCTGGGTCAGCAGGAGGGCCCATGTCTCATTCCCATGCACGCTGTATGCCGTGCAACCACCACATCTGCCCCTCGGCGTACGAGTCGTCATTGTGCGCGTAGATGCAAGATCCCCGGTCGCCTCAATCCCGCGCCGTCAACCGCTGGTATCCGAGCTGCGGCCTCTCTTTCGCCGCACTCCTACTGATAGTATACCTTCTGTTTCAGCATCCCTTGTTGGTGAAATGGACTCGGCTCTCCCACTCCGCCCTTCGGTCGGTCCAACGGCGACGTGAGCTCTGTTGGTTGTAGGTCACGATGGCAGTTGCCAACGTCAGATTACAACCCTCCATATACATGATGGCGTCGTGTGTGGGATACCCAAGGTACCTTACCTACCAATGTTTCCAATTTCTCATTCAAGAGCGGCCGATTCAACCTCCTAGCTCTCCGCCTCTGCCCCCATCAGTCAGACGACACCCTCCTCCCCACGTACCTTTATTCCTACCCACTCCTTCATCCTGTCCAGTTCCAAGACTCGGACAATAGCTAGGCAAAATAAAGACCTTCACCGGCCCCTATTCCATCTGCCTCACTATCATCAACACCCTTCCAGCAAGAACAGCGCAAACTGATTGGCTGGGCCTGGCAATAAGCGATCACAAATCACATCCATCAAGTCACACACGTGGGCGAGCCGGCCATGGGTGAGTGGCTATGTACAATAAGCCTGCAGCAGAACCCACGCCAGGAATGAGACATTGGACTAACTCCAGAACATTTGAACGATTGCCAATTCTATGTGGCTATGGTCTAACATAAGGATAGCACTGAAACCTGTTGAGATTAGGAACCCATCCATACGCAGGTACGTTATCTTCCTATACATACTGGCCGAGACGCTCAAAAGCGAGGAAGGAGGCCGAAAGCTCAGCACAACACAGTGCATCAACACTGCGTCAGGCAAAGCCGGTCAACTTGATTTGCGGATAGAACGTTTGCCCTTGGGCACAACACATCATACCTAGACATACCTACATAATAAAAAACAAAGCACGATCTACCTGTATCAACCCCTTGCCCCTTGTCCCTATCCCGCTTGATCCCAAAAAAAAAACTCTCCTCTCACGAGAAACTCAGCTGTCTGTTCTGTACCTGCAGTGTCGGAAACTGGTCCCCAATACCAGCCAATTCCGAGCCCGCAGAATCTTGACCTAAGAAGGCCGTGTCACCCTCCGACTCCTTGGGATACCGAGGACACAGAGAGCCCTTTCGTCCGTCCGTCGAACTGGGAACTGCCAAGGTACTTCGAGGGCTGAGGCTGAACGACGAGCGCCAAGGCAAAACGATGACAGGCATCGGGGCGTTACCGGCACCGGTTTGTGGTTGGTCAAGCTTGTGTAAGGGAGGTGACTGGACCTCAACCTTCACTACGCTCTTCGCATCTTTATCGAGACGCTGATACTGTGATGGCACCTTCGAGTCTATCAGGGAATGTTGAGTTAGCTCCGAGTGCTGGAGGGGCAAAGATGGGGTTGGATATAGGAGGCGCTCACCAGGAGGGGTGCTGCGCAGCGCTCTCTTTTCTACCAGCAAGACGATGGCCCAGACGAAGGGGAATAGTAGCACAGTTACGAAGAGTCGGTTGATCCAAGACATAACTGTAATTGTGTATGATGATCAAACAACAAGCGAGTGGCACAACACAATGCAGGAAGCAAACTAACTACAGGCTCATATACGAAGGGCTTTCATGACATATTATCTTCATAGTGTTCGCCCACCTAACCAGGCACCAGGCCCAAAGGTAACTCGGGGAGACCGCACCCCCCCTGAAGGGTTGCCCATCGGATCACGGAACTCATGAGCCGTTTTGCTGGGAGAAAAGCGATAGTGTTATGGAGGGCGTGGCGTGACCGACCAGCCGGACATACCCGCCCTATGGCGCTCCCGGCCCCTGGCCACGGTAACTGGTTGAAGGCAGGCTGGGGAAGCGCCGCCAGGGATTAGACCCCTTGGTGAGAACGAGGCGCAGCAGCTGAATGGAGCTGATAGCAGGGCGAGGTGCTACTAACCCAGAGCGGGCGACTGGGGGATCGCCTTGCCCACTAGCTCAGCGACAGCGATGGTGAAATCGATTGCCAGCTTGGGCCACACCAAAAGAGCAAATGGGGGGGCTGGGAACCGGAATAAGTGGAGAGATGATAACTCTCGCCAGTTAAGAGTTGCAGATGAGTGGGCCCAAAACCTCGCCTAGCAAATCAAATCTGGCACAAGAATTGATAAGCCTCATGTCGGATGGACGGTGGCAGATAACGGTGATTCGGGCAAGACTTGGAGACCCCTCACAGTCTTTTGGGTTGTTGGGCTGTCAACCTCGGCGTTGTGATTTTGCCTTGGCTCCTTTGAGCGCACTCCTGCATGCCTCTCGTCAAGAAAAAAAGCTGATGAAGGAGAGTGGTGACTAACCGTCCTATAGGTGTTTGTTGGCCTTGCTCGCGGCGGGACAGGCAGTTGGTTGAGAGTCCACGTGCTGCAGGGTTCTCCCGTCTCATTGATTACCCCCGCGAAACGTTGATGGACAGACAACACGGACACGGAGAACCAGCCCCTGCGGAGGCATGCCCGAGCATAGGAGCTGGTGGAATATCTCATTCTTTCCCTCCAGTATGGAGCGAGCGGGCGAGGAGGCGGCCTCCCTACACCGTGAGCTGCGCGGGGCCCCATGTTACACCATTCATGAGGTGTGGTGAGGTGCGGTGAGGTGTGGTGGGAGGCCAAACCGTGGGCGGGTGAGGCGAACTGAGGCTAGCCGTTACGTCTGCATTCAACGTATGCAAGCGAAACCATGGCGCCATCAACGGCTCTGAAGACGCTTTGACGAGCTCGAAAGCCGGGGGGTTCTCCAGGGTCGTCGTCACTGACTATGAGCCGCGAAGAGATGCACGACAGGTGAGGTAGTTGCATACATAGATGAGAGCAGCCATGGCATGGACTGTTCTGTTCGTCAATTGTCGACGCAGCAGCAATAGCAGCCTGCAAGACGGGGCCGCATGAGCCTTGCCGAGCCTGTGGGCGAATCAGCTGACGGCATATTGATTTGACGGCACCACCCAAACGAAGAAGAGGAGGGCGTGCTCAGCAATTGGCGGGGGGATGGGATCCCATGTCGGCAAAGATACCGCCTGCATCGACGACTTCCGGATTTCTCAGCCCGTGGTGCGTCCCCGTCATGGTAAGTTACTCCAGCGTGCCGATGGAGAGGATGGAGCTGCGCAATGCGGGGCGACGCTGCTATACGGTCGCAATGAAGAAGCAATCGTTCGCCGGTGTAGCGAGCGATTCCGTCACACAGCCTGGCCGGCCGAATTTCCAACGGTTTTCCAGACCCTCTAACGACCGGCACGACCTAGCGGGCCAGGCTACGCCCAATGCGGAAGATCACCGAGAACCACCCCGACCCACTCAACGCTCGGGGGGGGGGCTGAGGCGTCGCGCAACGCAAATAACTAGCTAAAGCACGGAAGCTCCCCCGCACAAGCTGCCACAGGGAGAGAGGACGAGCGAGGATGACGGGATGGATGCCTGAGGTTTTGCACTAACTGAGGATGAGGGGGTTTCGGTTGGTATCCAGCCGCCGCCCTCCAGCGAGCGGGCGGGCATGGGACGGAGGGGGGCTAAAATGGAAGGTGAGCTGAAAGGCGGAATTGCGGGATCAAGGAGTTTGCTTGCAGGGGTTCGAGGGCATTCGCGCGCTAGCGCGAGTGAGGACCCTGAAAGTGAAAGCAGGAAGTCATGAAAGATAATAACCAGGGTATCTTCTGATTCGGCAGAAGGGCATTTCTTCCTGCCCAGCTACATGCTTCTCACCTACGTGTAAACTGTGTAATCTGCCGTCCCCTCGCGTCTTTCCTCCACGGTTAAGATACGTGCTGCCCGGGGCAAGGCCATCGAGGCGCGCGAGCAAAGCACGAAAGCAAGCGGAAAGCAAAGAAGAGCTGTGAGCCCCACTTCCCCAATCGCCAGCTCCAAAGTGAGGAGCGCATGTCTGCGACCAAAAAAACTACGCTCCCCGTTCGCATGGGACCGAGAAGCTCCGTCAAGCACCAGCTTCAGCACCGAGCTTCAGCACCGGCACCTCGCTCCTGACTGCACCCGCGCCCGCCTCGTCGCAGCCCCGGCCGCCAATTCACCGCGCGTCTGCGTACAATGGACTTGTGATGCATCCCAGCGCCCGCGAGCTGTCACTCCTGTCTGTCTACCATGTTGCGCATATTGGCCCACACTACGCCCCCCCGTTGATGCGCGAAGAACCCCGTCGGAGCTGGTCGACGGGTGAGCAAGCTGCTGTTGCTGCCGCGACACTGGTCGCCAAGAGCAATCAAGCGCGCCAGGCCATCGCACAACGAAGGCCATTGCGGTGATTCCAGCCTTAGTCCCTCCTCCTACCATCGTCCTGCCGAGCCATGGCGACCGAGAATGCCGCACCGCTGCCGCCGCCGCTGCCGCCGCCGCCACACCTGCTGCCAGGCCCCTCACGGCCGGATCACGATGGTCTGCCCGCACCGCTACCGCTGCCGCCCGGCCTGACTGCACCATCCGGCCCAGGTCCCGGTCCTAGCTCCGGCTCCGTCGCAGCTTCTGAGCTGGTGTCACCCCCTTCACTCCCTCCTCCCTATGATCCCTCCCTGGACCCCGCCATCAAGCACTTGCTTGACCAGCAGGCCGAGATCCAAGCCAAGCTGGCCGCCCTCCTGCCCCAGAAATACGGACCCAACGTCAAGCTAGAGCTTGAAATGCTGCGCCATAAGCTCCGAGTCTTGGTTGCCTATGCCGACGAACATCGTGAGGAACCCCTTTTCGTTTTGTTTCAGCGCTCTTGTGGCTCGCTGGTCCCGTACTTAACCCGTCCTCGCCACCTTTCCCTGTCGTGCACTTCTTCTCTAACCAAGTCTCGTGTCTTGTCATCAAGTAGACCTCTCTGACAAGGTGCCACCTGTGTCCGACATCGAGGAAGCTAGGGCCTTGCAGTACCAATGCGAGTGCATAGAGACGGCTTGTCTGAACCACGGTAAGATGTATTGCCTCCCACCTTGTGCCGATCAACATCTTAATGAGGCCTGCTGGCTATCAGGTATCGACCTTCAGGACCCGAGGTTTCTGGATGCACTCCGGTATCACTACTATCGAGACCAGGCCCCCGAGGGATATGTCGCTTGGCTCGACAGAAATATGTCTTACTACGACCCTATCTTTAGGGCTTTCAGGTTGAGGGATAGCCTGCCTCTCAGCTTCCGCACCCACCACTCCTACAAGTGCTGGGATGAGCGTTGTATGCACTACATATTCGGCTACCCCCTGCGCGACGAGAGAGACCAGCATGCCAAAGAGCACGTCACTCTCCACAAGAGGGACTCGGGACTCTCTGTCGGCGGCACCCCGCCTCTGATCTTCCCCGAACCGCCGAGCAGGAACTACAGTGCGGATTACAACAAACAAACCTCGCCTGTTTATCTCCCCCGGCCTACTTCTAACTTTCAGCTTGCGCCGATCTCGACGGGTGGCCATTCAAAAGACCACCGAGACTCGCTGAGGAGCTACTCATTCGTATCCGAGTATCCTGGAGGACCTCGAGGCTCAATCGATTCTGAGGTAGACCCTCTACTTCCGCCATTGAAGCGTAGCCGTGTGGGTCAATCTAGGCTTGAATCCATCGAGGAACTTCGTCTTCACCGCGAAATCGGCGCCTGTCTACGATGTAGGATACACAAGAAGGGTGTAAGTTGGCCCTTGTGTGTTTGTGTCGCTTTTGACTCACAGTCTCAGTGTGACTCTAGCGATCCGTGTGCGCTATGCCCCGATCTCACGAGTTCCCCTGATAATGATTTCTGGAGGGTGCTTGGGTGTCATCGAGGGCCCCTCACCAGCTTCGCCGAAATTATGCTCCCGAGTATGTTATTCGCTTCAGCGTCTGCGGATTTGCCGGCTGACCAATATCTAGCCTCTATCTCACCGAGACAAACGCAGACGCCCATGACATCTCCTCTTGCGGTGCGCCGCAACATGAATGACTTCTTGGAGAGGACATATGCTGTAGCCCCCGAAATTGCCAGAATGGTCAAATCCAACCTGGATTTTGACGATGGATTCTGGTGGACTGAAGATCTTGCCAGCCTCCCACCTGCAAACCCGACCCTCTCTTCCTTTTCAAAGGACTCTAGTGAGAGACCGCCGCCAATTCTCAGCGTGCTTGCTTCGAGCTGGAACATGACGGGAACTCTTTATAATTTTTGGGAGCTCATCAGGCTGAGTGGTGCGATCTCAGCAGGCAGAGAGTCGGAGATGAACTCATATCCTGTCTTGTTTCGGGCAAAGCTTTTGCTTCGTGAGGCACTCTTCTATGACTTACAGCAGCCAGAACCAGTAATCCATACCGAGACTCACAACTCAAACTCGCATGGTATGTTCGACGACATCGACTCTTACGGCCGATTTCGTCTGCTCTACAACTGCATGACTCAGTTTCTGCAATCATTCGAAGACCAAACTATGCGGGGTGGCCCCTTGGATGCAAAGAGTTGGGTTGCCGTGTTCTTCTCCCTGTGCATATTCAGCGTTGCCAGGACTTTATTGGTCGACAGGGCGGCTCAGTCACGCCTGGTTTCACCGTCACAAGCCGGGGCTGCAGCTATGCACGCTGTTTACAAGGCCCTAGTCGCAGTCTTCGTGTCATCAACGCCGATGCTACTGGATGCGCCAGATATAGAAATGGGTCTTGATGACCGCGAACTGCTTGGTGGTGTCGGAGCGTTCTTGGGACGGAACACTTGGGCTGAGCGGGGGATACCAACAACGAAGGACTTCCTGGTGCTCCTAGGTAGTGGAGAGATTGATGGAACCTGTTTTAACGGGTTCATTAAGCAGAAATCACCTCTACGGCCAGGATCGTTCGTTCTGCCTCCAATTACGAAACCGGGGGAAGAGGCACGAAAACCACTCCCTGATATGCGACCACTTATCACCCCTTGGCACCCGTCCGTTCCTGGCCAACCGGAAAGGGAAACATATGTATTCAAAGGGGAGCCTGATCGGATGCTGACGTCCCCGCAGTCTATCGACCCTGCCAGGCGGCACATCATCGGAGAGAGTCCTACCTTTGTGAGACAAGCAGGCCGCGGCCTGACCTCTCCAATCCCGGCATCAAGAATCAGACCTTCTTACCAGCGGCCGCCACTCCGAAGAGTCTACTGCACAAAATGCCAGGAGTACCCGGAAGGATTTCGAGGCGAGCATGAGTTGAGAAGGCACAACGACGCAAAACATGCCGCCCTGGTTAAAAGATGGGTTTGCGCGGAGCCACAGGACCAAGGACTCAATTCGCCGCCGCCGGTGATACCCTTATCGAACTGCAAGGCGTGTTTAACACAGAAGAAATATGGCGCGTACTACAATGCCGCGGCGCATCTCAGAAGAGCCCATTTCAATCCTAACCGCGGAGGCAAAGCCAGTGGGGACTGGCCACCGATGACGATCTTGAAAGACTGGATGCGAGAGGTTCGGCAGTCAATCGATGCCGCTCATGACCAAGACGACATATCCAGCGGGGAGGAGGATGGCGCCGATTATAAGCCGATGGAGTTCACTTCACCGCCCCGGAGGCGTTCTCCTGTGCTAGAAGCACCACGTCTTGCACCGGCGCCGCCGCCTCCTCCGTTGCAGCCACACGCTCCCCCGTTACTTGCGCCCTCTCACGACAGGATGGTTGGCCCGCCTGGTTCATCCCCGATGGTCATGCAAAACTCACAGGGCACATACCTCGCGCCTACACCAGCTCTCAAGCTAGACGAGCAGCCCGCAGCCCATAACTCTTCCACATCAGTGCGAAACCGTTGCCCACATCCAGAGTGTGGGCGCGTGTTCAAGGACCTCGCCGCGCATATGCTGACACACATGGAGGAAAGGCCCGAAAAATGCCCCATCGAGACTTGCGAATACCATCACAAAGGGTTCGCCAGGAAGTATGATAAAAACCGTCACGCTCTCACACATTATAAGGGCACCATGGTGTGCCCCTTTTGCCCGAACGCCGGCACCGCTTACGAGAAGGCATTCAACCGGGCGGATGTCTTCAAGCGTCATCTAACGGCTGTACATAATGTTGAACAAACCCCGCCAAACAGCAGGAAAATGATATTGACGCCGGCTGGGGGACGATCGGGCGGCTTGGGGGCTAAGTGCAGCATCTGCCAAAGCCAGTTCGCTACTGCACAGGAATTCTACGAGCACCTGGATGACTGTGTCTTGAACGTGATTGTACCCTCAACGCCGAAAACAGCAGGCAGTGGGAGTGGAAGTGTGAGCGTCAGAAAGGACTCGGGAGCGCGGACTACACCGACGACAACGAGCACGGAGAGGTTGAAGGATTTGGATATCGACAACACGATACGACGAGGGAGTGATCGGTCCCAATCGCAAACTTTCCCGCAAGACACGGATATGGGACAAGAAAGGCAACCCCATGGCGAGACGAGCATGGCCGGCGGACAAAGGCTGGACTCTGTCGAACAGGACGAAGCTTCTCGTCCCAATTCACCAGTACGAGAAAATGGAAGAAATGGACTTCCAGAGACGCGCAACTCAGTGTTAGCTGGACACGAAGCCGACGAAGCCGCCCAGGCCGACCAAGCTGACGAAGCGGATGAAGCCGAAGAAGTCGAAGAAGCTGAAGCGGCATTAGAGATCCAAGTAGCAACTGGGCCACGGGAGGAGCCGATGGATATTGAAGAGGAGCCCGAGCTGACAGAGAGCTTACGCCGAGAGGAAGAGAACGACCAAGAGATGCAAGACATGCGGCTTCGGCGCAGCCCAGAGGTGACCCTGGGATCACCTGTGCCCCCAGATAACATGGACACGGACTAAGGAGACTTGGATATGATGAGATGGGCAGGCCGACTTCGGTTTCCAAAATTCCAATACATATTCTTCACTATATATATTTGTCCCTGTTCGGACTTTTTCTCGGTTTCCCTGGTTGATGAACCTGCTGTCTTCACATGATGCAATTTTTTTATTTTTTTAAGCGGTGGGATGTAAGTAAAAGGAACCACCAAGTCACCTTAGTGGAAACCAAGAAGGATTTGCCGGGCCAGGTGAAGGTCAGCAGAGAGATGCCAACAACGGTTTTATGAATATCCACATGCTTCAGGTGCTGGATTACCCCGCGGGATGATGTAACTTTCAAACTCAAATCAAGTTCCAGTGAGCAGATGCGTAGATGGGTATCAGATTGTATTCATGCTGAGGCAGTAGGACCAGATAGGGCGATGCGGTTCACCAAGAAGAAAATGGTATAATAACAAAAAAAGTGTTTTCAGAAGAAGTGAAAGTCGCGAATTCGCGGTCATCCACCGTCCACCGTCCCTTTTAAACCCCCCTTCCCCGGTTCACTCGCGTATTATGTCTTATCCGGACAACAAAGGGAAAATAGCTCTCCAAGCAGGTGAGTGGTAGTGGGACAGACACATCATTGAACGTCCAAGACCATCTTGATCGTTCCACAGCGATCAAGATCAACCCTGGGAGCGGGCCGAGGCTTCCTCGCGTATCCCCGCAGCATGCGGAATCCCGAGCCAACCTCGCGACCCTCCGCAATCACGGCATGGACGTTGGCAATCATCTTGCCAGCCTCACGCATTGCCTCTCCGGGGGTGACGGTGTCGGCGAGCCGCAGCTCGCCCGCGGCCTTCTCCATCTCGGCGCGCAGCAGCCACCGCTCCCAGCTCCATCCGGCAGCCATGCCCGTCATAGCGGCGATGTTGTCGGTTGAGCCCGACACGATGGCCTCGAGCTCGAGGGTCTTGACGGGCAGGCCGGCGCTGTCGCGGACGGCGACGGCGGGCTTGACGGGGTGCTTGGGCCCGACGGGCAGGCAGAGCCATGCGCGACGGACGTCGTCGAAGCCGGCGCGCTGGAGGCGGCTGAGGAAGCTGCGCGTGGGGTTGGGGTCGAAGCCCAAGGTCTGCAGGGCGAAGCCAAACTCGACGGCCTTGGCGTTGCCGAGCGGACCGGCGTTGACCACGTCGGAGTCGAGGAGGCTGAACTCGAGGTAGCCGCCAGGCTTGAGCACGCGTATGCACTCCTGTAGGCAGAGGTCCCACTCGTCGGCGCCGTTTTCGCCAAAGAGCTTGAGCACAGCGTGCAGCTCGCGCGCCGAGATGAGATCGAACTGGTTGTCGGCGAAGGGAAGCTTGGTCAGGCGGTCGACGGCTACCTGGCGGTGGTTGGGCGGGCCGCGGATGTTGCTATTGCTCAGCTGTCGGATGGCCTTGGTGGTGATGGTGTAGATCTTGGTGTTGGGGTACTGGAAGGCGGCGTGCCAGGCCCAGTCGCAGGTGCCTTGGCCGCCCAGGTCCAAGATGCGAGCACGATCGCGGCAGACACCGTTGGCGCTCGGTGCCATCCGGCTGAGGCGGGCGAGGCGCTTGGCTACCGGGGCCGCGATAAGGCGGCCGCCGTTGAGCTGCTTGGTTGCGGCTACGTGCCAGGCAGACATGTTCATCTGGCTCAGGGCCTCAGCCTCCTTGTCGGCACGGATCTTCTCCGGGTCGTCAGTGATGATATCATCACCGCGAGCAACGTTGGCGCTCATGCGCTTCTTGGCCGACTGCGGGACGACCGAGAGCTGGTACTTTCCGAGCAGCTGATTCCGGTGGGCATCCTTGAGGGAAACCCGCTGAGCCTGGAGGGCCTCGAATCGCGGCTGCTGATGAACAAAGACATCGTTTTGGCAGCTCTTCACAGAAGCGTCGGCAAAGGCACGATAGTATGCAGACTCCATGCGCGACAACTTCGAGGGAAGCGAGCGGGCTATGAGCGTCTCTTTGAGGTTGGCCTCGGAAAATCTGACACCCTTCTTCTTCTTCGTCGTCGTCAGGGGCGAAGCCTCGGTGGAGGTCTCCTTGGGAGGCACCATGGGCTTGTCATCAGTCTCGGACTCCAGCTCTGTCGCCCTAGCCTCGTGGATAGACTCGCTGTCCTCCGAAAAGCCGGTAACACCTCCAAGATAGGCACGCTGGGCCATCAGCCACATCTCAGTCCGGTCAACGTGGGCCATCAAGGTCATCTGCTGCCCCCCAGCATACTCGGGATCGTACTCGACAATTTCATTGGCCTCGAGAGCAGGGAAAGGCCCTTCACTTGCAGTCTCGGCATTGAGGTCATCTTGCTGCACGACGGGGAGTCTTCGCGCGGTAAGGGGCACAGGCGTGGGCTCCACACGGATGGCGGTCGGGAGATCTTCTGCATTGGCACCTTCGGGTATCTCAAGGACGCGCTCGACAATTGCCGAGGGCAGCTCGTCGAGGTGCAGCGCCCGGTGCCTGGGAGGCGGTGGCGGTAGCGGAATGCTGTCAACAGAGTTGTTCCAGGGGCTCTTGTAGAAGTTTTCGGCAGTCGTTGACGTTGGGGGGTTGGATTCATCGGCTTGGCTGCCAGTGTGCCATGTGCGGCGGCTCGCAGATGAGAGCTCGGAGAAGAAGCCACCAGGAGATGGTATCTCGAGTTTGCTAAGCCCTACGAGCGACTGTCGGTTTGCCGAGGGCGCTCTGTTGAGTTCGGCGGTTAGAAGCCGGGGCAGTTGCTGGTGTGTCTCTGACATCTCCTGCGGAATCTCAATGATCGGCTCGGGCGCCTCGTCATACTCAGACTCGCTCCCAGAGAGGGCGTGGAGTGTCTCCAAGGCTGTGGGCTGGAGGCGAACGCCAGACCACTCCTGATCGATGTCCTCCGAGGACCCGATGCTGGGGGTTGGAGGGGCAGACATGGCTGCCATGTCCTCCGAATTCAAGCTCCCATCGAGCGACGGGGGAGCGGAGATGCGGGGCACCTCGAGAGCCTGATGAAGCCCCATGAGTGTCAGGATTGCTGGGGACATTGAAACAGCGGATGGTGGGGTTGGAGGAATTGGCGACATTGTTTTCTTCATTGGGGAGGAGACATGATCGGGCTCCTCTGGTATCACCAGAGGCGTCAGGGCCCGCCTTGACTCGAAAGATGCCCTTGATGATCTCCTCCCGCTCCTGTTGCTCCTTACTGAGCTCCGCTGACGGCCAATGCCGTGGGCCTGAAGCCTCTGCTTGCGTTGAAGTTCGTCATCGGAAACATCGTAAATGTCGTCAAACTCGGTGGCCTCCGTCACAACACTCTCCCGGTTGTTCCACATCTTCGTCGAGGGGGTCGAGGAGGAAGCCAGGGAGCTGGCGTCGTCGGCATCCGAGGCGCCCTCTCCGTCACTTGCCATGTACGATGGCGTCGCCGGCAGCACCGGGGCCGCGAGGAAGTGCATGCCTCGGGGCGTGGGGAAGTGGTCGCTCAGGGGCGAGAGCCACTGCTCGATCTTCTCGGTCGACTCCCTGTTCCTCCTCCTCCACTCCACCACGGTCTCCCGTGGCTGGGAGGGCTCCTCGACAATGGCATTAAGTAGTCTCGGCGGTCTCCTCCGAGCCTGCGGGGACGACGGCCGGAAGGCAGTGCTGGGTAGTAGTATCTGATCGGCCATTATGATCGCGTTTCGTAAGCAGCTCGCCGTCGGGGCTATCGAGTAAGCATCCAAAGCAGAAAGACGTCCAGCGCCAGTCGAGTAGTGAAGGGACCCTAGGAAACGGACGATGGTGGAACGACTGGACCGGCTTCGGTCGACGAAGCACTACTATTATTGAGGCAGCGAAGGATGCGTGGAGAAGAGAATAGAGAGGCCGGACCACACCTGGCCAGGTGGCCGCGAGCATAAAGATATTATAAGGACACACAACTGCAAGTGAGAGGGTGTCATAGCCATCTGGCTACTGATTAGACGACCGTCTCCACTGGAGCGCGTAACGGAGGCCGCGGCGGCTTCTCCTCGTGGCCAACAACTCGCAGAGCCGGGGGGTGTGACTGCAACGGGATGGGCATGGAAGCTCTCCTCCACAGGTGGCTCTCTCACCGTGTCGTCGCGCCATCGCGGCGGCGACGTGCAGGCAGCGATGCGCTGCCGAGGATGGGAGCTGGCGGGCGCCGGGCTAGGAGCCGGGCTAGTGAACTTGGGCACCACCACTTTCGCGATATCGCTCGCCTCGGCCGAATCACGTTGCGGAACAGGGCCAACGCCCTCAGCCAGCGAATCGATATCCCGAGCAAGGTGCGTGCCAATGTATGGCGCGCGCCAATGGAGGTCTAGATGGCAGCAGATCGGGGGGCCGTCATGCAGGACATCACAGCCAATAGGCCGGCTGCGTGCAACGGCAGCGTCGAGACGGGCGCTTACATCGGCGGCTGCAGATCTTCCATTGGCACCGAGTCGCCCAGCAAAATGAGCCAAAAGCACTACTTTGCCATCTGCCCTTGCACGCAATATGTTCGGATGGGCAGTATCGACCGCTGACCTCAGCTGTTGATATTAGGTGAAGCTGCAGCAGGTCATGCGAAGGCATCGATGCGTTGCTACGCAGGCCTGAGGCTTCAATGCGAGATTCCTAGGTTGACCATAATCGGCATCTTGGCCATCCACTTGTGGGTCAACCTTGGCGAGCAAGTACGGATGAATGAATCTGGTGGCAGGAGCCGCCCGGTGTGGATTACGGCGTTATCAGGTTGTTATTGTTCGAGCTTCGTCGACCATCCGGGGAACCGCTGCACTCGCTCGGTCAAGCAGGCCGTCCCCCACCGCCGGCATGCCTACCGGACAGCAGCAGAGGGACGGGAGGATGGAAGAAGGAAGCAAAGAATCTAATATAGGAAATCGAAGGCCAAAACCCGTGCCCAACAACATGCATGTTGAAGCCCCCAGTATCGTGTTGTCTGCAGCAAGCTTCCAACTGCAGATGCCGGCTGCTGTTTGCTCTCTGCCGGTGAGCTCGAGGTGTGCTCGCACTCGGAGAGGGGGTACAGATAGAGGTCGAGTGGAAGCCACGGAAGCGCCACAATTCGACGAGGGCGTGAACCCCCCCCCCAAAACCCAAAGGCTCACATCTGATGATGAACCATCTTGCCGCTTTGAGGGCGGCGCTTCTGAACCGAGCCGCCCGGATATGTGGGGCTTGGAACAAAGAGTGGGGCAACCGCACAGCAGCCGATCGGATTCGCTGGTCACCCTGGTCCCTCCGATGAACCAGCTGCCCCGCCACCCCGCAGTCCAATGCTTCATCGATTGTTATGCTTGGAGGGGCACTGGGCGACGCTGTAGGCAAACTCAGACAAGGACGTGACACACAAGAAGTCCACTACGGCGGTTCTCCCTCCACATTGCTATCGACGGTCCCTGTCTGCATTTGTCTTGGATCTCAAGATCTGGCTATTCACGCCATGGCCGAAGTCGTCCCCGTCGGACGTCACGTAATTTATTGCGGCGGTAAGAACCCTCCCCCGCAACGCCCCCCTGGCACTGACATCATGCCCATCTTTCCCATGTCTATTGAGGCTAACTCTCTTTCGCGCCGAACAGTTTGTACCTTGCCGCCAGAGGTAAGATTCGTCAATGCGCACACGATCCCGCCATACAGTTCCGGGCACCGCTTACCTGTTTGTTTTGGGTAGTACTGCGAATATGGCGGCACCGTCAGAAAATGCCAGGAGTGGCTTGAGAAGAACCACCCTCGCATGTACGAGAGGATATGGTCACCAGGTTCGGCCCCCTTTCTGGTCCCTAAGCCTCAGAAACAGCACATCGCATCTTCACTCCCGCCCCTTGCTTGTCTGGCCTTCCCCGCGACCACGCGCTAGGCCTTGAAAACTAAAACTGACTTGTTTGTCTCACACCTTTCATAGAGGTCCTAGAAGCCGCCACCGCATCTCTCTCCCTTGAGGCTAAGGAACGCGCCGCAAAGGATGCCAAGAAGAAGGCCGCCAAAGCAGAAGCAGCCGAGCAAAAGAACGCGGAGAAGCTTGCCAACAGCGTCGTCACAATCAAGCGGATCGAACGCAACAAGCGAAAATACGTGACGGCCGTGTCGGGGCTGGAGGCTTTTGGGCTTGAGCTGAAGAAGGTTGCTAAAGACTTTGGCAAGAAGTTTGCCACCGGTTCCTCTGTCACCAAGACACCCAGCGGCGGCGAGGAGATTGTGGTCCAGGGCGACGTTAGCGGTGAAATCGAGGAGTTCCTACTGGAGAAGTATAAAGAGATACCCGAGGACAATATCGAATTGGTCGAGGATAAGAAAAAGAAGGCGGGTGTAGTTTAGGCGGAGAATATTACGCGCATCAAGTTAGGGATATGGTCAGACAATACTTGATAACCACTCTGAAAGCCATACTGTACATAAATCGACAGTCCCTGATATTGACATGCATTCATGAAAAAGTGCCTGTGCCTAACCTAATCCTGACTCCGCAAATCGTGAAACCCCGATACTCCAATACCTAGTGCCAAAATTGCACATACAGTCAGTCATACCTATGCTCGCTTCCTCAAAACTCTCCCTGTCCCAGCTACCGGTGCGGGCTGAGACCCCTTCGCGCCGGCAGTGGGTGCTTTCTTTGCCGTTGTGCCGGCCCCCACACCCTTCTTGATCGTGCTCATAACCGTTCGTTTCGCGGCAGGCGCCTTTGCTGCTGACATCGCCGTCGCTGGACGTTTCCTAACCACCGTTGACGTACTGCCGTCGCTGGACTCGCTGATGGCACTAACCCTCCGCGCCGTCCGCGTAGCAGGTCTTGCGGGAGGAGCAGGCTGCACCGCCACGCCCCGTCTCGCTCTAGTGGTGGACGCCGATGTGGAACCGTTAGACGAGCTGGTCGTCGTCGATGTTGTAGTCTTGCGATTGGTAGCAGCGGCGCGCGTCGACCGTGCCTTCTCCACCATGTTGCTCAAGTAATTGGTCGCGCTAGACATTTTGGTTGGCGACACGGGGCGAGCGATGCCTGATTTTACTGGAGAAGCGACTGCCCGCTCACGGGGTGCTATGCGAGAATTGGATGATGCTGGCGATAAAACTTGACCGGGATTGCGCGCAATACTGGTGGTCGCCGGACCTGCGCGGGCCTTCTTCTTGGGCATATCGATAGTCTCGATTTCGTTCTCCTTATCACCGCCCGACATTTCGTGACTAAAATCATTGTTAATGGGGACTCACAAGTCAAGCAGGGAATTGAATAGCGCACCTCATCCTCTTAGCTGGACGTGCTGGCGAGCCTGGAATAGCTGTGAGGGGTCTTCGAAAATCGTGGCGCCCCTGAACGTTGTCTTTTTCTGGGACAGGAGGGCCTCTAGCCACATCCTTGTGCTGCTGTTGTGTCGAGTACTTCTGGAGGAGCTCGCCCATCGTGATGTTGCGCAGCGGCCGGGAGATTCGGTGGACGCGTATCTCAACTCGCGTTCGGAGCGTCTGGGCGTGGATATTGTAGTTTGATCTAAGCTTTCGTGCTCGCTCGGTGACTGAACACAAGAATTAGTATCGCGTCTTGACAAGCCTCAAAATATGGTGACCATACTCTCCAGCTGTAGATTCTCAATCAGCGCTTGTTTTTGCGCAAGAGAAACCCCCGTCCTCCTCTTCTTCAGCGGGCTCCCGTGACTTGGCTGATCGCCAGTCTTTGTAGGGATTGTTTGGTGTTCCATGTCTCGAGTGGTCGCGTCGTTACTCGACGCTGCGTAGTCTGATTTTCGCTTCTTTCCTAAAAGAAAAGACATTGGGGGTGTCGTAGAGTGTTCTAGAGGAGAGTGCGAAATTCGGAGGTGCGCGGTTCTGGGCTGATGTATAGCGTGTTCGTCGTTTGGTTGTTTGATGCAAGAGGTCTGACGTGAGTGGTTGATGATTTGGAGTAAACAAAAGGAAGCTCGCGCTGCAAGTGGGGCGGGGTTGTAAAGCCACAGGGTTACAGGGATCACTGTATGTAGCGCTATCCGCTTAGGCTGCCAGGCTGAACCCGCCTTACGTTGGTTGAGCTCCCCCAGTTCTTAGGTTCAGCCTCTCGCTGCATCCCGACACCATCACCCTCACGTTGATCTACCACCGAATTTCTTCGCAAACGCAGCCCACGTAAGCGACACATAATCTAGCAAAATCTCAGTACCTGCCGTTGATCGCGAGTCGGCGGAAACCAGTCAAGATGGTTCTTGAGGCGGTGATGATTGTGGTGGACAACAGCGAGAGCAGTCGCAACGGGGATTACACACCAACCCGCTTCGAAGCCCAAGCCGACGCAGTCAATATCATCTTCCAGAATGTTGTGCAAGGCAATCCCGAGTCTTCCGTGGGCCTAATGAGCATGGGCGGCAAAGGCCCCGAGGTCCTCGTGACACTCACGACAGATCAGGGCAAGATTCTCGACGGCCTGCATCGAACGAAGAAGAAGATTCGCGGCTCAGCACACCTGGCAACGGGCATTCAAGTCGCAGGGGTAAGTCTTTCTTACAGTGTCTAGTAAATCGCATTTCAAGCTGACGGATATGACGTTTGTAGCTCGCGCTCAAGCACCGGCAGAACAAGTCCCAACGAGCGCGCATCGTCGTCTTCGTCTGCTCTCCGGTCGAAGAGGTCGAGGGCGATCTTGTCAAGCTGGCAAAGAAGATGAAGAAGAACAACACAAATGTCGACTTCGTTCTGTTTGGCGACATCGACGACGAGAACCACAAGAAGCTCGAGGCATTCAACCGCGAGGTCAAGGGCAGTGGCGAGGGATCCAATCTAGTTGTCATACATCCTAGCGGGAAGCTGCTGAGTGACCAGCTCATCTCGACGCCCATCCTGCTTGGCGAGGGTGCAGGACCTAGCGGTGGTGGCGGCCCGAGCGCCGAGGCAGGTGGTGTTACGAATGAGGACTTCCCCTTCGGCATTGATCCATCTGTTGATCCCGAGCTGGCCCTGGCGCTGCGGATGAGTATGGAAGAGGAAAAGGCGCGACAGGAGAAGAAGGCCCGCGAGGAGGCTGAGGCGGCGAAGAAGGCCAGCCTCGAGAGTGTCCAGGAGGAGGAGGGCGACGAGTCGAAACCGCTTCTTGACAAGGATGGTCAACCAGGCGGCAGTGGCAGCAAGAAGGACGACACTAAGGGCGGCAAGTCCGACGACACTGACAAGATGGACACATCATAATGCGAGAGGATAGTCCTGCCGGGATTGCATTGTCTCTCCTGCACAACACACTGGACCACTGTAGTCCAGACATGTAGAATATTAGATTTTGCCATGCCATCAAAGCGGCATTAACTTCATGATATGCTCAGAAACGCCCTTGTTTAGAAGTCAACTGCTTCACCCGGAACGCCCACCAACTCCTATTTGCCCTGCTAACCGGTGCCTTCCGCCCATGCTAACTAGCTACCTGTTGTTGATCTCCCTGATGTACGACAACAATTTCCGCTCAAACATGTCGCAGCGGACGGGCATCTCGAGTTGGTAGAACGGATTCTTCATCACATAGTCCGAGTACATCTCGTAAATGCGGCGAATCGTCACGTCCACGTTGGCCTGTGTTGTGTCGGTAAATAGCAAGAACTTGGTTCCTGTCATGGTGTTGAAGCACTGAAGTCTAAAGTTCTCGGACTCGAGCACCTCGAGGCCGGATGATGGCTCCGGTCGGTTCAGGATGTTGGCGCCGCCCGGGACCGTAGAAGGAGTTGAAGTGCGGTCGGCAGGGGCGTTCTTCACAGGGTTCAGGCGGGTGGTGATGGCATGGACACTGATTCCGGTGTCAGAGACGTTGGCGCAGGTGAGTGAGAGCTGGGTGTGGGGATACTCACCCATGAAAGGTACCTGCCAGGACGAGGTAGTCATTGGTGCTAATCTTATTGAGCCCTTCATGAAATGTCCTATTATAAATGAGGCCGCCCGCCTTGTTGATGATTATGAGTGCAAGTACCGTCCTGGGTGCATGCTATTTAGTGGATGGTCCCGCGACATTTGAGCCAGGAGGTTAGAAGACGTACATGGCCCCTTTAGCTCATGGCCACCCGAGCAGTGGGAAACAGACTTAGCGACGAGTTTTTCAGGAGTGAAAAAAAGCTCTCAGTTTTGGGTTTGGATTTTGGGCACTACCAGGCAATTTATCAATGGGTAGTCTTAGGAAACGCGGATTGATATCTCGTTGTGAGTGATCGCTCGGTAAGCTGCCTGCCGATTGGAAAAGCACAGGGTTAGGGTAGTGCGAACCAGAGTTCGTCTCCACCCAATTAAAGAAAGGGACGCAACGCACTCCGCGTCCAGTCACACAGTCCAGTCCCGGCGACGTTAAAGTAAAGTGTTCATGGGGAAGATAACTACAGTAGATGCAATGCTACTCCCTATCATTGCCATAAGCACAAGTCTATAGAGTTAGGTTCAGTCGTTGGGTGATCTTGTAGATTTATCCAAGACCTATCTTTACGTCCGTACCCATGGAACAATCCGCAGCGTGGAATACGTAGTAGAGTCTGCGACAACACTGGGTACTACAACCGCCAAGGTAGCTGATATGTATGAGTGGGTAGGTACCTAAGCCACTTAGCACTCCTTCAACTCTAATGCGTATGGAGTTTCAATGCTTGATACCCAAAGTTCTGTGAGGCAATGCACTCCGCTTTTCTTGTTGTAATGGCGGGACTCCCAGGAATGTATGATCTGGGTATCTCTGTGGCCCGAAAAGCACTGAGCTTGATAGAAGAGCCACACTTATCACATCGCAATATCAAGCTACGAACCTGCGCTCAAGATCTCGACCGGCAGATGGGATGCGCAGATCCCAAAAAGCGATGGGAGCCTTCAAGATGGAGGGTAAACCTCGGCGCAATCCCGGGTTCGGCAAAATTTAAGCCACCTTCCCGCGGAAGGATGCGATTTTAGTGGCCCGGAAAAGCGGCGAGGTCAATCTCAACTTGGGCGTTGTGGATCGCGGCCAGGGATCCCCTCCTTCATCTTGTGGCCACATGGAAGTCTGGCAAGCAGCGTAGGACCCTTTTTAGGTCGTTTCTTCGACGAGGGCCTGGAGGGAAGAGTAAGAGCTACACGGGCGGACCAAAAGCAGAGACGGAAAGGATTGGCATGCTTATCACCACCAAGGACGAAATACGTCGCGCTTCTCGCTTTGGACCGTTGATTGCCATGTTGTCAAATTTCAACTGTCTGGCTCACCACTCACGCTGCCTCACAACAGCATTTCGCCCTATCTCGGCGTAGCACCGAAGCCTCCCTACGAAACGGCAGCCCATTGTGCATCCCGTTCTCCGTTCTGTGTGCCCCGCCACACTTGGATGCGACCGCGATTGGCTGACTGCCCGTTCCCACTGGCTCCCCTGCATTTGTTCCCCTGAACGCTCTGCAATCGCAGGTGTTGGCTGCGGCAAGCCCGGCCGGGCACCATCCATCGGTTTCCTCGACACTGCTTTTATGACCTCGTCGCTTCGCCCCCGGCCATGACCATCTCGCGCCGGCGACTGCACAAACAGCAGCAGAATGTCCTTAGCAAGGACCGCGCAGACAAGGCATCCGGCGCATCGACGCCGTCGCCCCGCGTGATCAACGCCGCCCCCTCCCTCGAAAAGGCCGAAATGTACGGCATCGACGACAACAGACCCGTCTTCAGTCGCGCAATGGCCCTGGTCGGCCGAGTTTTCATCGAAACGATCCCACAATGGCTGGCCGTCGGAGCTATGCTGTCGCTCATCTTCGGCGGCTGTTGCTCCAATGTCTTTGCGCTGGAATCAATCATCAAGGTCGAGCGCGATAGTGGTACGTCTGATTGCATGTAGCATCCAGTGGGAGATTCGAAGGATTGCTGCGGACTTTGAACATTTTTCATGGATCTTGGGCTGATTTGTGGCGCTGCCGGACAGGACTGCTTCTCACCTTCGTCCAATTCCTCTTCGTAACCGTCATAGGGCTGCCCGGGCAGTTTGATCGAACACGCCCGCCCTTCTTCCTCAAGCAAAACAAGGTCCCGATACGGCGCTGGATGGTGAATATATTGTTGTTCTTCAGCATCAACACGCTGAACAACCATGCCTTCAGCTATGATATTTCCGTGCCAGTACACATTATTCTGCGCTCCGGAGGGAGCATCACCACCATGCTTGCAGGTAGCCTCTACGGGAAGAGGTACTCACGGATTCAGATCATAGCGGTGCTCTTACTCACAGTGGGTGTCATCACGGCAGCCGTATCCGACGCCCAAACCAAGGTATGTGCCTATCCAGTACACCCCTGTCGTGACTGGTCAGATGTTGACTAGAGGGAAAGGAAACGACGGATAAGGAGTCGACCGGGAACCCTAGTTTTGTCGCGGGCCTCGTCATATTATTTGTTGCACAGGTACTCTCGGCAATCATGGGACTATATACCGAGGAGACGTATCGGATGTATGGACCTCAGTGGAAGGAGAATCTCTTCTACTCGCATATCCTGTCGTTGCCTCTCTTTCTTCCGTTCTTGCCATCGCTCATTCGACAGTTCATGAAGCTGGCAAGCAGCGCTCCGTTGGTGCTCCCACTTCCGACCGTGGACGATTATCCGAACCTATCGCCGAGCATACAAAAGGGGCTGGAAGGCATTCGAATCCCAAGTCAACTTTTCTATTTAGCATTGAATGTGCTAACACAGTACGCCTGCATCCGCGGTGTAAATCTTTTGGCAGCGGCTTCATCGGCACTTACTGTAACGATTGTTCTCAACATCCGCAAGCTGGTCAGTCTGCTACTGAGCATATGGATCTTTGGCAATCGACTAGCGTTTGGAACGCTGGTTGGGGCGATTATTGTATTCTCTGCCGGTGGTCTTTACTCCCTGGACAGGAAAGCGCCGGCAAGAAATCGGACACCGAGCAAAGCATAACCTGCTCAGTTTTATTTCTCTGTAGATACTTGGCTTTCCTTCCAAACGCCATAGATTATTTAGATGTTTGCTACCAACGGCGTCGATCGGTGCTGAGAGTGTCGTCATCCGAGCCTCGAAGTTGATAAACCGATGATGGCCATGTTAGTTGTTGGATTCGGGAACTCGCAGGTACCTTGTATCATTGATCTTGAGACGGGAACGACAGCCGTGTATATCCTGCGGCGGTGCCTGACAGCGATTTAAAATTCTATCTGGTCTGGAGTGCTTGCTTGGAGACCTGTGGTGCGGCACGTGCGGATGCTGCGTCATTGGATGGACAGCTCTCGACGGCACGGTGCAGCAGCGCGATGCACTGTTGTTGGTTCCCGCTGCAGACCGAGCTCCAGAAACATGGAATACCTTACCAATCTTCGATAAATTAGTACTATTCTTGTGAGCCTGACTTGCTACAGATTCTGGAGATTGAGGCTGACTCAGGTCTCCACCCTGTCACGTCAGTGTTATTCTTAATTTTAATCGTTGTCGGGTCGTCGTCGACTTTGGTGAAGCAGCTGGAGCCAAGTGATCGTAGCGGCATAAGCTTCAGGCTGTTGGGTGCTTCACATACTGAAACACATTTTGGGAATAGCCCCATCGCTCCCCCGATCCACTCTCGTCATCCGAGGTGATTACTCCTGTGCGCTTCTACTTCGGCAGCTTCGCATTCAGTCCTTGCGATCTGCGGACAAATTTCTCTCACTTGGATTCATCTCCTACCACATAGCGGACGGTTAGGCAGCGAACGACAATCGCGATAGGCCCATCGTCTTGCGGATCGTCGGGAAAAAAACACCGCTGGCCAACCTCAGACCTGACAATCGCCCAACCCAGCCCACCGGCCCCCTGCAAGTGGCTCCCGAACAACCATCCACTACCCACGACCGATTTCCAGTACTCTTCATCTGCATTCAGCTCTCTGTTCGTTTTTTATATTCGTGCCCGGGCCTTGGAGAATTCCCCATCCCTCTCCCGATGCGGTCGGCGAACCTACAGCAGCGCGACTAGACTCGAACACCACACCCAGCAGCCATGGGCTTCCTGGGCGTCTACAAGGCGGTCTACGACTACACTCCCCAGGCAGAAGGGGAGCTGCAGATCACCGAAGGGGATGTGCTATATGTGATTGAGAAGAGCGCGGACGATGACTGGTGGAGGGCAAAGAAGAAGGCGTCCGCCGAGGACGAGGACGAGCCCGTTGGCTTGATTCCCAACAACTATATCGAGGAGGTATGTAAAGACGAGCTTTGGCCGGATGGACGTGCTTCACTGACGGGTGTTCGTATTGTCCGTCCCATAGGCACAACCAGAGGGAAGGGCTCGTGCTCTCTACGAGTACACGCGACAGACTGACGAGGAGCTGTCATTCCCCGAGGATGCACAGCTTGCCGTCTTCGATACCTCGGACCCAGATTGGATTCTCGTAGGCCACGATGGCGACTACGGATTTGCTCCAGCAAACTACATCGAGCTTGGTGATGACGGACAAGAGGAAGAGGAGGTCGAGCCGTCTGCGATCCCTGCGCCCCCGCCGCTGCCAGTCAGGTCGCCCGACGCTGCTGGTCCGCCGCTGCCGGCGAGAGGTGTGCCCTCCGAGCCAAACAGCCCTGCGGCACCCAACCCAGCTGCCGCTCTGGCCGGCTTGATGGCCGGTCGAGCGGCATCTGCATCGCACGCGCCGCCGCCGATAAACCTACCTCCCCGGCCGACGTATCGCGAAGAAGAATCCGAGGAAGAAGTAAAGTCGCCGCCGCTACCGACTCGCCCTCGTGGCGACTCACAGATATCACCCGTCGAGCAGTCGTATAGATCTCCCCCACCAGATCGTCAGACCCACGACGAGTATAGCCCCCGATCCCCACCACGAACCCCGCAGACGGCGGCCATCACTCCTGGAGGATTCCACATGTACAATATCAACGAGATGGCCTCGGTTATGGGCAAGAAGAAGAAGATGCCGACCACTCTTGGCATCAACTTGAGGACCGGTAATATACTCATCGCACCTGAACGTAACCAGGACGGCCCATCACAAGAATGGACAGCACCCAACATGACGCACTACTCGAGGGAGGGAAAGCACGTTTTCATGGAACTCGTCAAGCCGAGCAAGAGCTTCGACTTCCACGCGGGTGCAAAGGACACCGCCGAAGAGATTGTTGCGATGCTTGGTGAGCTTGCGGGTGCCGTGCGTGCTGAAGGCCTACGTGAGGTCATCATGGCTGGGTCAGGCCATGCTCAGAAGAAGGGGAAGATTCTCTATGACTTCATGGCACAGGGTGATGACGAGGTCACCGTCGCTGTCGGCGATGAGGTTATTATTATCGATGATGCGAAGAGCGAGGAATGGTGGCAAGTGCGCCGCGTTAAAAATAATAAGGAGGGCGTCGTGCCAAGCAGCTACATCGAAATTACGGGCACTACTGACGCACCGGCACCCTCATCCAGCACAGGAATCAACGCCGGGAGATCTATTGTCGAACAGAACCGGCTAGAGGAGCAGCGGCTCACGAAGGAGGCCGTAAAAGCGGCACAGCGCGAGGACCAGAAGGAGAAGGAACGGGAGAAACGAGGTTCAGAGGTAGGCCCAGGAATGCGTTTGCCAGACCGGAATAGTAGCCTTGCGATCAGAGATGGTAACAGCGAGGGGCAACAGCGTAGCAGACGCGAAAACGGTCGTGCGGAAGGCTCAGGACCAACGAAATCGAGCAAGTCGAGTAAGTTTGCGCCTCTCTTGGTTCCCAAGTAACGTATAGCTGACCCACTTAGAACCCGACAAAACGAAGGTGCGGGAATGGACAGACCGTACGGGTACCTTCAGTGTCGAGGCACAGTTCCTCGGTATCAAGGACGGAAAGCTCAACCTTCACAAGACGAACGGCGTGAAAATTGCTGTACCTGTCGTCAAGATGTCACTGAAGGACCTGGAGTATGTGGAGCGTGTAGCCGGTGTATCTCTGGAGGATGATAAGCCCCTGTCGGAACTGAAAAAGAAAAACGGCGGCGGCGAGTCGTCAAGGTCGGGCAGCTCGCACGTGGGGGCTACTATCGAGCAGCCCAAGAAGTCCGACTATGACTGGTTTCAGTTCTTCCTGTCGTGCGACGTCCAGGTAGGGCTCTGCGAGAGGTACGCGCAGGCATTTTCAAGGGATTCCATGGACGAAAGCGTTCTCCCCGACGTCGACGCGAGCGTGCTTCGGAATCTGGGCTTACGTGAAGGGGATATCATCAAGGTGATGAGATTCCTCGACACAAAGTATGGTCGGACCAAGAAGGGGAGCGGAGCTGATGAGGCTGAGGGTGGTGGCCTGTTCTCTGGGCCAGGCGGGACACTGCGGAACAACACTAGGAAGGGACGGCCCGCCCCGCCGGTCGAGACGAGCAACGTGGTTGACCCGAAGGCATTCTCACTACAGACCGACGGCGATGTGAGAACGGCATCCCCGACCGCAGCAGCCCCGCAAGCGGCAGCGGCCTCTGCTCCAGCAAAGCCTTCTACAGGGTTTGACGACGATGCCTGGAGCGTGAAGCCGGCCAAGAAACTGACTCCGGAACCCGCACCGCAGCCGGCTCGGGCCCCCGAACCTACCACCACGTCTTCCTCTGCGCCGAAGCCAGCGCAACTCACAGGCTCGATGCAGGAACTTTCTCTTCTCACACAACCATTGCAACCCGAGAAGGTGCAACCACCGCCGGCACCGCCAGCTCTTAATCTGGCTCCCGCGCCCGCTCCTGTTGCGCCGGCAGCGACTCAGATCCCGCAGGCTACCGGTGCGACTCCTCAGTTTTTCAGTGGAATGCAGCCTCCAGTTGTCAACGGACAGCAGCTCGGGCAGCTTCCCCACGCCCTTGCCCGGCAACGGCCAATGGCGCCCCAATACACTCAGGGGGGCCAGGCCGGCCTGATGCCACCACCTCCCTCCCGGCCTCTGTCCGCGCCACAATCAGCCCAGCCCAGCGCTTTCACGCCCCCGCCGCTGCAACCGCAGATGACCGGTTACCCTACTCAGGTAGCGCCGCCAGGCCAGAGCCTCAACGACATCACTCAGGCACGCCTCCAACAGCAATACACCGCGATGCAAATGCAGGCCCAATCTCAGCAAATGCCGATGATGCCTATGATGACGGGGATGCCAGCGCAACAGGGCTACCCCAACCAGTTCATCCCTCAGCCTACTGGCATGATGAACGGCCCACAGACGATGCAAAGCCCATTCGCCGATCCCCGAGCTCAACAACAGCAGTTTGGACAGATGCCAATGCAGGCACAGGCTACAGGCTTTGGCGGATTTGGTCAGCAACCACAACAGCAGCAGGGGTTCGGAGTCAACTCATACCTTCCCCCACCACTTGAACCACAGCGCACAGCAGTGCCCCAGATGCAGGTGCCCCAGCAGACAGGCTTTGGCGGGTTCGGGCAGCCGCCGCAGCAGCAACCACAGCCGACAGGGTATTCAATGCAGCCGCTGGTCCCCCAGCAGACTGGGCCGCCGCCACCAGTGCGGTTTGGAGTAACAGCCGAGACGAAGAAGCTCGCACCACAACCGACGGGCAGGAGGGCGAATTTGTCCGCTGCAAGTAAGTTGCCCCTAGTTTTCTTTCCCCCTGACTCGCCCATTTGGGGCATGCCCTTTGTCTCCTTCCCGGAAATCATGGAATCAGGTTTGTTCAGGGCCTGGCTAACTCAAGATTACAGCACCCCAAAACCCGTTTGGCTTTTAAATTTGCTCGCTATGCTACGGCAAACGCGAGTTGAAGCCCCTCTGTCGATTCTACTCTGTTGACATACTTACGACGAAGCAAAGCGAAACGGTTCTGGTGGAGAAAGACTGGGAGCACAGACGGCGATGAAGCGTGAAGTTTGAGGTTAGTGTTTTGTAAGTAATACGTACCATAATAGGGATGAGTAGATGATGGATAAGTTCACATTCCCCATCTGGAGGTTGGAGAAAGGAGCTGAAGCATTGCATGGGTATTCTTAGCTACGTTTGTTTCTGAGATAATCCAGCAGGGGCATGCAGAGCGAATTTTTGTCTCACCTACATCACATATTGTGTCTGGCTTTCTTCCATGGCAAATGACTAAGTGGTATGACGCTGGGGATCGTGGAGGTAGATTGTACAAGTGGGCAATCAGAGCTAGGGCTTGGACGGTAGATACTCTGATTTGCTCTTGTGCGTAATGTTTCACTGCCCGGTTACGTCGCCCCCCTTTATCATCTCGTCCCACGAAAAGGAACAACACATACGACCATAGGCACTGGAGAATTCGGGATCCCGTCCGCTCTCTCCTCGACAAACCAGCGACCGCCGGACTAGTAGTTGGGTCGGTGACGACCAGCGAATCCCCGGTGTTGTATGTTTCCTTCTTTTTGTTTCGGTGTTTAATCGTTTCCGCTTTTTCGGAGTGCGTGTCGAGCCGAGCAGAAATACTTTGTACATTTTGTTACTGTTAGTGAGACATGCGCCGACTACTTGAGTTGGATGAACGAGGAAAAGGGCGTATCACTATCATGGCGGATTTGGCAGGTCGTCGGTCTTGATCGTGTTGATGCTAAATTGGATGGCTGGCCTGAATTGTGTAAACGGGTATCGTAGATCCCATATAGGTGCCCAATATCTCAGACGACAGAAGTAGAAACCATCTCACCTGTTTCACTAAAATAAATACAAAAGCCAAAGCAGATCAAAGACCGTACCACTCGCCAATAGTGCTACCTCGATCTACATAAAACCCAGTTTCCGAACTGACTGACTACCCGTGAACCATCGCTGTGAATCGCAACCCCCGAGAAACAGTCGAATTAAGTCGTACCACCCTGCCGTATCATACCGTACCGCAGCCCCGAGGACGGGCGTAGCATTATGTATGCAGTTTATACACAAACACTGCCCGCGACTATTGGATTGTCCCATCTCGTAGCTCCTCACTGTCCGGGATGACATCTTCGATCGAATGCTGTCTCCGATGCCTCGGGAGCTTCTTCTCTTCCGTGCTTGTTGTTACAGCATCGCCAGAGCTTGCCTTCAGGGGCTCGGCTTTTTCTTTGGTCGGTTCGAAACGCTTCTTCACGGCCGAGATCATCTTAACGAACCAGAACCAGTTCAGCGAGTTGAGCACAACATTGCTCACAACATACACGAGAGCCAGCCAGACCGGAATAGGCGCAGCTTCAGTTACGAAGGCCATCGGGTTGGCGTTCGGATCGGCAAGGGTGGAATTTGCCGAGTGAGCGGCGCCAGCGGCGACGTAGCCGGCATCAGGCGAGTTGTGCACAGCCCTCCACATATCACGGTACACGACGGCTGACTGCCAGGTACCCCAGACCAGGCGACAGGAGAAGAAGGTGAAAAGCAGCGCGATCCCGTTGTACAGCTGGGCGCGAGAGCCTGTCATGTTGAGTTTGTCGAAGAACCAGTGGAAGTTGAGGAACGGCGTCGAGAGCTCGTAGAGAATGAAGACGGTCGAGTAGTAGTTGAGGAACGGTCTCTGTTGCGCAGCGCGTTAGCAACTAATGTATACACAATGCGGGCGGAGAAGAGCCAACTCACAAATCCAAAAGAATACACAGCCAGGGCGCTGGCAGCGTGCGCCAGGAGCCCAAGGCCGAAAATGTCAAGGAAGGCCACTGTGGTGATCAGATCCCAGAGAAAGTAGCCAGCAGCCATGGCCTGAATGAAGCCCGAGGCGCCGTCATAGGCCCAAATGCGCTGCTGCCAGTCCATGGCGCCACGCTCGTCCTTGCTAGCCCACATAACCCAGAGGGCCAGCGAGTTGATCAGGGTGCTCTGGACGAGCGACACAACGTGGGCGTCCCAGTTGGCCTTCTTGCCGCGCGAGTGGCGCGGGTAGTAGCTTGGAAATAGCCATTCCGAAAGCACCGGCGATACAACGAGGTGGATGAAGGTGTAGAAGAGAGCGGCGCCGAGCACCTCGTGCACATGTAGCGGTAGCGTTGGTAGATGGAAGCGGTCCGCCAACGGCTGCACCGCCTTGCTGAGGGCGGGTATCGGCGGGATTGGGAACGGGTCCCTCATGATGTCTGGTCGGGAGATCGGGGGCGGGATGCCAAGAGTTCGGCAGTCGGTCGGTCGATAGTGGACGTCAAAGGAAACGAGGGATTGAATAACTATATACTCCCAGCCCAGTGAGACCGGTTGGTGGTGAGGCGAGACGAAGAAGTGAGGCTGGGCGGGAGCTAACGGCGGCAGGTCACCAGGCACCCCACGGATGGGTCACAACGGCAAGCTCAGCTCCAAATTTTAGGCAGGGTGGCAGGCAGGTGATTCGAGACACCAACCTAGTCAAAGTCAAAGGTTAGGGCCATGTGCTCTATTGTAATTCGTGAGGTGCGGAAGAAAAACGTTTTGGCGGTAACTCTTTATTCACCGTTTTGTTGGGACCCAGCAATTGGCTTGGCGCCTCTTGAAGGCTAGCTGAAGCTCCTCTCATCCAACCTACATCCCCACTTTCCGGTCCGTTGACTTACTACTATGGGGCTGCCGCAGCCAATGTTGTAAGTCCAGATTAATATATGGACTTCAGCACGGCGTCATGCCGCATAATCTCGAAAGCCACTAATGCCGTCTTTCGCCGGTATATTCATGGAGTAGTCTGGATGGTAACGAGCTTTGAGTAATGAGGCTCAAGAATACACTTTATATAATGAGGAAAAGCGAGCTCGCAGCGGTCTGTTGGCTCTCACGCCCTTACTAACAGTTCTATATGGTGGAATATGTACGCGGGTGTTAGCGACATGGCGTCAAATTGTTAGCGAAGAACTGACCAGCACAAACGCGCTTGCTGAACACGGACGCATCGCGGCTCCTCACTCACACCTCATGCCTCATTGCCTACCAGCAAAACAGCAGTTTACTGAACAAACATTCCCGTGTCCACAACTCATTGTCGGATATTTCACATCAAGCCAATACCGGTTGTCCGTTTCGGTACAAAATCATTTTGCAGCTGTGATTGCTGAACGAGCAACAGCCATTGCAACATGGCGGATATTCTTCATGACTTGCTCAGCCAGTCTGAGCCAGCCTTCAAAACAATAGCCGATCCGAGTTCGCTGGAATATCTCACCTCATTGGCGTCTCGGTCTTTGGCATCTCTGGCAACTACCGAGCCCCAAACGCTGGCACACTCCTCACATGGCCTGCTGCTCTCGCTCCAGTCGCTATCCAAGAAATCACACAAGCAGGTAATCGAATCCGCCACGCACCATGCGACGCTCAGTTCAACCCTTCCAGCATTGGCTGCCAGCACGATGGAGCTAAGGAGCTCCATACCCAAGCTCGATGCCGAGGCTGTTCGATTTTCGACAACATACAACAAGAGCAGCGAGACCGAAGTGTTGCTGCGGCGGAAAAAGGCCCTCCTCCTCTCGCGGAATGTCGAGCGCCTCGTGGATGTCCTCGAGCTGCCGACCCTGCTGTCGACGGCCATCTCTACCGCACCCGTCAATTATTCGTCGGCCTTGGACCTCAATGGACACATCCGACGGCTCCACTCTCTCTACCCAAAGTCCCCCTTGGTGACATCAATCTCCGCACAGGCGGACGAGGCCATGCGACTCATGGCGGCAAATCTCATCCTCTCGCTCAAATCCACAGGCCTCAAGCTGGCCGCGTCTCTCCGGACGGTCAGTTGGTTACGCCGTGTGCTTCCAGATCTGGAGGCGACTGGAGGCGCTGTTCCCAGCAAGGGCCAAGGCCACGACTCGCAGGAACGGGTGCTGGGTGCCCTTTTTCTGGTCTGTAGGCTGGCCACCTTGATGGCGATGCTCGACGCGCTCGAGCCGCTACGTGACTTGGCGGACCAGGAGAAGGCCCGGCAAAAGGCCATTGGGAGCGGCAATGCATGGTCTGGGGGCCAACAGACGGAGAGGTATCTGAAGCGATACATCGAGATCTTCCGCGAACAGAGCTTTGCCATTATATCAATGTTTAGAAGCATCTTCCCGGCCGCCGCAGCACCAGGGGACGGAGCTGTAGCTCTCGAAAGCCAAGATCCGCTCGAACCGCTGCCAGCGGCTTTGGCGACCTTCCCCCTATATCTGGTGGATATGCTGCTGGAAACTCTACGACTCTATCTACCTACCGTGAAGGACCAGGCATCGCGAGACAGCCTGTTGACACAAGTGCTGTACTGTGCTGGGAGTCTCGGCCGTCTTGGCGGAGATTTCGGCTTATTTTTGGCGTCCCTTGATGTAGGAAGCGAGGCAGAAGAAGAATGGGTTGAAGTTGTGAAGCGCCATAGAGCGTTGGCAGGTCGCCTAGAGTCGATAGTGGGAGAGCAAAAGAAGGCCGGGTGAACCCGAGGTTTGGTGGTTGGAGGCCACCCGGATCGAGCCGAGGAGCCCCACCACGCTCCAAAAAAAAAAAAGGCTTGCGTCCAATGCCGTCATAGCTCTTGGGTCTGCTGTGAATTGCTTCCCGAGGCATCCTAAATCCCATCCCATCCTGTCTTCGCGCCAATATCTGTCATCGATCAGGATCCTAGTTTTCTTCCGGGCTGCTTGAACCGTGCTTTCTCTCTACCGCTCCGCTTCATCGGCAATATGGAGCATCGGATATCAGGCTATCTCTAAACAGAAAGTTACATCGACGTGCCCAAAGGCAATGGCCACTCAGTTCGCGGTCCCTTTTCAGTCCTTATATCTCGTGCTCTAGCTTTGAGAGCTGTGTGCAATCTGAGCCTTTTTACAGCGCTACCGGGTCATTCTATCGGAGAAGGGTTCAAACGCAGCTATGTCGGATGGCTCCCACAAGACGAAGTCGAGTATGTTGGTCCACAAGACGCTCCATCCTTGCTCAGGCCAACACAACAATGTCTTCTCACGCTGACCACCCCTCTCCCTTGTCTCAGCCTTCCACTTCGCCGCCGGTCTGGGATCAGGCGTCCTCTCTGCGGTCCTCCTCCAGCCCATCGACCTTCTCAAAACACGCGTGCAGCAGTCGGGTTCGCACTCGCTCAGCGCAGCCATAGCCGAAATCCGCGCAGCGCCGCAACTCATCCCGGCACTCTGGCGCGGCGCGGTACCGTCTGCCCTGCGCACTGGCTTCGGCTCGGCCATATACTTTACCAGTCTCAATGCCATCCGTGAGAATGCCGCGCGCATGCCCTTCCTCGCGCTCCCCTCCGCTGCCGTTCCGATAACAACCGCCCCTAGCGCAGCTAGCACAGGCCGCCACTCCTCCTCCCTTCCCAAGCTGTCGAACACAGGAAATCTCCTCGCTGGCGCTGTCGCCCGCTCTTTTGCCGGCTTCATCCTCATGCCCCTGACTGTGCTCAAGGTCCGCTATGAGAGTAGCTTCTACAAGTATTCCTCCCTTGTCGGCGCAGCGCGCGATATCGCCGCGCGCGAGGGCCTCCGAGGCTTCTTCGCCGGCTTCGGCGCAACCGCTATCCGGGACGCGCCTTACGCAGGCCTCTATGTCTTGTTCTACGAGCAGAGCAAACGCCGGTTAAGCAGCCTCTACGGCGCATCCTCCACCGGGCCAGATTCCCAAGCCCGTCCTGGGTTGGACAAAAAGATGGGCGTCTCCCGGTCGGCGAGTATAAACTTTGTCTCGGCCATGGTCTCGGGTGTCGTCTGCAGCATCATCTCGAACCCGTTCGACGCCATCAAGACGCGCATACAACTTCAGCCCGATGGGTATCGCAATATGCTTCACGCCACGCGCCGCATGCTGTCTGAAGAGGGGTTTCGGGCGCTGTGGGATGGCTTGGCCCTGCGTATGAGCAGAAAAGCACTCAGCTCCGCCTTGGCCTGGACCGTCTACGAGGAACTTATTCGCCGAGCCCAAGTTACTTGGAACAGCGGCGAAGGTGACAAAGCCAGGAGTAACCTTTAATAAACGTCACCTGCGACCAGGATATGATATCACCCATTCCACTGTATTGTTGTACGAGTAGAGATGCGATACCTCATCCAAGCAGTGAGGGAACCTGTATATAATAAACCACTAAACGGAGCGGGTCGGAGTTAGGAAGCGGTTAGGCACGGCGGTGTATTACTGTCATGAAAAAGATACCTCGGGTCTCGGTAGATGTCTCAACTCGCAATCAATTTCAACATGAAGCTAAAATTCATGACCTCTCCATTGTGCTTCTGATGTCATCATTCCCACGCATGCTTCACACCTGTGTATCGTTTTCACACTTCATTCTCGCATCGCAATGTAAAAACGTAGCCCATCTTGATATGTCTCGAAAACCTCCAACAAACAAGACCACGAGATAGTTATTCAGGTACAAAACCCAAAGATCATAAGCTAGAGTAGGATAATCGCAACCCAAGCTCGTTGCCCAGAAAACGAAGAAGAGCATCCGCAACTGAAATCGAAAACCAAAAAAAAAGAAGAAAACCGGAAACTCGATTGAAAGTGAACAGGACATCCAAAAGAGGAGATGATATCTTTGCATATTGCGTCAGTCATCAATAGCCATCAACCAACCATACACATATCGCTGGGTATTAACTTCATCCATGTAAATCGTGTCTTGCCAGTCTAGCCAGTGGCAAGCCTAAACAGGTACGAGAGACCGTAGTCGGTGAGGCGAGGAGCACCGGGTGTGACAAGCCTTATGCGGGACGGGCGCCAGCCAGATACATGAGCAGGCTGGGCGACTTGCTGCGGCGACGGCTATGGGAGCGCTCTTTCTTGCGCACCCACTCGAAGTTCTCGTCCCCGTCGTAGTGGTGGTGATGGTGCTTGTCCTTGATTTGCAGGACCACCTTTTCCTCCTTCTTCTTGACGATACGGATCTTGGTCGTGTGCTCCCAGAGCATGCTCTGCTCCCACTCGGGCACCCAGCGCCTGATGAGGACATAGCCGGGTTCCTGCACAATGTTAGTCGCAGTCTAGTTTGCGCAAGACGTTGTCGGGTTGAGCTTACCGAATCATACTCCCAATCGATCTTATAGAAGATGAGGGTCTCAATGTCCAAGTGCCGCAACGACATGCGAGTGTAAGTTGGGCGGCTTGCGGCCGAAGCTTCCTTCTCGTCCTTCTCTTTCTTGTCCTTCTTGATCTTCTCCTTCTTGAGGATGGCTTCGATCTCCTTGTCGCTAAGACCAGAACGAATGAGGTCTTCCCGCAAACGCTTTTCGTACGCCTTGTCGGCCGCCTCCTTCTCGAGGCGCTCCTTCTCAAGCTTCTCGGCCTCCTTGGCCTTCCACTTGGCAACGGCCTCTTCGGCGTCCTTCTCGCGCTTCTTCCTTTCGGCCTCTCTCTTGTTCTCCTCCTCGATACGCTCCAACTCGATCTTGCGCTTGATGCGGTCTTCTTCTAGCTTCCTCTCGGCCTCTTTCTTCCTCCGGTCCGCTTCCACCTTGTCGTGGTACTCTTGCATGCGTCGCTTTTCAGCATCCTCTTTCTCGTCCTCCTCGAGCTTCAGCAGCCTCAGCTCACGCTTGATGCGGTCTTCCTCCTCCCGCTTGGTCTCATTCTTTCGCCTCTGTTCCAGCTCAGTCTTCCTGCGATAGTCCTCCATCCTATGCTCCTCCTCCTCCTTTCTCTTCTGCTCTTGGTACTTCTCCTGGTCAATCTTGCGGCGGATACGCTCCTCGTACTCCCTCTCCGTTTCGCCTTTCCTGATGCGGTCGATTTCTTCCTTGGTCCGGTACCGCTCGGCCTCATCCTTGTACCGTTTCTCACGCAACTCTTCTTCCTCGTGACGCTTGAGCCGTTCTAGCTCATACTTGGTACGCGACAACTCCAAGCCGCCCTCCATGTCCTTCTCAAGCTGGCGTTGATCCTCCTTTCTTTTGTTCTCCAGTCTCATTCGTTCGAGCTCGCCGCGGGCACGCTCGAGTTCCCACCGCTCTCTGGCATCGTCAAAGCTGGCATTGCTTGATGTCCTGCTATGCGCCCGGCTATGCGCCCGGCTGTGGGCGCGGTGGTGGTGGCGGCGGTGGTGGTGCGAGTCGTCTGATGAGTAGTCGGAGTCGTGGTCCGAGTTGTCATTGACAATGTTGTTATGAATCACGACGGGGGCCATCTGGGGCGCCTGGCTGGGCGGGCTGGACCGTCTCTCCCGAGAGCGGGAGCGGGTCTGGGTGGTGACGATGGTGCGCTCCGGCTGGAGATACACGGGAGGCTGCTGGTAATAGGGCCGGTTATCCCGGGTATCCCGGACGTCCCTTGTCACCGTTTGGATGTAGTGGGGAGCCGCTGGCGGCGGCGGCGGGCGCTGGCGGGCCGGAGAACGGTCCCGCTGGATTACACGTCGCACACGAACGTCTATGGACTCATCGTCGCTGTAGCGGTCGGAGTAGCTAGACATCCTGAAGGCTCACAGAGGACGAGTGTCGCAAGTGTGTGCGTCTTGTATAACTCGAATGTTTCGGCGAGCGATATCACACCCTGTTTGGGCGGCGAGACACTTTGTGGCCGTCGCCGGATAGAGAGAACGAAGAATTCGGGGAGCAGACGAAGCCTAGTTCACCTGGAGAGAGAGAGACGTACACCTTTTCTGGGAAGACGGCAGAAGGGCACCTGTGGCAGCGGCACAGAGGGGGTCAGGAGGAAGGAATGGGAGGCCGGCCAGCTGAGCGGGGT
>Ga0247770_1000519_pt1 | contig 37020 bp, 38 predicted proteins | sample UWRJL136409B6_FD_179943 | JGI IMG/M metagenome (GOLD analysis project Ga0247770, IMG submission 179943) | Plant litter microbial communities from Arlington Agricultural Research Station in Wisconsin, United States - UWRJ-L136-409B-6 | ecosystem: Environmental > Terrestrial > Plant litter >... | reverse complement strand
TCTCCCGGTGATTTTTTTTCTTTTTTGGGAGGGTGTGGGACGCAACGGTCACGTTTCTTAGTCTCGCAGTAGAAAAGGGAAGAAACCCACCCACCCCCCCCCCCAAAAAAAACCCCTTCGTTAGAGATAGCTTCTCTCTAGAACCCCCTAGACCCCCATTATGTTTATGCCGTACTCTCCGCTCTCCTCTGCGGGCTCCGCCAGGCAGTCATATGACTTGCTTAGCACCTTTGCATACCGGGGGCTCGCTCAGAGCAACCTCGGTCAAAACAAAGCATTGGCCGAGTCGCGTCTCCAGGCGCACATCCAGGCGGCTGGTGCCCCCAACGTGCCCGCCAAAGCGCAGGCCTTGCTGGAGTGCGGCATCGCCTACCTCCTCCGCGGCGAAACGCTTTTGGCGTTCCGGTACTTTAAGGACGCGGCAGGCGCTAACGGGAGCGATGGGGCGCTCTACCTCCATGCCTTGTGTTACGGATTGCACTGCCTGTATCTGACCTACCAGTGGGCGGCGGGCTCGCTGACCGTGCCGGCGGACGAGATGGACCCTCTTTACAACCTGTCAGAGGCCCTGCCATTTTGGGGGAGCCGGATCGCCGATGTGGAGAAATCCACGGGTTGGCTTCCCGTCTGCCAGGCGCGGCTTCTTCTTGAGCAGCACCGTGCCGCGGCCGCCCAAACTCCCAGAAGCCCGCAGCAGCTTTGCGCGCTAGAGCAAGCAATACAAAGGGTGAGCTCGGCCCAACTGCCGTTTCCGGCCACGGCCCCGCTGCTGCTGGAGCTGGCAGGCCTGCACCGCCGGGCATCGAGTTCCTCGAGCTACGCGGAAGCGGTGATTCTAGGCTTGCAGGGCAGATACGCCGAGGCGGGCGACGAGGTGGGAATGGCGCACTGCGAAGTGGCGCTGGGCGACTTGGCATGCGCCCCGGCCGGCCCGCCCGAGTACTGGGGTCAGGCGCCGCGCCCTGGCCTGGAGAGCACCACCTCGAGCCAGCCGGCTGGCTGGCCGGAACCCCCTGTCGCGACTCCTCAGATCGAGGATGCGCTGGGCCGCTACAGGACAGCGCGCTCCCTCTTTACGCAGGCCGATTTCCGGCGTGGGCTGGGGACGGTAGCGATGCGGCTTGGCTACGCGGCCGTGCTGCAAGCGCGGCTCCGCCCCGACGACAGCGCGCGATGCTTCCAGGCAGCTCTCCGGGACTGCACCGAAGCCCAGAGGCACTTCGCAGACAGCGGTGACGCAGTCGCGCATCAGACGGCTCGCGTGCATATGATGCTGTGCCGGGTGGCCCTCGGGCAACGCCCCGAGGATAGGGCGTCGGCGAGGGAGATTGGGAGCTGGGGCCGGACGGTCGGCAGCATCAGCTACACCCTGGGGCTGGGCCTCTTCCTGGCGGCCCAAGCCCGACGGTGGATCACCGACGACGCCGACTATGAGCGGGGCTTGGCTGCGTTTCGCCTGGCCGAGGCGCTCCTCGACGGCCTGGGGCTCGCACGGTATTACACCGCCGCCGTGGCCGACCAGATGTCGGTGTACGAGATGCTCGGGGAACACGACAGGTTCGCCATCACGGCGGAGCGCGCGCTCAAGACGTATCGAGCCTTGTACGAAGAGCCTGGCACGTCAGCGCTCGCCTCTTGGGCCAGGCCACGGGCAGCCCACGTCCTGCAGCGTATGCTGCGTCAGGCCATGGAGCGGCAAGATCCTCAACAGATCGCCGCCATCATCCCCAGGCTTTCGTCCATGTACCCGCTACCTCCCGAGCATCCAGCCACGAGCGAGCCCAGCGCCGGCATGGCCCAAACCGCCGTGGTGGGCGCCCTGACCGAACTGATACGCACGATGGACGTTGCCACGGAGCATTCCGGCCCGCTGCAAAATGCAGATAGCATGGACGCCGCGATGGCTCAGCTTCAGACAGCCGAGTCAAGGTGGTCGACGCAGCATCTCATACGGGCAGCCGAATTTCAGCAGCTCATGTTTCTGGCGCTGCGCGCTCGGAGAAACGGGGATGCCAGCGCGGCCGGCAGGCTCTGGGACGCCGCCGAGGACAAGGCTTGGAAAATTGACGACCGCTGCACGGCGATGCTCTGGCTGGCCAGAGTCGCGGCGGCGCGGGATCAGCACGATATCTCGGCCTTCCGCCTGGGTACGTACTGGAAGCTCAAGGCAGGGGCGGTGGAGTGGGAGGCGGAGCGGTCTCGATCCGGCGGTTCCGCGCAGGATGTGCAGCAGATTTTGAATCTGGAGATTGCCGAGGTGCACAAGACGTCGCTCTCGGGCTTCGCACGCATCAACAAGTTCGGCCTGGCAAAAGAAATGCTCGACCGGCTGGTGGCGCTCTTGGGCGAGGACTGGTGGAAGCAGGGCGATGCGCTCGCCAATCTAACCACCACCGCCGTCGTCTACGAGGGCCTTGGCCGCTTCGCCCTCGCCTGGTGGTTCTACGAGGAGGCTATGCGCATGTTCGACGACCGGCGCAGCCGCCCATCGCTCGACGAGCATAAGCTGTCTCTGGCCGGCAGCTCCCAGACGCAGGGTTTGCACTTCAAAGCCGCAAGGGCTGCCGTCAAGTGGCACCGGAGCCTCGACCGGACCGACACCGGACCAGCCGACTCACCCCAGCTGTCGAATGCCTTCAAGGCCCTGGAGAGAGGAAAGGCCCGGAGCTTGCTCGACCTGATGGCCGCGTCGTCGTCGTCGTTGATCCACATCAGCCTCCCCCTTTCCGAACGTGCCGTGTGGGACGAGTACAGACGGACGAGCGCCTCGCTGGCCGCGAAGCGAGGTTTGCTCCGCCAGCAGTACGCCGGAGACGAGCCGGACAAGGCCCGGATCGCGAGATGGGAGGGGGATATATCGGATGGCGAGGCGACGCTGGCTCAGCTAGAGGGGCGTCTCTTTGCCGAAAAGTCTCCTGCGGCAAGGCGCTTCGTCACCACGACCGACGTCAGCGACATCGACTCGATCCGCCCCCGGCTCGACGCGGAGACGGCCGTTTTGCAGTACTCGTACCGCGGCGGTGATGTTATCGCGTGGGCCATCACCAAGGACGGCATGGCCGAGGTCCACCACCTATCCGCTTGCGAGACGGAGCTAGAGCTGCGCGTGAAACGGTTCCGAGAGCAGTGCCAATCCCCGGCTCAAAATTACGCGGCACCGTCGGAAGCGCCGGATGCCGCCGGCGCAGACGGAGAGTGGCTTGCCGGTCTTCTTTTCCCATTTGACGCCGCCATCATGGATAAGTTTCACTTGATCGTCGTCGCTTACCAAGCCCTCCACGCTCTCCCTTTCCACGCCTTGCCGCATCAAGGCGGCCCGTTGTTGGCGGCGCATCTGGTGACATACCTGCCTAGCGCGAGCTGCATAGGCTACCTTGAACCGCACAACGCCTGCGGCAGCGGTTTCAAGGTTCTCGCTGTGGGAAACCCTTCCAACATGGCGTACGAACACGCTGTGTCGGGAGAGAGGTGCAGCCTAAAGGCGCTGCGGTGTGCCGAGGCCGAGGCGAGAATGGTTGGCCAAGTCAACGCCGCCAGCAAGTCGCTCGTTGGCCACGAAGCCACCAAGGAGGCCGTGGCGAGCGCCATGGGGGATTTCGATGCCTTGCATTTCGCAACGCACGGGCTTCCGTGTCCTGAAGTGCCCATGCTGTCGTCTATCGCTCTTGCAGACGGAGAGCGGCTCACCGTCGGCGAATTTCTCGTGAGACGTCTCAGGGCATCGCTAGTGGTCCTGAGCGCATGCGACACCGGCATCGGGCAGCCTACAGACGGTGACGATGTGGTAGGCTTCTCCCGCTCCCTGCTAGCGGCCGGCGTGCAAGCTATCGTGGTCAGCCTCTGGCCAGTAGACGACCTGGTTACCAGCCTCATCATGAGGGAGTTTTACCAGCGGCTGCAGACAGGAAAGGGAGCCTCCGAGGCACTACGAGAATCACAGTTAATGGCTAGGCAGCTAAAGGCGGGAGAGTTGGATCGGTATGCTTGGGACATCCAAAAGGGGCTGCGGCCCGATGAAGCCGGACAGAGACCGATAGCGCCCCAAAGGCGCCAGGGGAAAAGCAGGGACTACTCTGAGCCTAGATTCTGGGCTCCATTCATTTATATCGGCGTCTAGGCTGTTTTGTGCGACGAATCTGGGCTCACGAAATTTCCTTTTTCGTGCCTCGCCCACGTGACGTTGCTCACCCCGGCTCAGGTCCGGCTCAGGATTGGCTCAGGATGTGCTCAGGATGTGCTCAGGCTGGCTCACCTTTGCTCACCCTAATTACCATTTTCGGCACGCTGCGCAGCCTACCGAATCACTTCAACTCTAGCCGAGGGGGCCTAGAACTAGTCCCATACATAAGATGGCCAAAATGTGTCCTACTTTGAAATTAACAGTCTTGTGTATTCGTATTACTTACCTAACGCTAGAGATTTCTATCCTCCAAGTCTCGCGCTTACAGAGTCAAAACATAGAAACTAGCTTTTGCCCCTACTCTCTCTTCTCTCCGATGCCTGCCTCTTCCTTGGGCATCCCGAACAGCGATGCAACTCGGGACCGCTTGAATTTGTCCGTGGCCTTGCGGTAGCATCCCCTGAGGCTTAGCTTGGAGACCTTGTGGTTGAGAGTGTTGAGCGTCTCCTTCTCTCCCTTACCAATGCCCTTGCCTTTATCAATGCTGATAACATTGACACTCATCTTCTGCTCTCCTTCCTGCTCCTTATGGCCATCGCCATCCTTGAGCTGCTCGATGAGTAGATGCTCTTCTTCGAGACCACCTATCCCGCTGCGCGTCTCGCCAGGTTGGCCAGACTCTGCCTGAGGAGTGCCCGCGGTCTTGCCAAGCTCGTCGGTATTCGCTTAAGCTGGGCCCTCAGCCTTACCGCCAAAGTGATCACCGCTTGTCCGAGCCGGGGAGGGAGGGGGGGGAGGAGGATTGGTCGGAGTAGGGAGATCCTAACTGCCTTGTCCTTTGTCCTCCACTTCCTTACCCTGGCGCAGAATCTACTTTGGCTGTTGATCCAGTATACAGGGCTGCTTTCGCTTTGGCGGGGGGGATCGTTTTTGGGGTGTTCAGGTATATACCAAGGTGCTCGTCGTTGTGGTCGATACGTGGCAGGCGCTCCGAGCTCATATCTGGTCTGCCACATTCTTCCTTCGTTTCCAGTGGGATACCCTCTAGAAACCTCTTTGTGAGTGATTCGGTTGAGAAATTCATCATGAAGATAAATGCTGATGACGCAATGGGTTGTAGTGAACTAGGGAGTGCCAGGTGTTTCTTATAATCGGTGTGCGGGTTTCCGATTCGCTTCAGATCGGCAATGATGCTAAGGATCCCTTCTTCAAAGGACTGGACATTTGCGCTTACCGTCTTCGTGATGGTGGTGTCTTGGTGTATTAGTGATGATGGTTCGTGTAGGTCATTCTGCGTGTCTTCATCCTCGCTAGCCACATCTTCGTAGTTTTCGTCGACGGTGCTGGCCGCAAACTCCTTCCCAAGTGCGTCTAAGGCCTGAAAGGAAAGACCATGTGGGAGCAGATCCTCCCAATCACTATCGTCATTATCTGAGAGAATATCGTCGGAGTCCAAGTCATCAAAGTCCGGGCCATCGCTATGACCGAAAGATTCGTCGAGGTCGGCTTCCAGTTCTATGGGAATGGTTAGGTAAAAGTGGTAACAGTGCAGACGAAGAGCTCGTGGACAAATAGCCACGAAAGGGAGTATCAGTGCAGACAGCCCAGATAAACAGCCCATCAACGAATAGATCTGAAAAGAGGAGATGGCCAAAACATCTCGAAAATAAACATGAAAGAAGTGAGGTTTAACATACACAGTTCGTGGACAAATGGCTACGAAGAGGATTATCAGCGCAGATAGCCCAGATTAGCAGCCCATCGACGAATATGAAAAGGAGATGCTGTCGGATTGGTATGTTTGCGCTTCAAGAGCGATGGCTCTGGCATCCAACTGACTGTCACAAGTTGAAGAAAGGAGGATGTGGGAGATGCCGTGGCAGAGACTGGTTTTGACTGCCCATCTCTGCGGCCACGTCTCAACAATTCTGTAGAGTTTGCGTTATTGCCGCTATCTTGATTACGCGTCGACCTTGACATCATTACTGGCGATAGCTGCGATTGAGTTTGCACTAGCAATGCGTTCACTCGACGGAGGGGAGCCGCGTCCCGGGTACCTTATGCCGGCTGCGGCTGCTTGGGCGCATCAACTGGAACATTAAAAATTTTTAAATTTTTTTTCACAGGACTAATGCGCGGGTAAAGCGCACCGTTTTTTTTTTCGGAACAGACTCGTCTGTTGTCTACCACACATGAAAAGGAGATATGGCTAAAACATCTCGAACAAAACCGTTTATCTAACATGAAAGAAGTGAGGTCGGAGACAGCGAGCTACACATTTCGTAGACAAATGGCCGCGAAAGAAAGTTGCAGCTCGGAGGGCTGGAACAGACCCAACAGGTGATGAAACGTGTCAGACCTACCTAGCTCTTCAATATCAGTGGAGAGTGCCCGCCGTTTCGCAGCGCGAGTTGGCATCTTCCGGGAAGCGCTAGCTTCGATATCGGGCGACGGTGCCCGTCGCTTCGCAGCGCGGGCTAGCAGCGTTAGCTGCCGGGCAGTTCTTGCTTCAGTGTTGGGTGACAGTGCTCGTGGCTTCGCAGCGTGAGCTCGAAGCTTCACAACGGAGAAAAGTGCGAGGGTGGCAAACTCTTACAGCTTGAAATAGAGCTTTTCGAAAGAGTTATACTTGGTTGTGAAGAGTGGGTGGCCGCTGGGGGGCGGGGGGATGTGGTTCGAGAACGGCGTAATTGAGGTCTCGGCTTCGTCAGAGGCGCTGTCGCTGTTGCGGTCGCGGTCGCGGTCGGCCTCGTTAGGAAGGGGCATCTGTGAGCTGGTTAGCTGCTGGCCAGCGCCTGGGTAAGCTGCGAATAGCCTCAAAATACCTTGAGAGGCGCGCGTGCGATTGCGATCGATCGAGATCGCGGTTGCTAGCGGCGAAGTTGTTGGCTGTTGCAATTGATGGAGACGGAGATGACGATGGTGTTGGCGATGGCGAGGATGGCTGTGGGGAAGGAGCGGCAGAATCAGGTCACGTGACGGCAGAATGGTCTAGGTTACAAATAGATGGGTCCGACAGTACAAACGGACTTTCTCTTCTAAAAACCACATTTCACGCGCCGTCAAGATGGATATCGCACACGACCTGCAGCTCTCGGATGAGCAGCTCAACATGGCGACCGCCATCGCTGCGCCCTTCTTCGCAGACCCGATTGCCGACTCTCTACGCAGTCCCAAGGCGTCGGGCGTGATGGACTTTTGCCGCATCGTCAGAGAGACGGCCCTGTCCGGCCTGTGGAGCGACGGGAGAAAGTTAAAACAGCACCCGACATCCATGCCCGAATTCTTATCCATTGCCAGCTCTATCTTTTCGGAGCAGCTCCTCGAGAATCTCGCCTCTCGGGCAAACCACTTTGATGCCGTTTCGGGATTTTCCGCCGTGTCTGACTGCTTCATCTCCTCTCGGCCAGCCGTCAACGCCATCAAGGACGTCATCTGGGCCATTGTGGAGTACTCCGCGGCCGAGTCGTCACGGGAGGCCATCATCCCAAACCTGTCCACAACAACTAGCGGAACCAAGGTCACTCAAGGGCAGCAGCAACCCCCCCCCCTGCCCGAGACGACACAACCTGGTCAGCAATCCTCATCTGGTCGTCTCCTAATAGGGTCCGGGGAAGTCGATATTCCTTGCCGTATCCAACAGATCGACTTGGAGGGGCCTACCATTGCAGAGGCTTGGCGCGCAAACGCGACAACAAATGCTATGGAAAATCTCGCCCTGAGTGTCGGCTCTGACGCCGATCCTTCGTCGATGGCCTTCAGGGCGCTCCCGGTCTACCACGGGACCGACTGGATGGTAGAGGAGAACGAGTCCGCGAGACCTGATCCCCGGCGAGGCCGTCTCAGACCGTCGGCCGGTCGTAATCAGGTAACACCTAACCAGGGGGCCTTGGGGGTCATTTGGACGGGATTCAGCCCTCTGAGATGCTTTCTTTGGGCGGCTTTTAAGGCTGAGGTCTTGCATCAGATCCCTACTGGTACTGTCAAGGCCAAGCTGGAGCGCTCTTGGAACTGCCTACCCTCTACGTCTAACTCCGGCTCTTCTTCTTCGCATACTCATTCCGGGGTCACGCTCTTCAAGTTCCGTCCCTCTCTGCCGTCGGCCTTTGATCAGACACACTATGTGATGCCCAAAGGTAGAGAAGCGGAATGGGAGCGTATTTGCAGAATGTACGACGTCGGGGGCCGGACTCCTCCTGACTGGGAGACAACTGCTCTGGTCAAGTACCTTTGGGATCAGTTTTCTACTGTTCACGGCGGAGTATTCGACACTTGGCCTAATGTACTTCACTGCCATGAGTTTGGACCCCAGCTGAATATGTTACAATCCTATACGAGACAGCTGTGGAGGACGGTCTGGTTCGGTGCAGGTGCTAACGCGCTAAACAGCAGCCATGAAGTTACATACGCTATCTCGTTTAAGTTGGCAGCTCCCGTGCCGCCTAAAGTCTCGTCTGGGAAGGAGGAGAAATCGCGTTTCAAGTAGGGCTCGATGCGTGAAAAGGCCAAGGATACGGGACTGCACAAGAAGATAAGCAGAATCTTCAGTGGTATCAAAGAGAAGGCAAAGTAGGCGTGTTGAAAAGGAGGACCGCGTTGTGTGGCATAATTCATAGTATTAGACTGAGACCAAATGGAACCCCATTTTATCCCAGAGACAGGGGGGTTGCCGTCCTTGAGACAAATGACAAAACTTTGTTTGAGACAGACGGCAAAGCCGTTCTCGAAAAAGTTTGCAAAACCAATCGTGGGCAAGATGGCAAACCCATTTGTGAGGTGGATCTCGAAACCGTTCGCGAGACGAATCTCGACATCCTTCGCGAGACGGATCCCAAGACAGGTGCCGAGAGAAATCGTGAGTAGCAAAACCCCCCTTCCCCAGGGCCTTGACCAAGTTGATTAAGCTGATGATTGTGAAGGCTGGAGTTTAGCCTGGCAGAAATTGGACGACAATGAGTTCAAAGACCGGCTTGAGGTATGCTTTTTTGCTTGTCCTCCAACGGTTAAGGGTAATAGGATGATGCTAACTCGCTTAGCACTGGGAATGCTCCAGCAGGGCAACCGAGAAGTCAATGTAAGCGTGCAACTAATCTTGTGGTTCATCGCTAACACATGCTTAGCTTGATCTTCTACCAGTCGGAACCCACCACGGAATCCCATGGCACCCTCTCTATATCTAAAGAGCTGTTTCGGTCAATGTGCGATAGCCTGAGAATCCCAGCAATATTCGCAAAAGCCGTCTTTGCGACTCCTTGGAAGGCCCATACATGTGGACAAGCCTACTTTGTCGAGTCCAACCTGGAGACGGATGCGGCTGGTGAAATTACGGGCCTGAGTATGTGATATTAACTTCAACCTCAACCCATCATTGAGAGAAGAATGCCCGCTAAGTCTCTCTGGAATGCAGCAATTTTCTACCACTTTCAGAGTGGTCTCCAGTTCGGCAGGAGTTACATATTCACGCGGTACCTTTTCAAGAGCAACACGTCAACCAACGTCTGTATCAACTGTGTCCCGTCCGCCCAGACAGCATGGGCAACGGTTGCGGGTCCGCTCCGGGCTCAACTGGCATACCGCAGCCCATTTTCTTTTCACATCATGCTGCTTTACCACATTCTCGAAGGCCTAGACTTGGACGCTGAGAAGGTGCGCACGAAGCTCCTTCATCATGAGGATATACAAACACCGCCGGCAGACCTTGCCAAAAAAACGCGGAAGCTTCACCGCTTGGCGCAGGATATGCATGTCCTCGCCGAGTATTACGCCGACACGGAAGCCAAGGCCGAGTTTCTCATACAGGCGTACAGCGCCTATCGAAACTCTAGTTGGGTCAAAAAACCCACGGCGACAATGCGGCAGGACCTCAACCATCTCGAGGCCATGAGGTGGAGAACGAGTGTGTCAAAGCGGTGGATCGTGGATTACAAGGATCGTGTTAATATCAGGATCAACCACGCTTTTCACGTCTCAAACCAGGAACAAGCCAGGGCCACAGCCGCCATAGCCCAGGACGCGGCTAGGGAGAGCTCCTCGATGGGGACTGTTGCAGCCGTCACGCTCTTCTTTTTGCCTCCAACTTTTGTCTGCGTATGTGCCCCCTCGTTCCAGCGTACATCCAGCAGGGCTCGTGAAACTTGAGATTAACAACATTTTTCAGGCTATCTTCGGCATGAACTTTTTCGACGTCTGGGGAGATTCAGGGTCTGGCCTGGGTGGCTTGAAAATGTCGTCGTACTGGTGGCTGTACCCTGCGACTGCAGTTCCGCTGACAGCTGTGGTTATCGTCATATGGATCCTCTGGGGTCGGTTCAGACTTGAGCGGAAGTCCAGGCGGCTGCCCGACATAGAGGCTGGCAGGTCGGTGACATCTCTGGGATCTGCGGCATATTCAGGATCCGTGGAATCCGTGGAATCCGTGGCAGAGAAGGAGAAGGTGACTTGAGATTCATCACGGCAAGGGCTGGGTGTAACTATCGAGGTGCTTTAACATGCACCAGAGTTCTTCCTCAGCAAACCAGTCTACCCTCGCCACTAGCATCTCGTGAACCCTCATCTCCCTTTCCTCTCCGGCAGCTGTGCCCTGTCTAACCACGATTTTTGAATCAGGGTCCGTATTGAGAACGGCCCTCCCGAACTCTGCTGCCGCGTCACCATCTCAGCAGGCACTCTCCAAACTATATTCGCCCAGGCCCCATGGTTGTTAATCGTGCAAGAATTGGAGTTCGAGATGCGCCGCCGCTGGTTTTCTTCTTTCAGCTCGTGACCCGCAGAAACAAAACATGAGCTCGGAGTTTTGGGATTAGGCGTAGAGGCTCTTGCCGGGCGGCGTTGTGCATCCGATCAGGGTCGGGATAGAAGCAGAGTAAGGTCTCTATTAGAAGGGGGTTGGGGACAAATCCAGTCTTCGAGCTCGATGCTCGGAAGAAGAAATATTGCTGGAGAGATGGGAAGGTGGCGGTTGCCTTGTGCCAGGCGGTGCATACGCGCTGCACCGAGGTGAGGAGGCTGCGCCGGTCGACTTGCAGGAGGATGGCTTCGAGGAATTCGGGAGTGGCGAGGGCTTCTCGCATGGACTCGGGCTGTGGGAAAATCTTGTCATTGTCGTGTTTGACTGCTTGGCCGATGCGCGGTGTGATTTTCCGGTGGCATTGATGATATTGCGAGGTCTCTTGATACCATCTTGCCGTTTCTGGATTTGTGGTCAATGGGGAGAGATAGATAGAGGGGGAATAACCCTTTAGAGAACTTCTCCCGATTCGTAACCGACTCGTTTGTGTTATTAAGGTTAGATTGTAACAGCAGGAAAAGGATTCTTTCCTCTGTAAGGTTTAGTTAATACCCAGGGTTCCTGGCCCCCTTTCATTCTGAAGAAAAGGGGTCTGAAAAAGGTTATAACTTGGAGGCTCGTTTCTTAGCGGTGTTGGCTACGATTTTGAAGAAAAGCTGCATTGCGGGCTCGTCTGAGCATTGCGGGTAATTCTAGAAAAAGACAGCTAGTCGACGGGGTTAAGCAAATTCGTTCGTGGGAAAATCAAGCGTGCGAATGGCTGGCTATAAGTGTTCTTAGTTGCTTTAGTTGGCCTGCCGACCTCCAGCTTAAGACCAGGTCTACTGCACAGTCTTGATACCTAAAACGAGGCGACGATGGATTTTATAAGCGGCCTGTGTATTTCAAGCGTCTTCGGAACATCAAAGGACCCGTCGAAAGCGGCCCTGAGGCCTTAACGCACAATCAATGAAGGGGGGTGTAATCGATCTTCTTAGTAACAAGAGGGGCGAGGGCTGTCGAAGAATGTCAGGAATGCGGGCCATAGTAACCCGAGGAACTGCAACTACATCTACACACCGCCTGCGCTGCGCACTCTCCAAGGACATGAGCGTCACCTACTTTCCCTCGAAGGGTAACTTTAGCGGGAGGGGCTGAAAACGGGTCTCTGAGGCTGAGCAGCGGCTGCGTATGCCTGCCAGCCCAGAGTCCCCGGTTATGATCATTGGGGCGTTGGACAAGATCAGATAAGTAAGGTCGGTCCTGGGGGATAAGTTGGTAGAGTAGAGAGCGAAGGGCGCCCTCGTTGGAACGCTCCAAGCCCGTTCCCTTTCCATTGAAAAAGAACCCCCCTACAAGATTGCCCGAGGTGTGGCGGTCTTGGAGGGCTCGACGGTATGCCTCCTTCATGAGAACCGATTTCCCCGCCCCTGGCTTTCCTTTCAGTTGGGGGAGGCCATTGTATTCTTTTCGACTTTCCCCCGTGAGCCAGGCTTTGTACATGCTCTCCTTAAACAGCCAAGTACAAGTCTGGGTAGCGGGGGCTTTGATGTTTCGACCGCGATTGGTCACCTTTGGGAACCACAAGGACTGGAGGCACGGCGCGCTGATAAAGCCCCGATGGTCGGGGCCTCCGAACTTGAAGTCGTAAGACACTAGCGAAAATCCATATTTCTTCGAGGAGCTCTCAATCGCCTCGTAAAGGGACCGAAATTCCCCGGAAACATTTCGATAGCCGGTGTTGTCTCAAAACCGAGAGAACCTAGAAGCGACCGCACCCAGTCTCCAGCGGCTGCGAAGTCCGGGCTTCCTCGGTGAGGTGTCCCAAGAAACACCACTGCCGCTGTCGCTTCAACAATGCTCCACAGATGCGGTTCAGGCTTTACTGATGACCTCGTAAGCATCTGCCTCGCCAGTCAGTACCATAAAACCCAAGCATAATCAAAAACTCAGCAATACCTCCTTCACAACAATCCCTCCGAGACTGTGGGCCACAAATATCAACCGTCGCTGAGGAGATGTCTTTCGCTCTTGAGACAAGGCGAATAAGAGATCCTTGGCATGGGAGTAAATGCTGTTTTTATTCGACGAAGCCGCCATGTACTTCGTGACCTCTGTATCGTACCCGAATACTAATACACGAGCACGAGGATATGTCGCCGGAAGTAGATCAACCGGCCAGAACACGCAGCCAGGAGAAAACGTCTCACTGGGACCACCCGTTGGGATTCGGTCCAGGGAAGGCCTTGCGCAGTCTGAGGCTTTTTCAGGCGCCCCCCGCGACACCCCGGAGAGCCATCACCGTATGCTACGCTTCGCTGGGGTGCTTTCCTTGGAACTCTCGGGCTGAAAAGATGCTACTGGCTGCAATATCCTGGAAACGTCGGTCTTGGTCCATGTCCTGTAGGGATGTCCTTAGAGGCCGTAGACAAGGACGATACTGAGAAAAGTGGTTAATTCAACCGCAAATTCCGCCGCCCAAAAGGGTTCAAGCACTCACTCTACAATTGGAGGCAAGTCTGACTTGCCTTCAGGCGTATAGACAGCGGTTATGCCCGTATCTCCGGGAAGTTGCTTCATCCTGGCACAGGAGCCCAAAGCAGTGAGGGGAGCATAGAGAGTCTAGGTTCCAGGCTCCAGTCAAGGTGGGTAATACTCTCTGTAACGGGTCGAACTGGCTGCAGCCACAGCCCCTCACGCATAATCCATACTCCGTTTCCGACGCCATCACCAGGCTTTGGCGGCCCTTTCCTAAAGCTGTTTTATTGGTGGCAGAGATTTCCATTTTGGCTGGTTGCCTCATTCGCCAAGTCCTGGGCGTTGTGGTCAATGCAAATGTGCAATAATGAGGCAAATTATGCGGCTTACTTGAATGGTTGGCTTTGTTGAAGTTCTGTTAAAAGACGAAGATTACATGTGATTTCAGTTTGATGAAATTTCTGTATTGATCGGATGATATATATGGCTGAAAATTGCTCGCACTTGCTTTGTCTTGAACAAGACCAAGTGGACCAAGGTGAATCTGAAGATGATGAACCACTAGAAGGATTGTGTCCCGTCCACATTAATGAGAGGTGTGGTGGGATACCAGCTCATCAGTGAAGATGAGATGCCCTAAGTCAGGGGTTTGATGCGCTCGACGACATCCTCGGTCTCGGTTGGACGAGTTGACGTCGACGTGGTGTACGATGTTCAGAGGCTGAACGATGGGTTGTCATTCGACACAATGGAGTCAGTCAGTCAGCCCCACATCATAGACCCGGCAGCGGATGCCGCCATTCCCGAGTGGCGATCTTTTTCCTTCTCCACATGATTATTAGACTTTAGTTCCTGAATGGACGGACGGTCCGGTCCGGTCCATAGCTGTTACGTGATAGCTCCACCAAACCAGTGGCAACTTTGAGCTTAACTGAACGACAATCAAAACCACAAAACCACAACAACACAAACTTGTGGTACACCGGTGTGAGGATGGGGTAGGCGCGCAAATTTTCCAACACCTGCAGATGCAGAGGGGCGGAACCCGCAGATGCTTGCCCGGAATCCCCACATTGGCCGGATTCCCCAATCGGGGGATGGCAGAGGCTCGCCAGCCCGGAAACAATTTCCTCCGTCAAGCCAAGCAATGCGGCACAAATTCCCGACAGAATACCAGCCGCCCGAGACGAACTCTCCCGCGATCAATAAAATTTAAAATTGCAATATCACCGTCTCCACTTGAAGCGCTTGTCGTCAGATGGGCGAATGTCAAGATATCCACTTGGTTCAACAATCCATGAGCGTGTCTTCATTTTCACGTCCGAAAAATGCGGCTTGCACTGTGTGAGGCTGAGGGGAGATACGGTTATAGCCGGTCGTGAGCAAGAAGAAAGAGCGGTGAGGCGGGGGATGCATGAGAGATCACTGGAAATCCGCAAACAAAACAGCATATGTAGAGGGAAAAAGCTGAAGACAAATGAAATCGGTCAGTAGCATGGGGAACTTGCATTCGCAGAACTGAAGGGGACAAGTGAGTAGACAATCAAGAGCAGCAACCCTAACAATCACACTCTGCAACGCTGGCAAATGGTACTGGTACTTGTATCATAGGTGGGTAGAAACCCAACTCGCTTCCAATACGCTAAAGGGGTAGAGGAAAGAAACAGTGGACATACACCAACAGCCCAACAGCAGACGAGTCTCTCAGAGAAAAGGAAAGACAAGAATACTACTACCAATAGTACCCACAGATCATGTCTCGTGTCGCATCGGCGGCTATGTGCTTTTCAGTACAGGCCGGCGAGGACTTTGTCAACCATCCTCTTGAGAACGATAGCGTGCAGGGCCTCCACGTTCCGCCCATCCCGCCGCCCATCGTCACCGTAGATTCCTTTCGATTCCAGAAATCCGCAGATGATGTGGCGGCCTTGAGCCTTCCAAAAGCCACGGAGGATGTCCAGTGTCTGGACAACCTCCTCGGTTTCGCAGACAATGTTCGACGGCGACGGCTGCGCGACATCCTGGAAGACAATGCTCCAGATCTCGAGCCACTGGGCTTCCTCTTCGAGGTCGGGCGGTGGGGCGGCGGCGAGACGCTCCAGCTGGTCGTCGGACACAATGGGCTCCGAGTTCTCGGTTCCGGTGGGCGAACTGGGCTCGTAGTGGCTGCGGAGGTGGTGCGCGGCCCACAGGTGCCTCTTGACATCGATGATGCGTCTCAGGTCGTGTCGGAGGCAGCCGCGGTACTCGGTCGGCTTGAGCACGTAAAAGGGGCAGACGAAGCTGGGCGCGGCGAGGCGCGAGGTATCATCCGCATTGGACTTGCGCCGCCGCGAGTGGCCGTTGGCGCGGGAGGGGTGCGGGGAAGGGAAGATTTCGCTCTCGGTTCCCCGCCTGCGTGGGAATTGGATGCCGGGAGCATGCAGCGACGACCGGGTGAAGAAACGCGACAGCGCGACCTCGGTCAGCTCGTGCACGTAGCCGGACAGCCGCGAGCTGTGGTCCAGCTTGGGGTAGTCCGGCGTCGGCTGGACAAAGATGTCGGAGGACTCGTCCTCATCGTCGTCGCTGGGGCTTTCGCCCGACTCGACTTCGGATAAGGGGTTGGGTGCCGCTTCCGCGCCCTGGGTGGCCCGAGCGGGGGGGTCTCCGCCAGCAGCGAAAGTTAATTCGCCGTCGATGGCGGAGATCCCTCCCTCGACGGTGGCTGGGGAAAATGCGAAGCTATCGGGACTCCCAACAATATAGGGGGCCATTTGATGACAGTTTTGTGGTCTCGCTGCGCTTCGTTGTGGTGTGTTGGTGTGGTGGGAGGGAATACTCCAGACTCACCTGGGGGAAGGGGCAGGCGCCCAGTATAAATAACGAGGGGAAGGAGCAGGACAGAGATAAGCAGCGTCACATGGAAAGACCCTCCTTTCACCCGGGCTGTCCCGGGCTGTTTCTCATGCGGCTTCCTGCAACGAGACCCTGCGCCTGATTGGCTGTAATGTCGCAACCCCGCCCGACGCGCATCCGTGGCGATGATAAATCGAACGGACGATCCTTGGGAGCGGGTCGATGTGGCCCTGCTGCTTGCCAACTGTTTGTTGGGCAGCATCGCGGATCGTTAGGCCATTAGTGGGCCGCAGTGCGACCCCAAGGACCCTGACACGCCATTCACGCTTGAACAACGGCGGCTTTTCCTACGCGTCAGGAGACGGGGGAGCGGGTAGGAGACCGTTGAGTGCGCAGGGCACCTAGTTCTTGCAACAGCGCTCAACGCCCACCGGTGCGACCCCGACACGGAATGGCCGCGATAAGGGCCTCCAACTCGAAATTTCCACATTCCATTCCAGCAATTGCTCACGAGCCCACTGGACTGCCCGGCTCTGGCCTCGGGCAACAAATTATGTATGTACCCCGCATGCAGGACGGTAAAGACCGAGCTGAAGACGAAACGAAAATGGACAAATCAGCACTGCATGATGTGCGTCCGCGGATGCAAGAGCACCATTGCCCACCACTCGTGTGCCCTCCCAATCTCCCTGCGTTGCGAAGACGGCAAAAACAAAGGAAGGATGGAGGCTGTGCTCTCGCGTTGAGGGTGAGGTTCATATGAGTTGCATCAGCGGCGTCCGATGGTGGAACGTAATTGATTGAGTGGTAGCCAATCGACTCACCCTGTCTTGCCCAAGAACGCATCATCGATCGTCCCTCAAAATCCCCCAAAAAGTACAGGTGTCCAAGGTGAGGTCCGTACATGACGACAACACAGCCAAGCATCATTCAGTGAGGAAGAAATCGCATCCCGAGAAATTCCGCCCACCTCTCGCTTCGAATTCCAATATTTTCCATCAGCCTCGAAGAGACTTGGCATGAGACGACAACAAGCCCAGGAGCACATCCGCAGGGGTTCCCTTTGCCTCATTACGCGCATCTGAACCAAACACCACAACCCAGCTCTCGTCACCGTCATCCGCCTCCAGCGTCCGCGCCGGTGCAAGGAAGTCGTCCATCTTCATCTGCGTCAGGTCCGCAACAGCATCAGATATGCGCCCGCTGAAGCTCCAGTTCCCCGACGATATGGTGATGTTGGGTCGCGGCCGGCGTGTGGTTTGAGCCTCAACGGGATTGGCCTTTGCCGCCTGTTGCTCAGCGACGCGCGCAGCTGCAATTCGTGACCTCTCTCCACGCTCAAGCCGTGATCGCCCTGCACTGGCGAGCGGGTCTGACGACGCATTTATCGGCCTCTGGTTGCACTGAGAAACGTCAAACTGCACCCCTGCCTCTTTGGGCGCGACGGCCCGCTGATCTTGAGGCGGCAGGGGTAGCGTGATGGGTCCCGATCCCCCACCAGCGGCGCTAATCGTCGGCTCTTCAGGGGTGATGGCCCGCCGCTTCGCCTGCGGCACACGGCCCGCGCGAGCGAATGAGCAGAGACATCTTTGTGCTCGCAGACGAGTATCCTTTTCCGAGACGAAAGCGACCGGGACTTCAGCTGCGTTGACTAACTTTTCACCTTCCCCAGTTTTCGTAGCTAGGGCGTTCGAGGGAGCCTTGGGGATTATCCGGGGCATGTCGACGGTAGGTCTTCCTTCTTTCAGGAGTTGCGAATGCGAATTTTGCAGGAAACAGGAGAGAAGACAGAGGAACCGCAAGTGCTCTCCCTGTCGGCCGATGTCTGTATTAAAGTAGGTTATCCGTTGCCGGAAGGTGAGGTCAGTGGTAATGTGGGTTGAACCTAAAATTGTTGATCGGCTCGGCCCGGGGTCACACGATGGCAGAGTTGACGTTGGAGGCTGATGGTCGGCCGAGGAAGAGCGATTACATGTGGGAAAGGGCTTCGCCCAGGAAAGCAGGGTTTCGTCCAGCGTAATATTGCATGGACGGCCAGGAGGAGCGTCCCGTCATGAAGCTTTCAAAGGTCTGACTGAACGGATCAGTATCGGAGTTAACTGAAGTGAAGTAACATACTGTCCCTTACAGGGGCTCGAGTCGTGGTGCCTGGACTGACGGGAGAATAGAAGAGAGAGATTGGGGAGCGAAAGCAGTGGGATGCTGCTCGATGTCGATGCCTTTCATCTGACCTGGTAACAAGCCGTGGATCCCCACCAGAGAGAGACTCCACTGTCAGCAGTGGAAACTCTCTCCAGCCTGGAGGACTGAAGATTCGAAAATCATGGTCATTGGTCAGTTCCCTTGTCACGAGCCAACAACTCACATTAGCGTATCTAAATCATCTCAGTTGCACCTATAGGTAGTAGGGATTATTATTCCAAATCCTATAGCGATCTCCCTGATGGCATTTTTATTTGGCCCATTTGTCAGTCTCCAAGCCAAGCAGTGGTCGTCTTATTCACCTAACGCTTACCACTCATATCCAGTTTTAGTGAAATTACCCAGCAATCACCAGAGAGGTTGCAGTGTTGATATCGTGACGTTGATACATTTTGGTCGGAGATTATGTTCCGGCACGTTCCGGCTGCCGTGATTGTCGACAGAAGGCTCCCGCAGCCGAAAGTGACGGTGACAGCAACCGCGACACGAGGTAAGTACCGACTCAGGAACATTTCCCTCGCAATGACGGGTACTGCTCACGGTGCATTAACGATGTGAGATGACTGGCGGCTCATGCGCACAGATAGGTCACATCAGTTAGCCGGGAATGCGCAAATTCAACTTGATCCTACTCCGCCCCTGGCTCTGGTTCCTGGGTGTCCTCTGCTTTCGCCCACATCGACCACCCGCGGCACGGCTGTGTGTCCGGGCGTCTGTGTGCCAATGCATCTGTGCGCAGACACCGTGGCACAGCACACGGACCTGTAATGATGTCTGTGTGTCTACTGGGGCTTGGCCGCCTAAGATCCCGCCTGACATATGCCAGAGATTGGAGATGTCCAACTGAAGGGAGCCGCGGGAAACTAATTCCAAATTGGGAAACCCATACTGGAGCTTGAACACGAACAAGCAGCGGTTGCTCGATCGGGGTAACGTTGCTCGTATCGCTTGTCTTGGCGGTCCGACGACTTGCATGAGGGAGTTGGGTCGAAAGATGAGGGAGTTTCGGGGGAGCTGAGGCTCTGCGAGGAGCAGGCATGGAAATCGGAAGTTCAAGAGATCGTTCTGTTCTTCTCTGCTCTGCTCCACTTTCGTCAGAGGACAAGCTCTCGGATCGAAGGATATCGAGCAAAATCTCTTGTTAGCGACGTTTGCCTGCTTGGATCTGGCCGCTAGGAAAGATAAATAGGCTAATTTGCCCGCGAACCGTCATCCTTCAGCATCCCAGGTTTGTGCTCTGTCGCACAAGGATGGAGCAACACGAGGTTCTGCATGCTGCCATCTGCTGGTCGAGGTCAGTGCGCCCAAGTTGAGAGACAGACTGCCGCTGTCAGGTTGGGCCCTGGGAGACACAGCCAGTGACGGGACTTGGCCGCCTCACGGGGCTCGGTACGACCCATTTGCGAACGATCTCCGAAACGAGAGATCGGAACCACGCTCCCTCCAAGCCCCGTATTCGGCAAGGAAACCCAGCGGGAAACATGAAACATGAAACAGCACCGCATCAGCCTGCATCCCTTTGGCCTGGAGGGTATCTCGGATGCAGTCCAGCGCCGACTCCAGATCCAGCTCAGGATCGACGAAAGAGTCGCCCATTGATGCAAGCGAGGTAGTACAGGCAAAGCCTCGCTTTTGTCATCGTTGGCCATTGACACAGATCACATGCGTTGTCCTGGCCCTGTGCGTATCGCGTACTCCCTGTGGGCGTCCTTCCCCCGGACTCCGGACGAGATTGCCCAATCCTCCAGATGCTCACCTCGTCAACGCCAAGCGCAGGTCAAACAATGGAACCCACCAGGGCTGTAGCACCACGCGACATGATGCGAGTCCTGAGACATGATGCAGATAGCAGTGGAAGCGGGTTGTTTGTCGGTGAAGAAACGCATGAAATTGGGCGAGACATCGCGTTGAGATTGCCAGTCAATGCTGACGCATGTTTCTGTCCTCAATATCAGCGGACGACCTGAGTCTCCTGAAACGCAGTCAGCTTGCGGTGGGAGAAGCGGACGAACACGTCGGGATGAGCTGGCAGTGGCGGGGTTCCCTGCCCTTGCACTAAAGGATTAAGCGCCGAGGCACACCTGAATTTGCAGTGCTCTGCGTCGTCATTTAGACTCAAACACAGCATTTTGAAGCGTCTGGATTCGAGGATACCACATTAGTAATTCACAAAGCACTCCCGCCGTCTGCCGTCGTGTTTCCGTTCGGGATGACTCGAAAGCTTACAATCACCTTGGAATTCTCGTTAGGCTCGTTTCTAACATTTGATGATTTGTGTCCACGAGGATGCCTATCGTGGCAGCTGGGCTAGAACAGTCTGGACTGGCATTAAGTGAGCCGACCGGCTTGAGTATCCTTGAAAAGCGAGAGGTGTGTCGTCGACGGGGATGCGATGCCAATGGTCGTCGCCCAGCTGGTGGGTCGATCGCCCACGATTTTGCGACCGGGATCCAATGCTTGTGTTGATGATTGATCGCCTAGGGCTGATGGCCTAGAACCAAACCCTGGAGCAGAGTGCAACAGGGATGTTCATTTTGGCCAATCTTCAGCTCCGCTGCAAATGACATCACAGCGGGGCATCGTCTGAAACGCAGGTGCATGCTGCACTGCTTTTGTCTGCCACCTGCTGCATCTTTGCATTCTGCACTGCGAGCGGCCTCGTACTCGAGTCTATGCATCCGGGAAGCTGATTCGAAAAATTGCCTGGCCGGAGACTGGAACTTACCTACGAAACGCCTCTCGGCCCAGTGGGCCATCCTGCTTCCATTGTCAGCTTGTGACAGAAGCACATGCCAGAAATCGACCGCACAGACAGGCAGGCAATCCTTCCGGATCTCCACCGAAGCCAAATTCCGAGATCTCCTCACACGACCAGGCTTCCTGGATGTTTCTGTTTCCGTTTGATGCGGTGGGGCGTGGTGAGGCAGCGCTCATCCATTGGGATCTGTCTACAACCCATGTACCGCTCAGAGAAGCGTGCAAGTGAGAGCGGAGTCGCCAATTCCTGTGTCACATCCGTTTGCTGCTCCTCCAAACGGCGGGCCGATCTGTTATTATGGATGGAATCTTTGGAGCACCCACGGAAGGATCGCGGTCTCGCGCACAGACACTGAAGCCGCATTCGGCAACAAACCGAAGGATTTGAAGATACGATCCTTCAAGACGAATGCCGCCATGCTGGGCTACGTACCCAGCTACACGTAACGCCGTTGACCGCCGTGGCGTCTCGAAACCGATGCGCGAAACCGATGGCGGGAAACGGGTCGGTCAAGCCCACCACAAGGACAAAGACCCTGCACAACCGGGGTTCGGTTGTTCAGCAGCGCCATTATCCCGGACGACAACGTGTCAGATGACGGATTGCCATTTTGAGCCGTAAGGCAACCGTCGAGATGTCGATCTTTCTGTCGCTCTGCCCCGGACCCTTCCTCCATTCCCCGTTCCCCTCTCACCCTTTCTCACGGAGCGCTCACCTCCCGTAGTTGGAAGGCGAAACTCCTACGCCCCAAATGGCGGGGTTAGCGGAATTTGCACCGGCCTAGGGCGCGCGGGGCATCGTGCTGTTAGGGGGCGCTCATCATCAGCGGTGGTCGCGGATCTGTGGACGTGTCCGTTGCCGTTGGTCTGTGTGGGCACTCGGCGTTTCCTCGTTTGGACCACAAGTGGTTTAGACGGCAGCATCAGTTCCCCAGATCAGGTTGCCTTGGGTGCCTTGGTAGCTCGCCCGTCGCCTGGGAATCGCCCGGCCCCTGACAGCTCACCGACCAATCACCAACACCAAGTCCTGCAGACAGCGCCGTTTCATTCGCCCAGGCCCCATTCGCCCAACATGCAGCCAGGGAACCGTCGAGTTGGGCCACCCACCGTACCCGTCTCACCTCAGCATCTTGTTCCACGAGTGAACCCTTGTCAAGTGAGACTGGTTTTCCACCTACGTGCCACCACCTTTCCCTAATGCTTCTCATGTACCATGCGGTCCGCTCGAAGTGGTGGGACGAAGGAGCCTCTGGTCAAGCATTTTCTCCCTTTTAAGTCCCGCCCTCTCCTCTCGCGTGTGCCTTCAATCCTCGTTCCCCTTTTCTCTTCCAGCGACACCAGTAGGACAATTATTAGCTTTGAGATTTCACGCAAGGGAAACTACCCCCTGACGGCCGTACATCACACTCAAGCTCACAGTGAACCCGGCCATCACTCACGCATCATTCTCGCCCGCTCCTGACGGTACGCCCGGTTTTGTCAACCTCCGGTTATTACGCCGTCCCTCCCACTTCCCAAAGCACGTTAACCTGCGCTTTCCCTCTCACCTTACGCCCTCCGTGCTTCAAGCTTCGATCCCACGGTTCCCCGCAACAACTTCCCGCCTCCGGGGCCCTTGTTCACGGTCTGGGCCCCAGCTTCCGGCCCCACAGTGTCGGTGCTCCACCCGCCTGGCTTCATTGCCGTCGCTACAAAGAGTTTCCACTTTCCAGACGCCCTGTGCCCCGTCTGTTGAGCCCTCAGGGTTTCAGAGCAGTCAACAGAGAGGGAGTGAGGGGTTTACCAGCCAACTGGATCGCAAGTGAGTCAAACCACTTCCTCCCGGACCTTCATCAAGTTCCCAGCGCCCAATCACAGATCAGGACAAAAGCGGGGGAAACGAATTTTCTTATTCGCTGTTATCCCACCAATTGCTCCCACGATCTTTTTGGCCATTCAGCTGCTGACACTGACGCAAGCAATGTTTGCTGCCGAGACCCCGCAAGATGGACAGGCCCTGGCCTCATCTTCGGTGGACCTTCTTGGCCTTTCGCACGTGGCTTTTGACCGCGATTACGCCATGCAGCGCTTCCTGAATCCCCTGGGGCGCGACGATATGCATAGGGACCTCCCCCAGACCTTCTGCCGGCCGCGTGCGATCGTGTGCCGCTGCGGGGCATCCATTGCCAGCATCAAGGCCCGTTACCGAGCGCGCCTCAGGGCTCGGTCGAAAGCTAGGATGAGGGTCCTCCTGAGGAGGCTACAGCGAAAGTTGAAGAGGAAGTCTCCCACTTCCTAGAGGAAGGTAGATGACAAATGTAATGACTGGATGGGCTGTATGTAATGATGGCGTTGGGCGGTTGGGTGTCGTCATTGGTCCCTGCAGCCCTGTTAGGTGGTCAGTCAAAACGCGGGTGGCTTGTTGGGCGTTTGCGGTACGGCGGTGAGAATCTAGATTGACCGAGGGACCTACCTCTCTAGCGGTCAGCACCTTGTTGGACTTCATCTTCAAGCAGCGCGGGCGTTTGGGCATCCATGACTAAGAAACAAAAATAGGATTTTATTGCTTTTGTCTTTCGCACAAACCCTTCCATGCCCTCGGTCTCACCAATGCATCGAAGACCTCGTGTTGTCTCAGACATTCAGAGTCATTCCGCCCATTCTAGAATAGAAGAGAGGCGTGTGCTTTTCCCAGCCCTATGCGCCTATGCGCAAGTCACCCGTTGAGTGTGTTAGAATAATCCCGAAGTGGCACCTTTGTGTGGCAGGCCTCCCACGCTTTGCGCTTCGAGAACACGCCCCCAATTATTCAGGGCTGTTAGACACCGAGCAGTCATTCCCTGCCCCACTCGCGGGCGGCTTCACTCTTGCCGCGCGCAGGTCGCACCCGGATTTTAGGTTTTGGGGGGGCCCTTTTGTGCTGCCGGCAAAAAAAAACCTTCGGGCCTTTTTCTCGCCCTAGCAGACATCAAAATCGACATTTCCTGCCTAGGGACCGAAGGCTCCGAGGTACGGCCTAATCTGATGTTGTGACACCGCTGTGGTACGGCGGGATGGTTGATGGTTGATGGTGGGGTAGGAGCTGGCCATGGGAGTGGAGATAGCACGGATTCGCGGGGTTGCGCGGAACGGCGTGTGTTGCCGAATGGAATCGTGCGTCATCACACAAAGATGGCGAGGCAGATTTGGGAGGCTCAAGCTGGGGATGGGATGTGAGCTGGGCTTAAGGCGCTTGGACGGGACGGGAACACTCTATTGAGATGGATGCTCTGGAAAGAGAAGCTCTGTGCCGGAGACTTGGAGGCACAATCATGGGATCGGATGATGACGATCGGGTTTGATGCGTAATGCGGGGTCACTTTGGGGCGGTTGGCGGCGTAGTTGGGAGGCTGCGCTCATGAGATTCGTAAGTTTTAACAAGTTCTGTCGGGTCAGAAATGGAGATAAGCTATTTACTAAGTAACAGAGAGCTGTTCGTATTTCCGAGCCGGTAAGAGATCGGGGTTAGGCGCGAAGAGGGACGGCGGTCCGGGGTGGGTACCTGTGCAGTTGGTAGGCCGTACGACTGAAGAAGCCGCGCAGGTCTGGTAACAGAGCAGGAAAACATGCAAACGATATAGAACTCCTGTGTAGCGGCTTGGTGCTTGTCCACCCTATCTGTCAGCACAGCTCACGCAAACGGTTCAGCAGAAACTCTAGAACGAGGGCACAGGCGGTCCATGTCCTGCGCCGTAATGTCCGAGCATCAAGGCCCACGAGACAAGGACCCGGGTACCTCAGCGACTATTGTGGAGTAGTCTCATCCCAACCTGGAATTGCGGCAGCACAGCCTCAGCTCTTGCGGTCCTTTGACCGCGCTTAAATGCTCCCCATGGCAATGAACAGTGGGAAAGAAAAAGACGAGGCAACCAATAGGACGTCGCTCGATTTCAGTTCTGGTGGCAGAGCTCCAGGTCTGTCGACTGGGAATGCACGGACCAAGCAAGTGCTTGGCTCCGTTGAAACGGGAGCACCCGACGCAGGTATCAGTCTAAGGAAATGGAGCCTTATCAAGACAATGAGAAAACGGTGGTCAGCCGTTACAGACCCCCGCTAAGCCCTGCGTAGGTAGAGTAGGTACTTGCAGGGTGGTTCGTAAATTCTATGCCGCGTTCAATGGGCTGGGCTTTTGTGTTCCATCAACCCTTTTGGGAGTCTTGGTGTGCTGCCGGCAGCAAGTCAGCTGGCATGGCAATGATGAACCCCAATAATGCCTGCAAAAGCAGTAATGTTTGTAGGGGCGTGGTATAGAACAGGGCACAGCGCGGTACCTCGAGATGTGGCTCTTCCGCCTCCACTCCCTCCCCGCCGTGCTTGTCGAGCGTCAGCGCAACAAAGTGGTGGAAGAAGATTGGACATTTACGCGGCATCTTGGCAATTACCTCGGCGTCCGTGAGGTGCCCCGCCCCCTTGACATTCCGTCAAGCCGTCTTGAAGGACACAAGTTCCAGTTAGCTGGGCGCTCACTTACTGAGGCGCATCGATCGCCTGCCTCGGCTACTACGCAGTGTGTGCATCTTAAGCGGCATGCGGTTGCGCGGCGCATTGTGTGAGCGGTCACCTCGGGGGTCTGCGACGAGTCTCTCTCGGTTGAATTGACACCACACAAATAAGCTACCACAACGCGGCGGTGGTCGCTACAGGCTGCTAGATCGATTTGCGTCCGCATTAGCGTTCCCCGTCATCAAAACGGGCCCACATCTAATACACCGGCACGTGTAATTGGATGACAGAACGACGAGCAACAGGGGTGTCTGGGGCGTTGGGGTGTCAGTTCTCATTTTGCTTTTCTCATATTTATTCCGATCAGATCGGATAAGGACTGAAAGGGGCCCCGACAAGGCAAACTACCTACCCTCGGTGCCCCAGCCTATTTCCTTCGTCGCCATGCAACTCGCGGCAGGATCTTGCTCTGGCAGCAAACCTGGCGTCCTGGGGTTCTGCCGTTGCCCCTTTCGGCCGCCGGATCTGGCCAACTGGCGCTTAGCATAGCAGGCGACTGCATCACCGAGCTTGTCCTCGGTCGACGATATAGCGGTTTAAGCCCACGAGTATAAAATCTGCTTGATACCCAAGTACTCAGTTCTGATCAACTCCTTGTCGTGTATCGAGAGCCAGCATTACAGACGTCTACTGCGCGCAGGAAACCAGGAATATCCTCCAGCTTTGATCGTTGCGCTGGAAACCGTTCGCCTCTCCCTCTCACCCCTTCTCTATAACGGCCTGCCAAAGATGGCCCCGTCCCCAAGGTAAGTTCTCTAATTTTTGTTCCCTGAGTTGTTCCCAGGGGCCAGATACCCAACAATTGGTGGCCCCATTTCCCTCTTTTGCTTCTTGCCCGTTTCGGTGCGCTTGCCAAGCAACGTTGTTGTGGGGGCTCCTCCCCCACCAACAATCCTCCCCTCCAAGCTTTCCTTGCTCGGCGCCGCTCTCGCTCGCTTTGGACTGCCGCCGAAGGCCTTGTTCATTGACAATCTACTCACCCAGTCTGTCCGCTTCGAAATCCTCTCAGAGCCGTCTCACGACGCCTGCGTCCCCGTCTTCCCAATCGCGGGGCTTCCATGGCCAGTCCCTGGTCCACAATCCACCACAACTCAATGTCGGGCTGCCCCAGAACTCAAGGTCAGTGCCCTTCGCGCCCCTCGTGCTTTCCCAAAAGGCGTGCATGGACTCATTACGTGCCAGCCCCACCCGCGCAGCCATGATGAGCCCTTCCATGCTTCGATACCTCTCTCAGACGGCGAGGGAGGATGGTTCTATTTACGGACTCGCCTACGGAACATTCGCCGGGCTCTGCAAAGTGCAGGGGTTCCACGTGGAGACCGGGATTAGGGGGTGACGAGCACCAGCACGCCAACGAGTCGATCGAGGACAGGGGCCCTTGTGCTTGGAGGGGTTCGCAAGGACATTTGTGACCTGCCACCCTGCCACCAGCGGCGCCCATGTTCGGCGGAAGGATTCGCGAGACCAGAGAATGGTGTGGTTGTGATCCTTTGTTTTCCTAAACCAGAAATATCTGATTGGTGTTATAAGATAGGATTTGCGAAACTTGCAGGTTTCTTTTCGAGGCGGGGTCTATCCATTTCGGGAGGTTGTTATCAACCGTCTGCATTCATCATCCGTCCGATGTATTCACAGTCGCACTGTTTTTTGTGAGAAGAATTGTGCACTGCGGCACACGGTGAAATGGGCTTCTAAACAGGATTGTTGACCGGCGTAATAAGGATGTATCCATCCTGTGCAGCGCCCAGTCATTCGGTGATAAAAATCTGCTGGATGTACCCCAAGTCACCTTACGGATCAAAATACGCCGCAGCTTGACGATTCGCATCCCTAGGTCAATAAACGTATGGCGGTTCTGCAGTGTTCCTTCCTACACAGCAGTGAAGTTCAAAGTCTCGGGCGGGGAAGCGACCCCCGTCTGCTGGTGTGCAGTCATCCCTCGCTGTTTTGGGTCCTCATGCGTAGCGGCAGCGCGGCAGCGCAGGTGCGAGCTGACGGGAGGTGATGCGTCATGTCTGCCATCCGCCTACCCACTTTACCCACAACAAGAGTCCGCGGTTCCTTGAACCAAAGGGTTCCTAGCCGCAGCCTCGTCTCCAGCCGAACGGTTGTCCACCCGAAACCCGACGACATGGAATCTCATGGCACGGGCGCGCTATGAGACGGAGGCAGGAGTGTACCTCCCTAAAAATTGACGTTCCCAGGCACTGAACAAGGGTGCTTAGGCTACCCGAGAACCCCAGGTGCCGGAACAATAAAGAATGGATGTTTTGATGTGTGTGCATTTAAGGAGCGGAAGAAGCTCGTTACCTCGCATCTTCCCCGGTTTCATTCCCAAATGCAAGGTCGGCACGCCTTCGACATACATACGTGTCGGTACAGTTGTGGCATAGGGAATGCCGACTCAAGTACTACTACGTACGTGCCTGAGAATCAGCAGATGCGCAAACTGGCACAAATATGGGATTAATCAAGCTAGGGTGAGGCCAGGAAAGGCGGGCGGACAGTTAATTCCATCCCAACAAGTTGCAGGTGGGCAGGCCAACCTGCAGGAGGGCTAAGTGAATGCCCATAAGGTACCGTGGCCCGGCTGGGTCCCACCGGCCGGCTCATGCGCACCTAACCCTGGACAGGGGACAAGGGGCAGGGATTGTGGAAGCGTGACAGAGCACGATCCAAGCTTTGGTGAGGGCCCGGGCTGGAATACCTCGACGCTGACAAGAGAAGGTACGTACTTCCTCTCACCTCCTCTCATACTTTGTAGCTAGCGCAGCGGAGGCTCCTGTTTCCATTAGTCTGCCTCTCTGCTGCCTTGGACAGGTGTTACATGCGCGACGCACCCAGCGCCGGGCAATCTCTGTAGGTACCTTGTCCCGATCAAACCTTTGCTGAACCTTTGCTGAATCGGTCAAGTAGCCGCCCGTTGGGTAGTTCGCACCGGACGCGATCCCTCCAACTTCGTGTAGAAAGCCACCCCCTCCTTGTCGCGGGCTTTTTTCCCATCCTGTCGCGAGCTTTTTCCCCACCCCTTCCCTGTCGCGAGTTTTCCCTCAACCCTTCCCCCAGGTCTGGTGCACCGGGCGTCAAAGTGCTGACACGTACCTGTTCAGCTGTTCTGGACTTGCAGCAATTGAGGAATTGGAAGCTCGCGCTCTCATCCTGGCATTAGCTGGTCTGCGCTTCCTCCCCAAGATTTTCTCGTCACAACACTTTCTGTAATTTTACCTACAGTACTTAAAAAATTTACCTGATAAACAAACAATGTGGCGTGATGCAAATACCGTTAACACCGGAATGGCACTGGGTTATGGTACTGTTCTGCGGTTGTCGTTTTATTAGCCCCAGCTTCCACACCTCGCTTTCCTTGATGTTTTTCATCATTTACTGACCCTGGGGCGCTGGAACCTTTGAAGACTCCAACCATGTGCCAGGTTGGTGCTTTGCACTGTCCGTAGCCGTGGGCATTGCACCTGGGCCTCGTTTGAGGATCCCCCGGCTCCCGTCGCTGCTGAGTGTTCGCCTCCAGCGAGCCCGTAGTGTTAGGTAAGGAGGAGCCCTGAACGAATGAGATGTCAGAATGGCGGCGTCAGGGAGGTACTCACAGAGAGAGAGCGAACCCGGAGTGTGTCTGCATGATTAGAGCCCACCATGATCATCCCTGCCTGCCCGACCAATGATCCCTGCCAAAGGAAGTACTCACAGAGAGAGAGCGAACCCGGAGCCCACCATGATCATCCCTGCCTGCCCGACCAATGATCCCTGCCAAAGGAAGTACTCGTACACATGTACTCTAGTCGGTACCGTTCGTTGCCACGACTCCTCGTCCGAGACTTATACCACCAGCTCCCATCCAACTTTCCTGACATACTCCCACCTACATAAACCACGCCTTTCCCACTCTGAATGATGAGCGAGTTTCTGTTTCCGACATTCACAAGTACTTTTATTTGTTCTCAAGTCATCTCAGCCTTGTTGCATACTGTCGACTTCAAGTCCGCAATACCAACGCAAGCACTGTCTTCTCTTCTTGCACCTAGCATCACCCACCTCCATATTCCAAGTAGTACACCATAAAATCAACATCTGCCAACCCCATCCCTGCCGTCCCGCTTGTCAACATGAACTCTGAGGAAGAGGCCCGGTCCTCCGAAGGGAGCAGAGTGAAGTAAGTTGGATCTAGCCATGGCTGCGAAGAAGTGCACTGCTAATGGTAGTCTCTAACAGCAGCACCCCGTCTCCACCAACCCCAAAAACCACATCCGAATACTCCCTCTCTCCACCACGCAACACCACCAAGAAAAACAACTCCACTAGCCATCAAGGCAATGCGACACCGAGTTACATATATCATCCTGTCAATTATGAACGTTCAATGAACGAGGGGACTGTGTATGGAAGGCTGGCGAATGCAAACTCTGAGTCTCTCGCAACGCCCTTCGTGTATAGCCGCATTCCGATCTATTGCATTCGTGCAACACGTGTCATTGATGAGTTTGAGAGTGCATTTGACAAGAGCGCCGACAAGTGAATGAAGCCTCGTGGGTTGCAATAGTCTGGGAAATCCCTAGTCATTAGATTTGCGATTTTAGTCTATAGGAATGAGACTTGAAATGACCTTTCTACTCTTCCGATCACACGACCACCACCATGTACGAAGTAGTTGATGCCTCAAACGTCAACGGGGGGCTCCAATTCCCTGTTCACACTTACCTACTTGCCTTAGGTACTCTAATAGACACTGCCGAACTTTGGCGTCCGCTGCTAGGGGCGGGGAGCGACATGGAGGGGAGGCACCGCAAAAACAAGTGGCTGCTGGCGAAGCGATAAGGGTGGGAGACGGGACGGAGTACGGACCCTGGGGCCAAAAGTAATTACCCCATCCAGTTTGGCTGGGTCTGTGCGTACAGTGTCAGGTTGATAATCAGTTTCAGTGGACGGCCGCTATAAGTTAGCGATAAGCCCGCTGAGATATAGTGAGTGACGCACTGGAGCTTAGCCCTTTCAGTGGAGGAGCGATATAATAAGTAGCGCGCTGGAGCTTAACCCTTTCAGTGGAGGAGAAATATAGTGAGTGGTGTGTTGGAACTTAACCCTTTCAGTGGAGGAGCAATATAGTGAGTGGTGTGCTAGAGCTTAACCCTTGCAGTGGAGGAGAATATAGTGAGTGGCGCGCTGGAGCTCAATCCTTTCAGTGGAGGAGCGATACAGTGTATCGTGATCGAAAGCTTAACAACACTGTACGCTAAAAGCTTGGCAAGCCGAGGAGGGTAATTACTTTTGGCCCCGTGCTCAGTACATGGTCCCTCCACTCCCACATTTGGCGACAACCATCCAGTCGGCATTGGCCTAACGTGAGGCCAATTTCTCAGATGGAGTGCCCTGATTATGTTTCAGTTTGTCGGTTACTATACAAATTCAATTATTAGTGGAAGGCCCTGTTAAAGAAAAATTACGACAATGTTATTGTTGACGGAACGCCTTACTAACAGCGCATTGCCAAAGCGTCTGGCACCTTATCTGTAAGCTCCATGTACTACGTAGGCCATTTGAGGCCCATGTTGGTGGTATTGGTACGCTGGAGGCAACCGTTCTGAGTCTGCCCCCGCCAGCTGTACCCAACACCCAGAAACCCGCAATGGCTGAGGTGTGTCTCAGACCACCGGGCAGCAGACTGGCGGCAAAAGCATTTTCATAGACGGCAGTACATTTGTTTTACACACCCTGTATTAGTATCCTTGTCATTAACTGTGTACCTCCCATTGCGGCCTGGATCTTCGGCCCCATCTCTCTATTCCAGCAAGATGCTCGATGACTGGCTGTTAAACGCGACAGGCGCTTGACACGCAGCCTTGACCACAAAGTACCGAGGACGAAGGCAGTGTCATTCAATCCGCTTGTCCAGTGTCAGGTGGCGATCGGCCGCGTCTATTCTCTCCAACTCGACCAGCATTGCCGCCCGCGTTTATTTGTTGGGAGGCACCCCCCCCCCCCTTCTCCGCAGAGGTTCCCTGCATGTGGCATCGCTGCCTCTTCAGCGAGGGTACCACAGCACCCCTGTCGAAACTCGGGCTGCGGGAAAGAGGTGTGTGGCTCCAATAACCACTATCAAGCCAGCAGAGTCCGTGTTCCTTCCATACGTAATAGGCGGAGAGGCGAAGACAGGAAAACGGCACCCATGCAGTTCATCTCACTTGACTTGCTGGCAAAACAATACATTGCCGAAAATACTCATGCGCAACGCTCCTTATCTCCGTGCATTTTGCTTCGTCGGTGTATCTCATTTTTGTCTATCATCCGCCGTACCGTCAATGCTGCAGTTTTTATTCGGTGTAGTGGACCCATCGAAGGGCATCGGGATGCAACAAGTTGAAGTTGCGCCTAGTACAGTGCACACTTCAGTCCGCCTGTGCTGAGGAAAGGGCAAATGCGGACGACTTGAGTTGGGAGATGCATGGACCTGATTGATATGTACCCTACTACAGTAGGAATCACCAGTCACTGGCAAAAAAAAAAGGCAACCAGATACGTAATCATGGGCAATGCGCTCAGGGGGACATCTGCTTGCCCAAACTCTCATATAGCTTTCGTGGGTCGCAGCTTCCACCTCACACGAGCAAAGCCCTGCCCGTTCCTGCCTCGAGGGAGGGAAACACGCTGTGATCAGTTGCATCGGGTTTTCAGGACGGGGATAGCCCTGGCTCGTGCCGTCCCAGGTTTCCTGTTACGGGCCCTTGCGAGCAAGGCGGCTGCTCTCTAGCCCTTTTTGGCCTAGTGCTTGAAGGGCATAACACGGCGACATAAGGGGTGGCTTTTACCGGTTACCCTTGATTGAGTTCGTTTCCTCGCCTTGAACGGTCAATAAGAAGAAAATCTGGAGATCTAAACCAAGGTGCTTTTTGGGGAGTCTGAGGGAGAAAACCGATTTGGAAGTAACCATAGGCACATGCTTTGGGGAGTATTAGGAAGATATCTTGCCCACATCCAATTTGGTGCATTTTCTAGGACTGCTGTATGCGAGAGAGAATGTACCTAGGTAATTTGTAGTGAAGTACACTGCAGCCTGCAGCAGTACTGGGCGCTACCTCGTGCCCTCTGTCAGTTGCTGAGACAGGAAGATCGGGTGACATCAACGAATCGGTCTCTGCTGTAATTCGCTTGGCGTCGCTCAGCCTCCTGCCGTACGCATCTGGTGTGCTGTCTGGGGTCGTCTGTTTTCCATCATCCTCCGCACTTCTCGCTCTGCATCTGATCAAAGATATAAAATATCTTTGTGTTTTCCCTAGCATTCTGTTTCTCTCCTTCTCAGCTGGGGCTGTGGTTCAAACTTTGAACCATTTTCCTCTTTTGTGTTTCTACAATCTGTCAGGCTTCCATCCAGATTGCTGCGTCCCACTCGCTGGCCCGGGTCTTCCACACACCAGCGCAACAGATGTAAAGCAATGTCTTACACTCCTACCTACCCACTCGTTAATCGGAAACCACACACCTCTCTGTCGCTTTTTTCACCTCATTCAAGTTGCAAAATCATCAGCAATCATGAGCACCAAGAAAGGAGTCCAGTTCTCCACTCGAAGCAGCAATAGGTCAGTTGGTTGGATTTGCACGTTGGAAAACACCCTTGCTGATGTTCCTGTCTCCAGCAGCGCTCCTTCGGCACCACCACCAACCTCAGGTTCATCATCTGTCTCGACACCACAAAACCACGCAACATACAATAATAGCACGGATTCCAACACCCGTGGAGGAACTAGCACAATTTCAACTTCAAACTATATTTTGGGCAGTTATGAGAGCTCTTTGGATGACGAAACGATATACGGCAGGTTGGTGGGCTGGAACAACGACAACTCGCAGTCTGTACCGTTCGTGTACAGCCGTGTCCCGGCTTACACTGTCAGGGCCGCCCACAACATCGATGCGTTTGAGAAAGCTTTCGAGAAGGATGCCGACAAGTAGTTGTCTATATTTTGGGGTCATCTGTTTTTGTTTTCTTAAGTCTTGTAGTTCTGGCGCATGTTCTTATGACAGCAATGACACTCAAATGACTTGGACCTCTTTTTTTGGCTGCAAAGCAATGCCAAGGAAGCTTGTTGTTCCAAGCGAGCCACACTGCGATGGCTGGACGCCGAAAACCCAGGCCTGAGGGGTTCTGAAGAACGCCAGGCTCTGGCGACCCCGCCACTTCCGCTCACTCCATGCGTGCTGATTGGCTCATCAATTGCTGAAAGGGGAAAAGCACGCCAATCCGACCGTCGTCCTCCAAGGTACCTCAGTTTATAAGACAGGGCAAAGTCTTGATCCGCTACGGGAGTGCCGCCATGGGTCAAATGCCCCAGCTGTTGGGAGGAGTTCAGGAATGGGAGGTCAGGGGACAGGATTGGGATCGCAAATCTCCATCGCTCTGCGTCCTTGGTTGCCGGTGCGCATCTTGATCATCCTCAGCCCTCACAATGTCCGCCCTTCCAGGATGGGGTTTGCCTGCAATTCGGTCCGGAAGAAAGCGAGTTGAATGGAAGGTCCCAGCAGCACTTTCAATTTGATGCAATGCGACTCGACAAGTCGCTGTTCCTTCCGCAGCGCACAGTGCTGCAGACCTGCAGGGTACCTTGGGCGTCTGCCCCCGCCCAACGGCCCAGCCAGATCGGAGGGGCAATCATGCGCGCCAAGCTTTCCGTCTGGTCCTCGAGGTCAACTCGGCCAGACAGCGGCCCAACCACGCAGGTCCTCGGCCGCGGTGAGCATCGGACGCTGTGCCGCAGCTGCGGTGCTGCCTCCACAAAATAGTTCGGCATCTGGGGTATGTATGTACAGGTCGGAGTGAGCCGCTGTGTAACTCGAGTCCCAAGGCATCCAAGGGGCACGGCCACCTCGGATCTTCAAGCGCACTCACGCAGGCAAAGCACTGTGATGGGCAGCGATTTGCCCGGGCACCTGGTATCTCACACCCGATCCCCCTTTGCCTCACCATTGGCCCCACTCCCCACACCATCTTCTCGCCTCTGCCGCTGGTAAACGCGACAAGCGCCTGACACAGCCCCGACCATAGAGCGCCATGACCGGATTGTGTTGCACAAGACATTGCCGTTTCCGACCTGTCGAGTGGTCGGCCGCGTCTATTTTGCCTAGCCGCCGGTGCGCCTGTCGCCTAAGACTCGAAGCAGCCCGCACACAGTGAGCAGCACTCACACCCACGAAAAACGCCTCATGGCCGGGTGTCATCCATACACGCTGCACACCTCCCCTCAAGGACGGCCAACACCGCTGCGCCGAACCGGCAACCCTCCAGGTCCAGCATGGCCCGACCGGGATTTGCAGGGGGTACGACAAGGTCAGCGACCAGCAGCCCAAATGTCTCCTGCGCTTAATTGCCAGTCTGGTATCGCTTCCCGGTACAGGCGTCTCTTGGCGCCAAAGCCACTGAACACTTTGCCCGCTATGCACCTATCCGACTTCAACATGTTTTTCTACTTCTCTGCGCTGCCCTTGCGGCGCATGCATTTTTTTTCGTTGCAGCGGCAAGCCAAACGAGCGAGTCGGAGATACGGGTACAACAGTACCAAGTAGGTTACATTGTCAACGAGAAAACGCTGATGAGATGAAAATTGGGGAAAAGGGTCTCGAAGGGATAGGGCGATGTTAAAAAGGGAACCATCTGCCTACAGCCTCAGCGGATGGCATCCCCAATCGCGTCATTCCCGCTAGTCACATTAGCACAACAGCTGTTTTTGTTTTTGACCTGACAGCCCTGATACCTGCATGCTGCGATTCGCTAACGTGGCCCCAAATGGGTCCCGGTAGACCGATGTGCATGAAGAGTGCATAAAAGGTGCTGAACGATGGGGGCTGCACGTCACAGCGAACCTGACTTACCACACCCGCGTTACACTAGATGCCTTGTCGACGTTGGTAGGTTACCTCGCTGCTTTCTATTGAAGTTGGTAAATGGAAGTTTGGAAAGATGCGCCGCTTTATATGCCAACTAGAGATATATAAAGAATCCTCATTTCCCCAGTACGCCGTCTTCCCTTCTCAGCCATTACTGCTGTCCGCCCAGATCCAGATCAAGCTCCCCCATACAAACCTGCTAGGCTTCATATCTACATCAAACACCGCAAAATTCCTTCACTCACGAGTTCTCGGTTTCACACATTCACTTACAGCCTGTCCTCTCCTGCTTCGAGCCCACGCAAATTGTAAATCCTCAAAGACCATGAGCAGCAGCAAAACATCTCAGTCTGTCACCAGAGATAGTACCAGGTCAGTTGGTTGAGCCCAAGATGGGGGATTGCTTATAGCTCATGTCTATTTTTCCTCCCAGCGGCACCCCATCTACACCAACATCATCATCACCGTCTTCTGACTCGACACAACACAACCACACAACACCCAGCGGTGGCACAGCTACCAACAGGTTGGATGTTATTTCAGGCAATGGCAATTACCAAAGCTTGATGGATGATGCGACGGTATACGGCAGGTTGGTGAGCGGCAATAGTGCCAACACGCAGTCTGTGCCATTCGCATACAGCCGAATCCCGATGTACACCATCAGGGCTGCCCGTATCATTGATGAGTTTGAGAAGGACTTTGAAAGGGGCCCTGACAAGTAATGAGTCTCAAGATCTTGTAGTTACTTTTTTATTGTCTGGATCAGGTACCCACGCAACAACAGCAATGTCAGTCAAACGACTTACACCCACTTTCAGTTGCAATAATTGTCCAGCTCTGTCCATAAAAGTAGCAGCTTCGGCCCCCCAAGCCCATCCCGTATCTGACTATGTAGAGAAGCGCCCTGAGTTCACCATGGCAAGTTGCCAGGTAAGTACAATAGCCACCCCTTTTCGCCGTCTCCATTCGGAAATTCCCCCACCATACCCAACTTACGGCCGGGGCTTCTACTTTGATATGACTAGGTATCCTTGTACCGATTTCTATTCAACCTCAGGGCATGTTAATACAAAAGCAAAAGGAGGTGCATCGAGCCGTGTGAACTCTACCAGGCCTTGAGCTGCTTGAGTTGTGGTATTCCTCTCTTCATGGATAGCAATTTCGCCTTCGTGGACAGCCAGGCGGGCATCATCAGTTGAAGGGGATAAGACGGATAGCAAGCTCAAACCAGTGTGGGGGCTTCTGGGGTATAAGTGTGTTTGTCTTGCGTAACAAGGTTCAATGGACTCTATGTCATGTTGAAGTTTCACTTTAATTGTTTGGAATGGTACCTATCGCTCTAGGGCTGGTATAAGTTTCTTTGAAAGGTTACATGAGAAAGCTTATACTGACAACTACCACTCAAGCCATTTCAGGTAGTACCTATGAAATCTATGTGTCAGCCAAGACA
>Ga0247770_1000518_pt1 | contig 37091 bp, 31 predicted proteins | sample UWRJL136409B6_FD_179943 | JGI IMG/M metagenome (GOLD analysis project Ga0247770, IMG submission 179943) | Plant litter microbial communities from Arlington Agricultural Research Station in Wisconsin, United States - UWRJ-L136-409B-6 | ecosystem: Environmental > Terrestrial > Plant litter >... | reverse complement strand
CCGTCTAGGAGTGCTAGCTTAACAAGCCGTCTTCGGAACGCCCCTTACCTGTTGGCGTCCTGCCATACGTTCTGTCTTAACCCGCGCCAGTCCTCTCGAGGCCTGTGTCGGGTGCAGGTCGTAATACTGATAAATCCCCCGTAAAAGGAACAGTGTAGGAGGACAGTGTACACTGTCTAAACACATTAAGCTAGGAGTGTAAAGACTTAAAGCCCTTATAACTAGTAAGAAAGTGCTTAGTAGTTTATAAGAACTAATAACAGTAAGTACTACTTAATAGTATATTATGTAATTACAGTTAAGCAGTTAACTAAGTATAATAGATTAAGTAAGGTATAAAGTACCTCTTAGTTAATTAGTATAGATAAGTTATAATTATACTTATAAATATTATAAGGGACTCTAGTTCCTCACGTTAGTATTTAATTAAATTCGTGCACTCTGAAGCGAAACACCCCCTGAAGCGGAACAAGCTGAACTACAGGCCCCACAACTACTACCCTTTACAGAATAACGAAAAAAACGGTTAATTTAAAGCACCTGAATATAACTCTCTACATCACTAGATTCCTCTTCTTCTTCTAAATCCGAATCTTTCACTAGATTGCGCCCTACGGCTCTCTGTGCAGCGCGAATCGACTTAATATTTGCGAACTGCGTATTTAGATCTGGTTTAACCCCCCTCCTCTTAATACGCTGTAACCGATTAAGCTTAGCCTTTAACGATTTAATTCTTCGCTTATAAAGGGCTAATTTGAAGTCCTTTTCATCTAAAGCCTTACTAACCTTTTAGAGAAACAGCTTATCTATTAGCATTACCTTAACTAACTGCCTAAATTACCTAACCTGCTCCTTATACTTTATAAACTGCTTTAAGGTTAACTAAACCACCTACTTATTGTTAAAATCTTCTAAGATAGGCTTCTGGAACGTATAAATATCGGAGTCGTGGTTAGTAAGCTTTAAGGTAATAATTTAGTTAAAATTCCTTAAGAGGAGCTTACTCCTTAAAGGCTTTACTATATTAATAGGCTACAGGCTAATTACTATCTACCTAGCTTTAATATTAAATTCTGTAAATGCTTTAAACCTAGCTAGACGATAATATTTAAAAAACACACGTTTACTAGTAACGGAAGAATTGTAATAAGTGTTAGTAAGCAGCCTTTTAAGGCGTATGTAGTAGGCTTTCTTTAGTGCACTAAAGTACAAAAGATTAAGAGGTTAGAAGACGTGGGAGGTATAGGTAGGTAAGTACATAATGTGGATATTATTAAAATAAGCCTCCTATATGTAATTAACGGTTATATAGCTGCTATAGCTGTCGATAATAAGAAGGCGTTTCTAAGAGGGTTTAGCTGGCTTAGTTAAAGGAATAAACACCTTCTTTAGTTACTTTAAAGTAGTTTTGTTATTAATCTAGCTTTTTAAGGTTATTATAAAGTACTACTCTTTATATAGCCTTATATCCTCAGGGTATTACTGTTATTAAACGCTCTTCCCCTTAAAAATCATAAGTAAAGGGAGGAACTGGTTAGTAGCTAAGATATACTTAATAAAAAAGGTCCAGGTACATCCTTTAGCTTTCTTCTTCTTTAAAGCCTTATGTTTAGAGGTTCCTATTATTAAGCTATTTGTTTTAAGACCCTCCATAATGCCGGCTTCGTCCTTATTATAGCGATTCTCTAGTCAGATAACCTTAATCTTTAATATCTTAAAGAGGTTAAACTATAATTAGATTTTAGCTTCTGTTACGTAATTTATCCGCACTAAATCCACTGATTTAGCTCTCTAAGTCTTAAAGAAGGGGTAGCGATTTAAAAAGCCAGCTATTTAGCGGATATTAAGTAGCTTAGGGTCGCTACGTTAGTTAATCACATAGCTAGCTAGGCCCTAAATTTGCAAGTGGGTAGGAGGATACTTAACAGCCTGTTAAATCCGTATCCAGTTAGCTAGATAGCTTTCCTAAGTAATAGAAAGCCGTTATTAGTCTTTATAGGCGACGGAATAAAGGAGGGCGCCGTTAAGCTGGTAGTAAAGGGTGGCTGGGGGGATAGCCCATCTCCAAGCGACGGAGCGGAATCTTCGGGTTTGCTACGCTTTATTACAGGCTTTACGGAGGTCTTCCTTAGTGTAGAAGATAGCTATTCCAATAACGAATAAGTTGCAAAAGAAGGAAAAGAATTGGAAAGAAATTAATCAAGTAGTAGCTGTTTTCATTAGAGCTAGGTGGTTTTGGGGACTCTGGTCCGGCTTGTTCCGCTTCAGGGGGTGTTTCGCTTCAGGGTACACGAACTTATTCATTTATATCTTACTGTTTAGACTTACCTCTGTGTATTATAACGATAGCGACTTACAGTGACATTAAACCTCCCGTTTAAGAGTGCTAGCTTAACAAGCCGTCTTTAAAACGCCTTTACCTATTAGTGTCCTGCTATACGTTCTGTCTTAACTTATACCAGTCCTCTTAAGGCTTTATTACGACCTGCACTTAACATAGGCCTTAAAAGGACTAGCGCGGGTTAAGACAGAACGTATAGCAGGACACTAACAGGTAAGGGGCGTTCCGAAGACGGCTTATTAAGCTAGCACTCCTAGACAGGGAGTTTAATGTTAATGTAGGTCGTTATCACTATAATGTACAGAGGTGAGTCTGAATAGTAAGATATAAATGAATAATTGAATACTAGCGTGAGAAACCAGAGTTCCTCACGGTAGTTATAGATATAACTATAGCTATCTATACTAACTAACCAGGAAGTACTTCGTACCTTGCTTAGTGGTCTAGTGCTCAGTGGAGGACTGAGCACCTTACTGCTGAGCACTTCCTGCTTAGAGGTCTTACAGCTGCTTAGTAGCTAAGCACTCTTGCTAAGACTGAGCGATTGTTAGTTAGTCGTAGGGGCTTCGGGTCTTTGCACCCCCGGCCCAGTGCGCAGTACTGTGCGTACTGTCTTCCTGCACTGTTCCTTTTGCGGGGGATTCGTCGGGCCGCCCCGGCCCAAGTGACGGCCTGCAGGGTCGTCACAGGCCTATGTCAGGTGCAGGTCGTAATAAAAGGCTATATATTAAACGGGCGCTTTTAATAATAATGTTAAGTTTAGTAATAATAAGCAAGAGTGTATAAAGTGCTAAAAGTGTAAATGGGATAACTTCTTAAGTAGCTGTGTTATTAAATAAGTAAAGTATAAATATCCTATATATAGTCTGCTTTACTGTCTGTTAAGATGTTATTATCTTTTCCCTGAAAAAGCTCTTAAAGATTTCCGGGAGAGGGAATATATCTAAATGAAAGTAAGGGATGCTTTTTTAAATCTAAAGCTTCTGAAGAAAGTTATATGGCTTTAGAAAGAGAGCTAAAGTTAAGTACTCCTAAAAACCTATAACTATAGCTTATAAAATTAAAGGACCTGCCGCCTATAAAACCATAACGGCTATATAAAGCTAAAGGAGGTCTAAAAGCTAAAGGGAGTCTGGAAGTTAAAGGGAGTTTAGAAGCTAAAGAGGCCCTAAAATCAAGGAGCACAGATTCCACCCACAAGCTTAAATCTAAAGGAGTGTTTCAGAAAGTAGGGGTCTCTGGCCATCTAGTCAGCGAAGCTGACTGGATACCTGGCACTGCTAGAGCGCCAGTAAGCCTCAGCCACTGCGGTAACGAAGTCGAATCCTGCAGAAAGGTCTATAAAGAAGGAGGTTCTGACTGGAAGCCAGAACCACTTAAGGAATACAATTACACTGTTACAACTAAGAGTGCCGTGCATCTGACAATATTGTTAACCAGTGAAGTTTAGCACTGTGGACGTGTGGCACTGCAGCGTGCGGCATTGCGGTGTGCAGCATTGCAGTGTGCAGCATTGCCACCTGGATTCTCGCATTCCTTGCTCTCATTTGCCGGATAAGCGCCCTGATAAGGCGCGCTCTAAGCGAAAATTTCAAACCCCTCATTCCAAGATTCCTGTCCAACTGGTGCCTGATATTTACCCCGCATCCCTCATCAAGGACCAATTTTAACACATCCAACATTAGCAACCTAGCTCATTCCTCTTCATGGATGCCTCAACCGATCAAGCTCTCAGCTATGCCTCTTACTGGGATGAGCGCTATTTGCAATCGGACGGCTCTGCTCCAACACATGAGTGGTTTCGGTCCTTTTCGGCCCTGGAGCCCTTCTTCACCTCCAACCTTCTTGAATCGGAAGGCTTTACACCCTCCGATCACCCACTAATTCTGCATCTGGGGTCCGGGGACAGTGTATGTTAAGGCACTTCTATCCGAACCTGACATATTCTCCCGCATGACTCTTACTAACTGTGTTACCAAGGCTATCCCCGTTGAGCTCTCGTCTCGTGGCTATGAAAGACAGCTGTGTGTGGACTTTTCCTCGAATGTGGTGAAAGTCATGAAAGACCATCACGCTAAGTACGGCATCGAATGGCGATTGATGGACGTGCGCAACATGCAGGGTGTTGAAGATAGCTCTGTCGACGTGGCATTTGATAAGGGGACGCTGGACGCTATGATTCATGGAAGCCCGTGGACCCCGCCACAGGAGGTGAAGGACAACACGTCAGCTTACCTCCGAGAAGTTCGTCTCATCATTTCTTTTCCCCCTTCCCTGAGATCATGCTGTCTTTTTCAACTTTATCTCTATTACGATACCTCCTTGTTGCTCCCCTTGTGCTGGACGGGGTTACTGACTGCTACTACTATACTGTAGGTGCACAGAGTCCTCAAAAACGGTGGGAGATTCCTTTACGTGACATTTCGGCAGCCGCACTTCATGCGACCCCTCCTTAACCCCGAGGGTTTGTGGGATGTCGAGCTTCAGGTCTTGAGTGATTCGGGCTCTTTGGACTACTATGGTTTCCTGATCAGAAAGGCAGGTGTTCAGAAACCTGATAGCCCCAGCGCCATGGCGACCTCTAAGTAAATGAGGAGGTAGGCGCCATCTCTAGTTACACGTTAGGTTGTTGGATAACAGTGATGATGGAATGAAGTGATGTGTTAGGCTGTTGGTGAAAGTACCCAGGCGCCGCTAAATTGGGATGAAATGACAACTTGTTCTCTAATGACCCTTATGTAATGTTCCTGTAGTTCAACCAGTCTTCAAAATGAAAACCAAACAGACGAGATGAAAGATGAGACGGCTGGGCACCCCGGGAGCGCTCTAAAGACCTCATCCAAAGGCAAGCACCGCCTCTGTCAGAATGTGAGACAACATACTTAGAGATATTCCATCGATACAGCAATTGGAAGCAAGGAACACAAGATCTTGAGCATCTGCTCCCTGACACTCCCGTCCTCAAATGTATCCATACCGCGGGCCAGGAACGGTTTACGTGTCGTCCCACCAACTTCGATGACCTGCCATACATCCGCGCCGCCCTCCTTCACAAGCACCCTCAATAACTCTGTGTTACCACCCCGCGTGGCGGTGCAGAGGGGCGAATACCCAGCTTCATCGCATCGGCCAGTGGCGTCAGCTTTGCCCTCGGTCAACAGAAGCCGAATCAACTTGATCCTATTCGCCTCTGATTGTGAGTTGTTGAAGATGATTAGGACAAGAGGCGTGTCGCCGCCATTGTTGCGAATATCCACCCCTTCAGGCCAATGCCGCATCAGTATCCGAAAGACCTCCGTGTTGCGTGACCGCGCCGCCTGATGGAAAACCGTGTGACCCTCCTGGTTCACGAATCGCAGATGTGACTCAAGGCCAAGTCCAGGTTGCTCGCAAAGAAAGCGGACAATGTCAGCATGGCCCTCGTAAGCTGCCTGGCCAATGGACTGGTGCTGGCTCCAGAACCCTCTGCTTTGGCCAAGATCATTTACCTCTGGTGTTATGATGGCTTTGCGCAGTTCCGGATCTTTCTCGGCAGCTTTGAATAGCTCCCTGATCAACACGAGGCACCCGCAGCTTGCGGCCCGTCGTAATATGTCGTTGCCACATTCGAGGAGATCATGTCGTAGATGTGTAATTAGAAATGCAAAGATGCTCCCCCAATCCTTTGAGGTGTCGCTCTGCTGCACGGTTGACCACCTCCATGTAGGTATGACCGTGTACAGAAACTTACAGCAGCAGAGAATCTGTTGAAGTGTGTTGTCTTGTACAAGACCTTTGATGGTTGCGATGTGTCCGCGCCTGATCAGGTGCCGGATTGCTGTCCAGGGGGAGTCTTTGGTAAGAATAGAGCCGTCAAGAACGAGATTGAGGAGGTCGGTGACCGAAGCTGCGGGGCCGAAGAGGGCTGCGATGACAAGGGGGTCGAGACCCGATTCGTAATCGGGGAAGTCGAACTCGGGTGCATGTGAACAGTTGGGCCGTCGCCATTGTTGCACCCAGTTCTCCAGCCGCTGGGATCCTTTCTGACACAGTGCAGTCAGCTGCTGGAGATCGGGCCGCCGTTCAGGTGATATTTCAGAGAAGTGACTGGTCCAGTGGGCTGCGGCGTACGCAAAAAACTTTCCGAACCCGAGCTGAGAGGGATCAAACACGTGAGGTGACGGCCCCGACAGACTCGTCGATGCACTGGTTAGGCTGTGGGCATCCGCCTCGTCGTCGAATGCCGCTCCAATGGCGAGAAGTTCGCCCTCACCGGAGTCGTTTACCGAGTCAGGAAATAGCAGCCTTTCGCCGCACTCTTCCAACAGGAGATACTTGATGCAGCGTTGAAGCAGGTTTGCATCCAGTTCTCCCAGACGTCCAGGCCTCTTACTTTTGGCTACAGCTTCCGCGCTGCACCACTCAGACGGCGGTGCAGTGAGCAAGAGCTCCTTGAGAGAGAGGTGGACCAGACGCAGTCGCGTGGTCTTTCCGTCTTTCGATATCGAAGCAGTAATGAAGGGGCGAACAAGAGAAAATAAGTCCACGCTGTTCGCGAGTTCGTCCAGCTCCAGGAATGTCGTGGCATCCTCGCCAACAGGGTTGACGATGAACACGGCCCACGCGAGCTCTTCCAGGGTGAGGGGGCGGCGAGAAACAGCGAGTATCTCCAACGCAGACTGCAACAGCGTCTCGTTGTCAACAAAACCATCACAGACCTTACCAAAGAGTTTTCCGTACAGCTCGGCAAGCCCCTTGGATGAGGGAAGTCGACTAAGGGCCATCTCCAGTCCTTTTTCATTCTGTATGCGGGAGCCTGCCATGTACTCCACGGCGATCCGGAGCCAAATAGCCGAGCCGTGAGACATCGCGGCGAGCTCTTCCACCAGTTTGGGCTGGAAACCTGCGGGCAAGTTGATCTCTGCCACGAGGTACGCGGCGATCGCGCGGTCCCTATCTTTCGAGGGTCGCAGCTCCATCTTGGTAACACCTGGCGGTAAGTCGGCCTCGATCTCGTCATCGTACCTGGACGACATGAAAACCTTCAGGTGGGCATTATTCTTGAACAGGTCCCCAAAGAGGGAAAAGAGCTGTTTTCGGGGGTACACCTTGCATTCATCGAGCGCATCCAAAACAAGGAAGACTGGTTCTTTCGAAGACGAGATGATTTCGAACAACAGCTCGCGCAGCTTCTCATCAGACTGGGTCGGCGTGCCTGGAACCAGCTTGCTGGTCTCCCTGTACCAATCCCTGAAGCGCAGTTTGAGGAGTGGCTTCCTTTGCAGGAACTGCAGCAGGATACTGCGATAAATGTTTCCAAGCTTGGCGGACTCGTGCTCGTCCTTGCAGTAATAGGCACATAACGGGCGGCCACCCTGGGCCAGCGTGTCTGCGACAAAAGCGGTTGTCATCGTCTTCCCACATCCCATATCGCCAAATAGGGCAAGCAGATTGGAGTCATGGGAGTTTAGCAACCAATAAGAGAAAGAATCATTACTTGTTATCCAACTGCAGGCGGTGTCGGCCCTCCTTTTAAGGTCGTTGTGATATGATGATTCATATTCCCTGTTTCGATCGAGCGTGTCACGAACTAAGGATCCATTCAGTAAGGGTGGGAACGGGGGCGATAGGTAGTAGTTTGGGGACACATACTTAGGGCCTCGACTTGTTCGTCCTTGATCTCCTGGATAGATGCGAAGCTCTCACTTTCAAGGAGCTTTGAGAGGATATCCGCATGTGTGTTGAACGAAGTTACAATCTCGGCAATAGCGGGCTTCAATGCCTCCAAAGCGACGTGGAGGACAAATCCCGACCGTTGAAACAATGCCACAGTCTTGACATAAAACAGAAGCAAGTCCTTATACACAGCTACCAGTGCCTACTCACAGTAAGCAGCGGCATCTCCCTTGGAACACAGACATCAAGTTAGTACTTACTTCATAAATGTCGGGTAATCGTCCGTCTCTAGCAACGTCTGAACAGCGATCGATCGCCGGTATACGTTGCAGGAACCCCGCGATGTCCTTCGTCATGTCATCGAAACGCCCACATATAGCAATCGCAATCTATGGGTCAGTCAGTGAGCCTCGGTGTTCACCCGCTAAAGTCACTACCTCAAGTCTGTTCACTGCTGAAAATGGGGTTTATGGGACACAAATTGCTAGGTGTCAGAGCGGTGTGCTCATGGCAAGTCAGAGTGCGACATACCGATGCAGTGCCTTTAATAAGCCCGAACGCGGTGCCCACAGCAGGGTCGATACTGGCAAAGGGACTGACAAAATCGATGGTAGCATTAAGTCGTTCTAGGTAAGGCTTGACGGCGATCAGTCCTTTCCGTAGCAATGACCGTTCCTGGTGACCCTGGTCATTCTTGTTGAGCTGCTCGAAAAGGATACGAATGGTTTGCTGCTCCTCGATCTGTTCCCTTTGATCGTCGTTGAGTGATGATAACGCCATCCGATACGCTGACTTGGGGAGGTCCAGGGTTTCGTCTTGAAAGTCCGGGGCCTCTGAGATCGTGACTTGCGGTGTGATTCGGGTTGTCACTATTTCCCCACCCACTGCCACCTGCGTATGAATTAGCGTTCGGTGTCGCTTCTATTCCAAATATTCTCCCATTCAGGTCTTACCGCCTCCGTACTAAGGGAAGAATCTGGCGTAACAAATGCATGATCTTGTGGTCGTCGGGCATCACTTGACGAAGAGACTCGGAGTAATTGGTTTGCGCCAACCGCGTCGGCATTGTTGGTTTGTGCTCGGCTTGGGGATGGCGAGGGGGATCTTGACCTTGAGAACAGGGCAGCAAGATGATCTCGTCGTCGGGTAGGCTAAGTTAATGTGGTCAGGCAGGCAAACCCATGGCTCGAATCAGGGCAACGTATAGAGTGAGCAGCGGCGTACCCTCAATGACCCCTCAGTTGGGGTTTTACTGCGGTGAAAAAACGCCATCACTTGATCATTACTCCCTTCTCGACACGAATGGACCTGACTGCAGCGCGGAATTGAGAGCGAGCTGGATCGCAGTGAAGTGACGGGTTACCTTCTGGGATTGACGACGGGGAGATTCTGAACACCAAAGAGGAACGGGAAAGGTCAGCTGTGTTGCGAGAATGCAGTACCCGGAACCTGAAACCAACGGACGTGGTTTGATTGGCTAATCAAGCGCCCTCGGGGACCATCGTGGCTTGCCGTGATTGGTGACCAGGAGTCGGACAGGGAGTGACTAATGTCTTATCAGTGCATATGTCACCGTCAATAAGTTGCTCTGCGTCACTGCTGCCGACAATCCGGACCCAAGCACTCCATCAAGCACATATTTTATTCACGAATACATGAAACTAGATAAGTTCCCATCAGCTGCTACCCTGCACATCTCCTCTTTCCATTTCAACTGCTTAAACCACAAATTTACAGGTCAGATTCAGCCGTGCTGCAATGAGTACGGATGCGTAATGCATAAAAGTGTAGGAATCTACACCTAGAATGAAGACTAGCAAGTCTGACCAAAATATCCCATCCCCCTCCCAGGCCAGCTCAAGGTACGCCTTCATTCTCGTGTTGGTACCTGTCGAGGTCACACTATTGATGCAGCTGGAGGCGCAGACGGTCAAAACATCGGTTCGTTGGATCAATAATGCAACGTATGCTGACCTCTGTCGGCAATTGTGGATGGATGCAGTTGGGAGCATCATGCAAAAGGCTGCAGTTGGTTGGATCGTGCTAAAATCCACACTGATTTCATTCCGTTGTGTAGAGAAAGATTCACTACCGCAGACGTGATGAAAACTGGCAACGCTCTCGTTTTATTAATCTCTGGCAACCCGCATTCCGCCACGGTGGTATTCGACCTCAGCTTCCTGAACACTCCCTAAGCGGCCTCGACCAGCCTAGTCGCCTTATAATATATAGGTGAATCATATTGTCCGGGTTTCCATTTTTCTTTCTAAACGAATGTCTGATTCCACGGACGCCAACTCTGTTGGTCAAAGGCCGGCATGCATTTGACTTGGTCTGGTGGTGGCGACCAGGATAAGATTTTCTCCCCATCCGAATGCCCTGCGGATGTCCACTGCGAGGTGAAACCCTTCAGGCCCTTTATGTACTTCCCCTTCTCAACTGTGTACTCCAGGTTGATTGACGGCACCACCGCAATTCTTCCAAAGCCGTGATACCACATGTCCTTGCAGAACAACTATGGCTCCCCTTGGTGGCATTCACCTTTCTCCGTATTCGCAGCCCGAAAGGTCAAGTTATTCTCCAACACCGGGGCTGCCGTGAAAGCCACAGCTCCGTTCCAGCAAGCAAACACTTGCGTTGGCTGGTGGCTGAGGACCCGTGCTTGTGAGCCCTTGTCGTTCCAAAACAGAGTTTGAGCAAATTGCCAACTGGTTGTATCTGGTGGGATGTTGAAGAATATATCGCCGTTGATCCCACGTGCGATGTAGACGTCATAGAAAACCGGCTGGTCGTCGTTGCCGTTGCCCCCACCAATCCAGTCAAACACACACGTCATATCAGCCTCTTGGAACGCTTTCTGGTGGACAAGCTCCAGAATATCCTCCGAGCATAACGCGACATCGTTGATAAATACCACCGTGGCATTCGAGTGGCGATCTGGATGCTCCTTCACCGGGGCAAGTGCTAGATTCCGGAGCTGTGCGAGTCTCGGGAATCTATCCCCCTCGAGGGGGTTGAGATCATAAGACAACAAGAAGTTCGTCGTTGTCCAGTCCCCAAGTTCCTTCCGCAAAGCCGACAGTACGTCGGCGGTACCATCAGGCGAATTCCCCTCCACGATGGAGAGGGAACAGTGTTTCGGGTCAAGGATTCGGATGGCTTCGATGATGCTTCCAATAAGAGTCGGGAGCAGGGGAAGACAATTTCGCAAGTTTAGAGCGAAGAAATAGCGCACATCGCCCGCTGGAAGGGTATCGTTGACACGCAGGTAGCCGTATCTGGACAGAGCCGGAGGAGGACACTCCAGTCTGGGCAAGCCTTGATCGTCGGGGTGGAGGATTGCTTGAACATGGGCGAAGATGGTCTCGGGTGGGAGGATTGTCGCTGGTTCTGTCGATATCGCCTGTTCTGCCCCGACTTAGCATACATGCTAGGAGTTGTTGCACGCTAACCTCTCAGCCCCATCCGGGGTTTCACGAACCATTTGGGCTTGAGGGCTGCTCGCCCTTGCGCATGTCCCACCGCTCGAAGAAACTTTTCGTCGCGTGTGGAAATAGACCGAGGGGGATTGCGACGAAGGAAAAAACCAAGCAGATGAGTTGCACAAGTGCCAAGAGCTTGCGACGAAGCATGGCCTCGCTGAATTAAATGATGATGAAAAGTTGAGATGCCCGACTTTTTAGGGAATGGGTGAAGGGGAATGATGCGTCAGAGTTTATGCAAAACAGCCGCGTAGAGTCCCGCCTAACAGGGCTGTTCATTCGCGACCCGAACCATCAGGACTGCACAGCCAATGAGATAACCATTGCAGCCGCTGATTTGCGCGAACTTGAAACCGAGATGAGGGAATGTGGAAGAGGTGGTCGTTCTCTCAGCAGGCGCATCTTTAGCCAATTACAGTTCAATGCACAGTTTACAGATGCTGCCTTTGTTGACACCAACAGTGTTGTTGGGGCGTGACGAGGGCAATATCCACGGGGGGGTTCGCACAGTGGGATATGCGTTCTAAATGCAGAGCCAACAGCGTATCTTCAAACTCCAGACCCACAATCAGGCCTCCCAGCTTGCGTATATAGGACCTTATGTTCGTACATTTTCTCTTTTCAAACAATAGGGAATGACGCATCTTTTTCTCCCCAAAATTTCGACCTTGCGTTCCTCACACCAATTCGTCCATCGTCAGGATGAGGCTAACGGGGGCAGCCTTCTGATACTTGAAAGCTTGTCGCATGCTCTCATGATCACTGCATCGCCATTTCCGACACTGAGGCCCATTCCCGCTCGAAGACAAGCCACAACGGCGTTTTCAACATGTGGGTATGTTGACGGAGATCCTTTGAAGCCCAGGATCGCTCCTCAAGGCTTCAACTGTCGGGTTGACACGCTGAACGGTCTGTGGGGATTTTGTCCTACCACGATACGCGCGGCAACCGATTGTGGACTTGGAGGATTCTGCTTTGACGCCGGGCCTTGCAGTACTGGCTGTGGGCGAGCAAGCTTAATTAACAACCCGAAGATCACTACATGGACGTGGTATGTGCTCTCTGAGCTTACTTTACCCCTTAACTGAAAGTGCGCCTCTGACTCGGAGAGAAAAAGCCCAGAGGCAGACGACCTTGAGTCCCATTTCTGCTCGACAGCATCCCTGATTTTTGGCCCCGACCAGACCTACGACTACGTTGATTGTGCTCGCGGCCCTGGCAAGGCAAACTATTTCTTCTCTCCGACGGCGCCTTTGCCTGTGTCATCGTCGGCAGGGGCCACAAGCTTACCGACAGCGAAACAGTCAGTGTCGACAACATCACAGTCCGCCACTGTATCGACAACTCAAAGCGAAGATACATCGTCGCCTGCTTCAGGGGAGGCCGGTAGATCAACGGAGAACGGGGATCAAAGGCAATCAAATACCGGGGCAATTGTTGGCGGTACCATCGGAGGACTAGCCATAGTTTTAGGCATTGTGTGGACTGTGATATATCTCTTCAGGCATACCAGACTCAAACGCCATCAACAGACGGAGGGCGAAACAATCGAGTCGGGCATATCACACACAACAGTGGTAGCTAGGGATTCGAAATACCAGGTTTATAGCGAGCTCCCTGCTGAATACGCAACACAACTTGCATCGGGAGATAAACCGCAAAAAGCCACCCCTTCGCCAATGGAGTTGCCGTAGGAAACATATCCAACAAGATTTAGTCATTAATAGAAAGTGGTGACCAGCGCATGTTGTGCGTTTTGCACTTGAAATATCACAGGGTCCTTGTTTTCTTTGATGAATTCCAGGTTTGAGATTTTGAAGTGTAAGGTAGGTAGGAAGGAAGCTCGGGGAACCTGTTTCTCAATTTCTAGTTGCACCCACAAAGGCAATCTCCCAGATAGCCACCCGCAACAACGCTTCCTTATTTTTTTGAGGCGTGTCGTGGTGTGAATATATAGAAGACAGCAATTCCGTCTTACAAAAGATGCACCCTCATGCCCCCTCGAAATCGTTCTCGCGCAAACCCACCACCATGACATCTCGGCTGTGGTCAACATTTTGCGGTTTCTCCACAACTTGAATATACTCGTGGCTCGTATTCAGTTGGAACTACCTAAGGTGGACTATTCTTCAAGTCAAATTTGAAAATGTGCATCAGGTAATTTGCCTGCCTGTCGCTTGAGCTCCGGGGCTTTGTCGCGCAAACAGCCGCTCCAACGACAATGGATCCATCCACCCGGACAGTGTTGCTCCGCAGCGGCTGTCGTGCGACATGGAGCGGAGCGGTAACCTGGAACGGCATTCTTGGAGGGCGTGATGGAGGGTGTATCTGGTGTAACTTGGGGGAGCATCTCAGATCTGATCATCTGGGGAGCCCGATCCAGCGCCACGGGTGTCCCCGCGCGCCGGCAACGACGAGATGCAAGGGGTCGCCCCTTCACGCAAATTGTGCCGGTATTGGTGGCGACGCCCAGAACGTGACGCGCCGGGCGCTGGGAGCGCAGAATCACCGACAGTGACGGCGTGGATGCCGGATGGACCGGGAGGCAAGACTGCGGATTGGCGCTGGGCCAATCAGCCAAGGCCTTGGCCCGGTTTGCGGGGGCAGCGCCAGGCGAGTCGGAGGTGTGCACTCCGCGAACGACAATATATTTGAGCGCTGGGTTAAATTCATCGGCTCTTCCTCGTTGATGGGCAGATCCCGCTCGAGTATAAGGTCTCGGCTGACATGCGGGCCACGCTGGGGTTATGGGGCGCGTTCCGCCAATCACAAGCGGTGGAAGGCGTGGGCGGTCCTTCCTCGCACTTTGGCCGAGTCGCACTGCCACGGATGCCACGGCTGCCAGGGCCAGCCAAGGCGCCAACCATCCATAACTGCCGGCAAACCACCCTCCATCACGCGCCGCGCCGACCAATGGGCTTTCGGCCTCGCTTGGGGCATAGGCCGGGGAGGGGCCGATTAATTGAGGGATTGATTGCCTGGTCGCCTCCCACGCCGCCGGGAGAGTTGGGGTTTGGTGTTGGCGATGCGGGGTGAAGCCTCCGCACCGCAATCAGCCCCGACCCGGAAAAAGATGGGGAGACGGTCGCCTCCACACCACGCCGGATCGAGGTGCCTGGCAGGATGGCAGGGTGCTGTAGGAGGACCCAGCCAATTACTCGGCCCAATTTGCACGTTTCACCGCAGAGAACATCGGCCGGCAGTACCCAGTACGCGCCCAGCGAAGTCCCCCGAGTTGGAGTTCGCAGCGCCCCATTTCGCCAGCACTGCCTGGCGCCGCGCCGTTCGGGTACACGGTGCCCTGGAGTCGCGGCAGTACGGGGTACGCGCCTCCGAACGAACCTACCCCAGACCATTCCAATCTGCGTTCGTGCAACAGCAGACGTCAGGTCTGCCGATGCCAAGCCCCCCCGCAGTTTCTCGCCCATTGACTGCGATTACCCCCCGGCCGATCGATTGGATGTCGCCGCCCAGGGCAGCATTGGAATTGATGAATGGAACATCTGGATATGGGAATTCGGCTCTCAATTCCACTGCGAGATGGCCACGGTTCCCCGATCCGGCCGCCCCGTCCTGGCAGGCACCGTTGCAGAGCAGAGATCAGCCACGCCAGGCACGCAGGCACGCACTCACCCGCAGCCAGGCCCGCCCGACGCCCACACACGTCGTCTATGTATAATAAGGGCCCAGCACCAGCAAGACCGATCTGGGGGCGCGATCTCTTTGTTGACATCCCATCTCCTCCAGCCTCCCCTGTCCTCCCTCCTCCTCCATCACAGCATCTTCGGAACCCCAATCCGCAACCATGAAGTCGTTCTTTGTGGCCGCGCCCTTGCTCATGGGCCTCGCTATGGCCCAGCAAGTCGGTAAGCAGGAGACCGAGACTCATCCCAAGATGACTTGGAAGAAGTGCACCGGAAAGGGCTCGTGCTCGTCCGTCAGTGCCGAGGTGGTGATCGACGCCAACTGGCGCTGGCTGCACGACTCTAACGGAAAGAACTGCTACGATGGCAACAAGTGGACCGACGTCTGCAAGACCGCCACTGACTGCTCCTCTAAGTGCCAGCTCGAGGGTGCTAAGTACACCCAGACCTATGGTGCCTCGACCAGTGGCGACGCCCTCTCGCTCAAGTTCGTCACCAAACACGAGTACGGCACTAACATCGGTTCCCGTTTCTACCTGATGAATGGCGCGTCCAAGTACCAGATGTTCACGCTCATGAACAACGAGTTCACCTTCGATGTTGATCTCTCGACCATCGATTGCGGTCTCAACGCTGCCCTGTACTTCGTGGCCATGGACGAGGATGGTGGCATGGCCAAGTACTCGGCCAATAAGGCTGGTGCCAAGTACGGCACCGGTGTAAGTAACATTTCCAGATTCCGTGCTGACGCCGGAGGGGCGGATGCCGGAGTCGGTTGTTTCAAGGCACAGCTTTGCTGACATTTGGTCTTTTGCAGTACTGCGACGCCCAGTGCGCTCGTGATCTCAAGTTCGTCGGTGGAAAGGGCAATGTTGAGGGCTGGAGAGCGTCCAGCAACGACGCCAATGCTGGTGTTGGTCCTCTGGGCGGCTGCTGCGCTGAGATTGATATCTGGTACGTTTCAACCAATACCAAGATAAACGCAGCGTGTTGGACTCTCGCATCTAACATCACATTTCCAGGGAGTCGAACGCCCACGCGTTTGCCTTGACTCCCCACGCGTGCAAGGACAACAAGTATCACGTCTGCGAGACTTCGACTTGCGGTGGAACCTACTCTGAGGACCGTTTCGCCGGTGGCTGTGATGCCAACGGATGCGATTACAACCCGTACCGCATGGGCAACACCGACTTCTACGGCAAGGGCATGACTGTGGACACGTCCAAGAAGTTTACGTACGTTATAGGCCCTATTTTTGCATTTCAATATAAAGGCAGCTTGCTCACATTTTTGGAAAACACAGCGTTGTTACCCAGTTCAAGCCCGACAGAATTACCCAGTTCTTCGTCCAAGACGGAAAGAAGATCGAAATGCCAGCGCCCAAAATCGATGGAATCCCCTCCGAGAATGGTGACATCACACCCGAGTTCTGCACTGCTCAGTTCAAGACCTTCGACGACCGCGACCGCTTCGCCGAGGTTGGCGGCTTCTCTCAGCTAAACGCCGCCCTCGCCGTGCCCATGGTTCTGGTCATGTCCATCTGGGATGATGTAAGCCACCACCCCCCGTTGCACGACTCTCCAGAGTTGTCTCTCTTGACTGCCAGAGCTCCCGACTGACATACTCCCTAGCACTACTCCAACATGCTGTGGCTCGACTCCATCTACCCCCCGGAGAAGGAGGGCCAGCCCGGTGCCGCCCGTGGCCCTTGCGGACAGGAGACCGGCGTCCCCAGTGAGGTCGAGGCCAGCATCCCGAACGCCAAGGTCATCTGGTCCAACGTTCGCTATGGACCCATCGGCTCGACTACCACGGTCTAGACCAAGCAACATGCATCCATCAGCATCTAGAGGCACCCAGCATCAAGACGCATCAAGACGCATCAACTTCAATCAGAGCATATTTTTTTTTGCAAAGTATCTTGGTGGACATTACACTTTGGAAATTGTAGATAGTTTGAGCCCTTCTATGGGTGTTTTGTTACCAGACCACACATGCATCAAAATCATCACTTCAAAGTTCCGCTGCGACTCAGCCAGTGAAAGTGAGAAACCCATATGCATTTCAAGTGACACGGAACCCAACCCACCAGCCACTCCCGTGGCACCGGACTCTGACATCTCATAATCTAGAAACTTGAGACCATCATTTGGTGTCTCTGGCTCTCACATGCCTGTGCCGGCATACCTAGGCAACGAAGGTGAGAAGATCTGTAAAGTTCAATCATGTTTTACTAAAGCACGTGCCCTAAAGTAGCAGTAGTTGGAACACAGAGTAGGACTTTGGGAATTAGCGAAATAACACAGGAGTCGCGTACGGACTTGGTAACCAATGCGTATCGCGCCGCACAAATGCGCTATACTCTTTCGGGCAGGTATAAATTGCGACTGTTGGGTCTGCTATCTCGATTGAAATGAGTAGTATGCCGTGTAACAGCACATGTCTTATGACGACTGCCCTACCGGTATTTCTTACATCACGACATTGCCCAGCAAGGCAGATGACGCAACTTCATCAACTCCTGGTTGCAGCCCCGCATTTGTGTGACTTGACATCTCGACCTCGGCTTTTGGAGATGCTGTGGGGGAAGGTGGAGGCGTGGGGAGCTCTCGGAATCCGTGTGCAACCCCATTGGTGACTTTGATTCGTTACCAATTTGGCCAATGGTTGCTCGACTTTGCACATCGCAACGGTGGGATGATCGGCGGTTTGGCAGGAATGACTGCGACGTGGGGGGGCCGAGCTGCCACTTCCAGAACTCCATTACAACATCACCAACACCTCATTTCGGCCTCTCCCTCTCTCCTGGAAGGCGCAGGGCGGGGAAGATGGAGCTTACAATGCTCTCCCCGGCTGTGACAGGGATCCGGTCGCAGTTACACGCTCGCTCCTGCCGTTAGGATGCTAGCTCAGCTCGGCGCCAGGCGATCGCGATTGGCGCGTTGTGTGTTCCAGAAGGTGGATTGCTACCCCACCGCATTTGATCGACAACGCCAGTGCACTGGCCTTGGATCTCGCCGCTGCCTGACCGTTGCGGTCCAACCCAAACATCATCACATGGCGCATGGTTGACAGGCTTCCACCATGGGAACCATGGAACGGGAGGTACAAATGCAACGGTCAATCCGGCCGAGAGGGTGTTTGGTTTTTTAGTCCTCACCCTCAACTCACATTCACTCGCTCTCACCCAGGTCTCTCTTTTACACCGCGGTTGCCAATTCACGATGAGGACCTCCGCCTGCTCGCTCGCCTGCGCGGCTCTGCTGCTGCCCGCCCTCGCCGGCGCCTCGAAGCCGGACGGCCCGAAGAAGCCCTGCGTCAAGCCGCCTCACCCGGTCAAGGAGCTCGTCACTTCCGAGAAGCTCCAGGCGCAGATCACCATCGACGGCCTCATGGCCGGAGCCAGCAAGCTCCAGACCATCGCTGACAGCAATGGCGGCAACCGCGCCTTCGGCTCGGCCGGCCACAACCGCACCGTCGACTACCTGTTCGACACGCTCAGTGCACTCAACTACTACACCGTGACTAAGCAGTCCTTTGTTGAGCTCTTTTCGTCGGGCTCTGCTTCCCTGAGCGTGGATGGATCCAACGTCGACGCAAACATCATGACCTACACCCCGCCCGGCAATGTCAACGCCAACTTTGTCAAGGTGGCCAATCTGGGCTGCAACGCCGAGGACTACCCAGCTGAGGTCACCGGCAAGATCGCGCTCATCTCCCGTGGCGAGTGCACCTTTGGCACCAAGACGACCGCGGCCAAGACTGCGGGCGCTGGTGCGGCGGTGATTTACAACAACGCTGAGGGCACCATCAGCGGCACCCTCGGAGAGGCTTCTGACGGCTATGTTGCCGTTGTCGGCATCACCCAGGAGGCAGGACAAGCCATTCTTACTGCTCTGGAGGCTGGTGAGGTGAAGGGAAACCTGAAGGTGGAGTCCGTGATCGAGGACCGGGTCACCTTCAACGTCATTGCTGAGACCAAGGAGGGCGATCACGACAACGTGATGGTTCTTGGTGGACACACCGACTCGGTCGCGGACGGGCCGGGCATTAACGATGACGGCTCCGGCACTATCGGCGTGCTGAATGTTGCTATTGCCCTCAGCAAGTTCAAGGTCAAGAACGCTGTCCGATTCGGCTTCTGGTCTGCTGAGGAGTTCGGCCTGCTCGGCTCGTACGCCTACATCAAGTCCATCAACAGCTCCGAGACCGAGGTTGCCAAGATCCGTGGCTACCTCAACTCTGACATGGTAAGACGCTGTGATATTTCCCCACCATGCCTCTAGTTCGAACCGTTCATCGCTGACACACATGATTAGATTGCGAGCCCCAACTTCATCTACGGCATTTATGACGGCAACGGCGATGCTTTCGGTCTTGAGGGCCCCGCCGGCTCCGATGTCATCGAGAAGGACTTTGAGGACTTCTTCGCCAGCAAGGGTATTCCTTCTGTGCCCACCGAGTTCTCTGGCCGTTCCGACTATGCCGCTTTCATTGAGAACGGCATCCCCTCGGGCGGACTCTTTACCGGTGCCGAGGGCATTATGACCGAGGAGGAGGCAAAGCTCTTCAATGGCCAGGCTGGCGTGTCCTACGACGTCAACTACCATGGTGCCGGTGATACCATCGACAACCTGGCCAAGGACGCCTTCCTTCTCAACACCAAGGCTCTGGCTCACTCCGTTGCCAAGTACGCCAACAGCTTTGACTCGCTCCCCAGTGTCAACGGCGTCGCCAGGAGGTGGTCGGGCGACCGCGCCAAGCTCAACAAGAGGGCTGATTCTCACACCCATGGTCATTCTGGCCCTTGCGGAGAGAAGGTCAGAAAGTAGTTTACCACCACTTCAGTCAAGTAAGCTGTAATGACTAAAAGGAGAAGGGGAAAAGGGACATAAAATGTAACATAGTACTTAATGTCTAAACGAAAGTCATGTCATGTTGAAACGGAAACACAAGAAGTGCATCAGAATATTAACTGTTCCTGGTTAGTGACAAATGACAGTGTAACAATCCTACCAACGCAATCAAAATAAGGACATTCCTCCATTGAGTCATTTGGGTGTCTGACTTGCTGTGGTGCTCCAACGGGAAGACCGGCGGCCTTGTTCAATCACCTAGAACCAACTACCGCGGCGACTGTTCTCGCCTAATTCACCCTAGCAGCAACCTAAACTTCATTTAGGCGATAGTTTGATCACTTATACTAGCTGCGAAATGTATGGTAACATCCCGATCCGTAACTAGTCCTGCATAAATGTTTAAAGCAACGCATTGAGGTAAAAGAGCCAGACTGCGTCCTGCCAAGTCATGTTCAGAAATATATTTCCAGTGCCCTCAACTCTTGCCGCCGTCACCTGACGTCGCCTGTGAATGTGGGCACATCGAAAAAAGCCGCTTCTGAATGCCGAGACGGTTTGAAAATTCTCGCCTGGTTGAATGTCCCGCTATCCCCGATCCGCGTCCGGGGGGTCAGTCGCCGGACGAAATTGGATGCTTTACCCGCAGCATTGCCCAGCGCTGCACTGGGTCCTGGAGGTGACCTAGAAGATCCTGTGCGTCTCAGGCGGGCCGAGATAACTTGCTCTGACGGTGCCCCGGATATCTAGTACAATCTTTTCCAAGTAGACCTCGGGCGAATTAGCCCGCCACACCAGCCGGTGAGCACCCTCGGATGCCTTGCCGAGGCTCAAACGCTTGGTCCAGACATTATCGGCAACATGGTCCATCCACTCGGGCGGAATATCCCCTGCATTTGGGTTCTTGATGTAGGTCCCGAGGACCCGCGTGAAATTTACCGGTGCATCGTCGAGCGTCAAGGAAAACTCCATCTTCAGGCTGGGATCGGTATCTAGGCCGGCATTGATGTAGACCGTGGCTTCTATCTTGTCGGCTGGTGCGAAAAGCCAGATGTTGTAGCTGACCCATGCCGCCATGGCACCGGCGCGGGACGCGCGGGCGGTCTCGAAGGGTCGCAGTGCAATTGACCCCGACTCGCTGCGAGAGCCCAGGAACGGGAAGGCCTGAAAGTGCGTCAGGTCGGCGCTGGTTGCCGAAGTTGCGTCAAAATGAGGCCCCTCGAGAGACACCATGCCATTGGTCTCGGGAAACACCCGGCGTCCGGACACGGCACTGCCCATGGGATCAACGAGGGTGTTGACGACAGGCACACGTATCTGGTCGAAGTACGGAAACGGCGCCGGTGTCGAGCGAATTCCCACCAGGACTGTTTCCTTGAATCCAGGAGGAACCCTGCTCCAGTCAACCGTGACATTCAGACGCTGGTCGCTCTGCGTCTCCCTGCTGAGGGTGCCGCTAGTCGGCGTGATCGAAAGCCAGGGGACGGGCACGGGGTCGAGTTGCCAGCGGATCGGCACGCGGTGGTTGCCCCGCATGAAGAGATCCACGTGTCGGACGGGGGGTCCGTAGCGGTCCATTGGAGGAAGCAGCGGCGCAAAGTTCGTCGTGGGCATCGAGGCGTCGACCGACTCGGCCCATCTGCCCTGTTCGGTCGGGCTGGTGGAGCCCTCGGCGCGGAGACCCAGGTTGCCCAGCGAGAATTGCATGTTTTGGCGCAACTGCACGAACGAGAGGTTGGCCACGATGTCGCGGGATGGCGATGCCCACATCTTTGGCTCCTCAACGGCGTCATACACGGCCTGGGACATCATCAACGCCCACTTGCCCTCCAACATCTCGTCCCAGTCTTCGACCAGGTCATATGCCAGCTCGAAGTCGGAGAGCACCTGCTGCGCAACCGCGTTGGCAGAGTTCCGTCGTTCGAGTGCAAACCGGTAGTTTGTCGCGACTCCGATGTTCACGGCGTGGTACAGCGCACCCGAGACAACGGGATGGTACACGAGCTGAAAGAAGGCCGGCCGGGCTGCGGCATCGACACTCGCATACAATGCCTTGGCCCGCGCGGCAAGTTGGTTCCATCGTGCAAGGACGCGCTCAGCCTCGTGGTAGTTGAGGTGTGAGAATGTAGTGGGCGTGACGAGCTCGTAGCGTCGAAGGCCCACAAGATGGCTGTGTTCGAGGAGAATCGAACCAATTTCCACGGCGTGCTCTGACCCGAACTCGCGCTCAGCGAATTTGGTCAAGTACTCCGGGATGCGATCGAAGCTGAATTTGCTCACATCCCAGGCAAGATCCATCGCGAAGCTGAACGGGAGCTCCATCGGCTTAATGTCCCCCACGTTGATAACCCACATTCTGGTAGCCCCTCGCAAGTACGAGTGCATCAACTCCTTCAGCACCTTGGGAAGGTTATTTGAGTTCCCCCATTTGTAGCTTCGCGGCAACCCAACGTACTCAAGGTGAAAGTACACGCCGTTCCCGCCCTTCCGGCTTGCCTCGTTGCCGGTTGGGAGGCGGTAGACATTGCCGGCATTGTCGTCCGGAAACAGAATCGTGACGTCCTCTGGCGGGTCGAGCCCAGCGTCGTAGTATGACGCGACCTCCTTGTATAGCGCCCAGACTTGATTCACAGCCGACTCAGAGCCATGATACTTCTTAATCATGTCGCGTTGCACTTGAAACACGTCCTTCAGCATCTCGATGGCATTCTTTGTCACCGCAGCCTCGTCTCCTAGCCCCCGCAGTCCGATAGTGAAGTAAGACTCGTTGTTGCCAGCCCTCTCCACTCCTTCCTCCATGAACTTGCTCATTCTGGCCTTGTTTTTCGACCAGTCCCACAGGCCCAATGTCGTTTCGTTCCACTCATTTGTCGCCCGCTGCATGGGCTCATGATGGGCGGTGGAAATCACGATTCTGAGTGGGGTTGGTCAGTGTCGAGACATCGCAAGCATTGGTGAGAGCATGTACACACCCGTAATCGTCCGCCAGCTGTTGATTTCCGGGGTCATCGGTAAAGAAAACGTTGCCGGGAGGGGCAATGAACGACTTCCACATGGCAGGCCACATGTAGTTCGCTTTCAGTCTCAGAAGGAGGTCGAACACATGAGAATAGAACTCGGTATCGAGCGGATATCTTGTCGCATTGTGTGCTCGTGCCCACCATGTGTTCAGCGCCGGCTCTTCATCGTTGATAAACAATCCACGGTATCTTATGGACGGTTCTCCGTGGATGGTTGTTTTTGGCTGCGCATGGATCTGCGCGTGCTTTTTTGCAGGCACGTCTGCGAACCAGTGGAGTGGAGACTGACCCGACTGCTCGGCCAAGGTGTGTATTCCGTAGATAGTCCCCCGTTTGTCGCTTCCCACAATCACAAGCGCCCTGCTGACGCCTGGGAACGGTTTCTCCACAATGATCGTCTTGAAAGTCTCAAACTTCCCAGCAATATCCTTCGTATCAACTGCTCCCTGCTCGGTGATGTGCCGAATCAGGGTCGAGTTGATCGAGCCGGCCAAGATCACACTGCTGAGGGTCGTATTTGCGTACTTGAGGATACTGGATGTGGTCTCTTTTCTGACATCTCGTACCACACCTGTGATCTGCCGCAGGTCATCGCGCAAACTACTCGCTGCGATATGTACTCCGACAAAATCATCTTCGGATATGAGGATGTTTGCGTTGGTAATGCTCAGATACGCGCTTGTCGGCGTAATGGGCTCGAACGACACAAATTGTTCTTCGAGGAGGGCCTGGACTCCGCACACCAGTGCCAAAAAGGCGAGCAACTGAGTGGGGAACTGCATCGTTATCGTTCCTGGGGCCCGTGGTTCTGTCGGGCTAGAGTTCGAGCTTCACGGAATCTGACCATCACAATTCAAGATGGATGGCGGCCGTGGATATCGGGCGCCCTGATTTCGGCTGAGCGGCACGTAGCAGCAAGTGACGAGCCGAGATTTGGGATATTCTCCGGCTCCGGTGGGGACCATAATTGCCACCAGGCGGCTAATACCCTCCGCCCCAGGCCCAAAGCTACCTATGCAGCAGTGAGGTTGACTTGGCACCTATATTCAGTTGCGGGAGGGGCATATAGATCAAAAAAGCATGGCAAATTAGGAAATCGCGACCATCGGTTCCGAGGTGCCGAGTTCGTACAATGAGCGGACAAAGCGATTATCAATTAGGTATTACCAATACAAAGTAGGTAGCAGTCAATGCTGCACAGAACAAGAGACAATGAATCCGTCCCATACAACCAGCGCCATAACGCACATAGCGTTAAACAAAGAAAAGGCTAGGCCCACCAACCGCGCCCTCTTATTGAGTTCCGTTGGGTGTTGCTTCCACCTCAATCACCAACGGATGATTTCGGGGAGATAGCTCTTATTGGGAGTAGCAGTGACGCCATTGACGAGTTCGCTGTCTGAGTATGAAGGATAGATGATGAGAAGATTGTTCCAATCAGCGAACGACCAGGTCGTGAAGCCCTTGTCAGGACCAAAAAAGCCACTCCAGTTGGAACCGAATGTGTAAGGGCCACATTTACTATTCTCAACAGAAGCGCGGCTGGCCGGGGAGCCAATGATGTTGTAAGCACAGTTCGTGACTGGCTCAAGGTGAGTATCGATCCCGAAAGTCACGAAGCATGAAGTGTCGGCATCGTTGCAGGTCCTCTTGAAGTCTGTGATAGTCCACTCGGGGACTGACGCCACGGCTGAGACGGTTTCAGCGCGCGGGTTGAGAAATGGGGCGGCCAGGGCGGTGGAAGCTGCGACAGCAAAGCCAAAAAGAGCTGGGGTGAAATACATGATGGCGAGGACTCGAGTATTGGGGGGGGGATTGTCGGCTAGAAAATGCAAACGGGTATTTTCCGGCGACGGAGGAAAGGTTGTTGAGTTGGTATGTGTGTTGATGAATAGTGACAGAGGAGCATGAGAGGGCGAATGCTAGTCTTTTATACTATGAGTGACGGGAATCATCGCATCTATGCATCTTCATCACAGAGAAAGAACCTGCTGACACAACTTGGCTTGAGTGGTTGGCTCTGTTTGATTACCCGGGGACTCCTTAGGGTTAGAAATCTCGTACTAGTCTTAGCGACTACCTGCCTCTGGTGACCACAGCGCAGTATTCTCATAGACTGTAACCACCATGACCACTAAAATTCGTGTTGGTAAAGATACGAAGCCTCGGAATCCTGTTCAATATAACTTTCCACTTGTTGTCGCAAAGCACCAAATTTAGCCTGCAGCCACGAAGTCAGATGCCAGCAGCGAAGGATTTGGTGTGGCCCCTGGGAAAAGAGGCACGGCAAGAGTTGTTGGTCATGCCGATGCAACGTAAAATCAGATCGCCTCAGGCAGGCAGCTGATACTCCATCTCGTTTAGTTTCTCCCCGCACACCACAATCCGGACGATTGGTCCCTTAGGCCTTGAAAACACAGAGGTTATCCACGAAGTCCGCATTCAATCAGCCCCAGTACGACGTTGTATCATCACTCAGAAAGGGCCGAAAAAAATTACTTCAATATGATACTATGACAGATGAGCACCACCGTTGTTCTCGTTCACCTCAGCGCTATTCTACGTTAAGGGCTACTTCTGCTGACTGAAGGCCCTTGGCTGAGGCCATGACCGTAATTGTACCAGATGCACCAGCCTTCGCACGGACGATTGCAAGAGCCAGCCCTCCAAATGCCTTTCGCTCCTTCGATGGGAACGGTACCATGTCTGTTGGGTCGCCGTTGTCGGTTGTAACAATCTCTCCCGGACCCTGGATTGAAAACGTGATCGCGTTGTTGCTTTGAGGAACTACATCCCCCTTCTGGTCCAGGACAGCGATGCTAACAAATGACAAATCACTCCCATCGGCCTTGATAGACTTCTGATCTTTGTATGTTGTCGCGCCTAGACGAGTCGCCTCCCCGGTTGTCCGGACTGTGGCATTGGCCCACAGACTTCCGCCCTTGTACGTTACCACCCGGAGTTCGCCGGGCTGATATGCAACTTTATCCCAACGGAAACGATACGAGTATTGCGCCTTCTTCTGAATCCCTTGTGATACACCGTTGAGGAATAACTCTGCTTGGTCTGCGGACGAGAAGACGTGGACTGGTGTGACCTCTCCAGTTCGGTTTGGCCAATTCCAGTGCGGAAGGATATGTGCCATCTTGACGGTTGGATTCCAGCGAGCCTGGTAGAGATAGAACCGGTCTTTGGGAAATCCAGCCAGGTCGATGATACCGAAGTAGCTGCTTCGGGATAAGTCGTATGGTGTAGGTTCCCCAATGTAATCCCAGCCAGTCCAAACAAATTCACCAGCGACGTAAGGATAACGGTCCTGTGCCTCAAAGACTTTGTCTGGAGAAGCTCCCCATGACACAGCATAGAGTTCATACGCGCTGACGTATCGGTTCCGAGAGTCACCGCCTTGGCCTTGGCTATTACCATGGGTCGTACTGCTCGCACCGGTGACGGGAAATATGTAGGTACCCCGGGTGCTGATGCCTGATGAACTTTCCGTGCTGAATATCATCTTTGACGGAAACTTTGCACGGTAGTTGGGAAAGGTCGCTGCGCCAGTTCCCCGCCCTTCACCCTGGTAGTTCAGACCGATCAAGTCAACGACACCCGTGAAAGCGTCATTGGGGCCAGCTTGATCCATTCCAACCGTCGTAAAGCGGGTAGGATCCTCCTCACGCACAATGCTTTTGAGCCTTTGAGCTGTAGTGTCGCCGGTTTTCCTCTGTTCAGCTATCTCGTTGCCGAAGCTCCAGATGACGACAGATGGATGGTTTCGGTCTCGCCTTACGAATGATCGGAGGTCGGCCTCGTGCCAATCCTCAAAGATGAGGTGGAAGTCGTTGCGCACCTTCTGGCTGTTCCAGGTATCGAATATCTTGCAATGTGTCAGCGACATTGCTAAACACTGCGCAAATAGGGGCTGGGGTGGCAGGCTTACTTCATCCAATATCAAGATGCCAAGCCGATCGGCAAGATCCAACAGCTCGCGAGAAGGGGGGTTGTGCGAGGTGCGGACTGCGTTGCAGCCCATGTCTTGGAGCATTTCCAGTTGCCTCTCTGCTGCGGGGATGTTGAAGGCAGCGCCCAAAGACCCAAGATCGTGATGTTGGTTGACCCCCTGCATGTAGACCCGCTCGCCGTTTATCTTGATTCCGTCGCCTGTGTATTCGACAGAGCGAATGCCGAACCGCGTCTCGTATTCATCGATGACTTTCCCACCGCTTTCTAAGCGAGTGATGGCAACATACAAATTGGGCTCTTGTAGCGGCTTTGGACCCCAGAGGCGGGGACTTTGCAGCGTGATGGTTGAGTTGACAGTCTGTTTCGCTCCAGGTCCCAGGCTGATTTTGGTGCCAGGGAACTGACCAGCCTTTGTAGTGGGCTTTCCTGATGCCGCATCCAAAACATAAATATCGGTAGAGACGTCGATCTGTGCCGCATTCGCAGATGTTGCAGTATTCTCGATCACGACCGCCATGTCGAGAGACGCAGACTCTCGAGAAACTATCTTGGAAGTGATATACGTCCCTTCGTATGCAATGTGCTGTGGGGCGACCTTGGTCAGCCAAACGTTGCGGTAGATACCTGCCCCAGGGTAGAAGCGGGATGAGTCGACGGCATTGTCGAGCCGAATCGCCAGTTGGTTGTCGCCATCTTTGATGAATGGGGTGAGGTCGAGCCGGAAGGAAGCATATCCATACGGCCATCCACCCACGAAACGCCCGTTGAGCCAAACCATGGCGTAGGACATGGCACCGTCGATATCCAAGTAGATGTTCTTGCCTGCATCCTTGGCGGTGATGGATATTGAACGGCGATACCACGCCACTCCATGGATGGGAAGCCGGCCCATACCACCCCCAATCACTGCGTTTGCCTCGGCGTAAAAGGGTCCCTTCACAGCCCAGTCGTGGGGGAGATCTACTGCCTCCCATGAATTGTCGTTGAAGGTCGATTGAGTGAAGGTGACGCTGGCGGGTTCTTCGGACGGCCGTCGGAAGCGCTTGGTCGGGTCCTTGATGAAGTCATTGGCAGAGGGCATAATCCACGCTTTCAATTTGGCATAAGTGACGTTGTCGGGGCTTGTTGTTGATCGTTGAAACCGCCAGCCCGAATTGAGGCTCGTGCGATCCCGGGACGCGACCGTGGGTGCATCTTGTCGATTGAGTACTGCCGTCGCCGGCACCTCCGGAACACTGCTGCTGGATGCCGTGTAAAGCCCAAGGAGTGCAAGAATACACGCGCTGCGAAGTTGGCGACAAAAAATCATCTTCGTCGACTTTTCCTGCCTTGTGGGAAAATGACAGGGTTGAGGCAAACGGAGGTAGCGGGGTGCGTTTTGCCCCTTTCGAATACCGCGTTCGATGCTTGGATTTTGTTGGGAAAGAAATAAATATGGTAGTAGTAAGGAAAGGTAGCATTTATGGCTCGACTGTCTACCAAACAATTGAGCCCTTCTATAATTTTAGAGGGATAACCGCTCCAATTGCTCAGCGACGGCCATAGCCTATTTCAAGACAGTCAGGCCGGCAGTGCCGTCAACACGACTTACATCCTTGCGGCCCGCAACGGGGCTCTGTTTTGCCGCCAATCGGCCGCTCCTGAGCGGGGGAAATCGCTTGCTACCACTCGCCAGGGCCACCGGGCGCGCAGAACTTCCCTCCGGTCTGATCCTCTGGGTGTGACGTCAATTTGATGGTATCAGGATCCGCTCGATGTCTTGCGATCCCAATTCCTTTTCTCAGCAACATAATCCCAACGCCTCCAACACAGGAAGTCACCAGTTACCGTTTCCTTCGCTCCGGCCTTGGTAAGTAGCTCAGATATCAACCCAGCCTCGAAAATACTACCACTGTCAGGCATGGGCAGATGGCCCAGAGCTCGTCTAGTTCAAGCCGTGGAATTCCCTTCTAAGTAGCTTTACACGGAGGAGTAGCTACATCTGGGGTGGTCTTTATATATATACCTGATTCAATGAACTAGATGGTACCGAATGACAACCATACGCCCTTTCTTGAATGATACCTTCTCTTGAACCGTCATGACGTGCTTCACAGTTCTCGACGCAGCCCAGACCGCCATAGTCACCCGCCCTATACTTCTTGAGTTGCTGTCGGGGCCGATTTCTTTTTGCTGATGTCATGCCATCCCATCCCCCAGGCTGAAAGAAAGATACCAATACCCGCAACGAGCGCCACGTAAAACACGCGGTCAATTGCATCCGAGTACGCCTGCAGGGCAATCAGCAGGTCATCGCCAGAAACCACATCCCTCACCCCTCGAGCACCAGCTTTCAAAATAGCAGCGACCACCGACCCTGGCAGGTGGGATGATAGCTCCGCACTAAGGCTATTGCTAAAGATGGTTTGGCAAATGGTCAGAAAGATGGCACCGCCAAAGGTTTGCGCGAAGACGAGCAAAGCTAAACCGATCGATATCGTCTCTTGGGGTAGGACAGCGGAGATAGCAACAAAGGGCTATCATTCTCGGATGTTAGTAGAGTCCCGCTGTACTGGGGCGGAATCAGGGTGGTTGGAGATCGTACCATCTGGATTGCTGCACCACGCAGTCCAAGAAGTATTTGATACCCTACCCATTGGCTTGTTGCCGTAGACGGCGAGAGCGTGGTAAAAAGACCGCTGGCGATTGCCACGAACACGCCACTGAGCACCACCCATGGGATATAGTAGCGAAATTTTGTTGCTGTGATGCTTGTCAGCTGCAGTTCGTTGAGTTCGTCTCAGTTCGGACTGGATAAAATGGGTAGGAACTGACCAAGAACGCCGCTCACCACTGAGGAGACAGTGCTGGTGAGGATATTTGGGAGGACATAAAGGCCGCTGGTGAAAGGTGAAACGCCCTTCACGGCCTGGAAGTATATCGGGAGGTAGAAGCTGTACACAATCACTGTCCCGCCCATGATGAACATTCCGGCCAGCATGCTCGTCCAAACCTCCCGCTTCCGAACCATGGACAGAGGGATCATAGCTCGATCTCCCTGGCGATGCTCCCACGCGGTGAAGACGCCAAACATTGCAATAGAGCCAACCAAAAGACCAATGACCGTTGCTGAGTTCCAGGGATGCTGCCTTCCGCCGAATTCTAGTCCAAGGAGGAACATCACCGATGCTGGCGCAAACATTGCGAATCCCGAGAGGTCGAGTTCAGACAGGACAATCTTGGTGACAGAGGCATTTAACTTGATGGTTCGTTCAGGGATTCGCACCACGACGAGAATCACAGAAACAACTGCTGCCGCAGGGATGTTCATGTAGAAGCCTGCAACAGTGAGAGAACACAATCAGTCAGCATATTTGCTGGGGCACGAGGGGTGTAGCGGCGGGCATTCGGGTAGTGTTGTGAGAAGAAACAATGCAACCAACGTACACCATCTCCATGTCGAGTACTCTGTGATAGCCCCGCCCATGAGGGGGCCGAGGACGATACCAAGCTGTGTGACTGATGAAGCCAGGCAGTTAGCAGCTAGTACAATAGCGCGATGTTGGCGTGACTCACATCCAAGTAAGATACCAAGGAGTGCTGAGCAAGTGAGGAGTCAGAAGTTAGCATGATTCTGCAGTTTCGGGGTGAGCAAACATACCCGGGCGCTTGTGGGACGGAACAGAATTTGTGATTATTGTCATTGCCCCATTCTGAAGCCCGGATATCCCCAAGCCAGCAACAGCGCGGCCAGCAATCAGCATGGCGCTTGAAACTGCGAGCCCGCAGATGAGAGACCCTAGTGTGAAGACAAACAAGAATGATATGAAGGTCCACTGGGTAGTGATCAGCCTAACCCTCGCCGCAACTTCATTTTGTGGAAGGGGGTGGTACCTTGGCCTTGAAGTGCGTATAAATCTTGCCAGTCAGGGGTTGAAGGGCGGCACTGACGGAAACCACCAAGTTCAGTAATCGCAATTGTGAGACGTTTGTGGAACTTGTATATTACCCGGCGAGGTTGTAAGCCGCCCCATACCAACCAATATCCTCGATTGAGTGGAATTCTGTAGTTATTCGCGGAATCGCCTTTGGGACCGAGCATCAGGCTTGTCAGCGGAACTCCTAACTACTATGCCCAATAAATGCGGCCTCGGGATAATGTTGGACAGCGCAATTCCGAGACCTCTGGACATTGGCTAATAAAAAGTGGCATACCGTGGCGATGATGGACATGTCCAGGAGCATCAAAAAGCCGACAAGAGTGACCGACGCAGTCACCGCGAACAGCCTCATGCCGCTGATGTAGTCTTGGCCGGAATCCGAGATCATTTCGGTGGAAGTGCCGGAGGTTCCGAGGTCCGGTGTCGGGGGTTCTGGGTCGCCCTCGCTGTGTTTCTCGCCCGTGCTTGCCATTGTGAGGAAGGTGATGCTTCACAGACGCGCCAATGCCGAATTGGTAACTGCAGATGTCGGGCTTTGATCGTCGCTGCCAAGGTTTCGAGGGCAGCCACAGAGATGGGTGATGAAAAGAGCAACCAATTCCAATCGATGTCGATTTGACAGAATACAAAATTTGAACTTGCTCGTGTAAGTATGTTGGTAAACAACTCTCTCTGCGCTCGCGGTGTTATTACCGTCAAATGTCGGGATTCGGATTTCCCGAAGACCGAGAACCCCTGAAACAAGGAAGGCGATTGACGTCCCAATGGGTGCCTAGAAGCCAACACACCCAGTCCGGGAATTGCGGGGATTGGCAACTCCTTCAGTGGCTTGCAGCATCGGGATTCTTCAATCCCGGCATTCCGCAAACCACAAATAAAGCCTAAAGTCAGCAAGGTCTGCCAGCAGATGCCTGAATTTCGGGATTCCGTCATGTCAACCCCACCACTTGTCAATTCACTGACAGGACACCTCCAGTACGCCACAGTATGCCCAACTCCGAGTTTACAGATGCGTCGCCGTACGGGCAAGCTTGCATGGACTGCTCGAAGTCCAAATGCAAATGTATGCGACGACCCACAGGTGGTTCATGTGAGAGATGCATCCGCCGGGGCTTCGATTGCAGGCGTGCAACAGCCGGTCGACACAAATCCAGCAAGGGGCTTGGTTCTCGCACAACCCAACTTGAGGCGAAATTGGACACTCTTGTCACCCTCCTCCAATCATCATCCAGTGCGAACGCGCCTTTGGATATAACGAAATTTCGGGGACTCGAAACTTCGGGTATTGGTATTTCCTCGCCAGGGAACGCTCCGGCGGGCGGCGTTGTGGACCATGGAGATAGGATCGAAGATTTGGTTTGCCTTCCTTTTCTCAGCATTCAGAGCCCTCAGCCACACCGAGCACAGATCTTCAGTGACTAACACCATGCCTGTAGAGCCGACAATTCCCATCTAATGACATGCCACAACCAGCTGTTTCACCACCTCGGACTTCTGCCTTTCGCGAGACTAACTGTCTCTCTACTGGACCCTTGGAATCTGTGCCGGGGCCCGAAGACATCTCGGATGTGGAGGCCGACAATTGCTTTGCGTATTTTCGGTCTAAACTCAAGTATTTCCCTTTCATGCATATTCCCTCAGATCTAACCGTCACTCGACTGCGAGAAGAGCGTCCATTTCTCTGGCTTTGTATCTTGGCTGTATCTACAAAATCGTCAGCGCGCCAGATTTCACTCGGCTCCAAGATCCGTCGACTCATCGCGGAGAAGCTGCTCATCCACCACGAAAGAAGCATCGAACTGCTTCTTGGGATGCTCGCCTTCCAGGGATGGGCAAACTACCAGCTGGGTCCTAATCAGCCTTTCCTCGGCATGGACTCGCACCTTGTCGTCGGGTTGGTACAAGATATGGGCATTGAGAAGTCGCCCCGGAGAGCCGACGAGCCCAGCCACCCCATGGCATGCCTGAAAAATCACCACGCGGTGCAAAGGTTGACGGCAATCACTGATCGGACCATGGAGGAGCGTCGTGCTGTTCTCGCAGCGTATCTGATTACAACTGAGTGGGTTGATGTTTCTTTATTCCAGTACCTTCGTGCTTGAATCACCCGAGAAAGTGACTCACCCAAGACTTTGTAGAGTCGCGTCATTCCGAACGTACTGCTTCAACCGCCAGATAGATGGCTTGCGGTGGACTCCTCACTTGGAGGGATACCTGCATATCCTGGATGAGCAGCAAGAGGCTCCCCTCGACCATCTTTTAGTCACACTCGTCAGACTGAAACTTCTTGCCGACGAGGCCAACAAACCTTTGCTAGCGCCCATGCAACTGCCCGAACACTCAAGTCTTCTCCAGGCCTTTCAAGTACGATCGCTTCAAGCACGGATTGACCAAATCAAGGAGGCAGCCACAGTGGGCACAGAGTATGATGGTATGTACTTGTGAACTCGCCCATTGCCTTTAGGATGTGTACTTCTACCCTAACATTGCTTGCCTATGGAAAGATATCATTAGACTACATGTTCTCTCAACAGAGCTCGATATCAGTGAGGTTGGGCTATATCACTTCCAGCCGAAGAGGACTATCATCCCAGACACTCATCGACTAAGCATGCTTGCAAAGAGCCTACAGGCCGCCCGTTCGTGGCTCGATGTTTTTTTCAGCATGGAGCCCTCGACATCGGCCTCGGCCAGCTTCTTCATATGGTGCCAGATGTCACACGTGATCACTTCCCTGTACCGACTTTCGGTGATCGACGAGCCCGACTGGGACAGAGTATTGGTCCGGGACACCGTTGATTTGATGGATGTTATGGACCGGCTCATCCAGCGATTCGCTCGCGTGTCTGCAGACGCCAGTCTAATATCCGACCGCCCGGATGGACAGGACCCCTATGCCGCCGTGATAAAGTCCATCCGAACAATCAAAGTTGCGTGGGAAGCAACCGTGAGGCAAGCGGGCTCAATGGTGCCCCAGGTGGGAGACATCGAAGATCTGGACAGCTTCAGCAATGAATTTCTAGAGGGAATGAACGGTTGGATGTCCGACATGTTCGTATCATGGGAACCAATTGTTTTTGGCCAAGATACTAGTACATAGGTATCTATTTGCTTTTGGTGTTCTTTCGATGAGTTATCGAGTTGGCGCACCAGACCTAGATAGGTGATGAGCCTCCAGGTTCAGATCAATGAACGGGTTTCGTAAGCCAGTGCCACATATTCATCTTCCCCTTGCACGCGGTCTAAGATTTACCCGGTCAGCATGTTGTTAGCGTTGCGAATGCAAGGAAGCGTCACTGAGCATCGGTTTAGAAAAGGGGGATATTTCCCTTACAGCCCTCGAAGGCTCAGCATCGTGCCTGCCGCCGTCGTTGTGAAGAGGGCCGAGTCAGGAGGAAGGAGTTAGCTAGCCAGACAGCCACGCCCACTGCGCGCAATTACCTCGGTCCCGGGTAACCTTCTTCAGATTCGGCTGCCCTCGTCGCCTTTGCCGCTTTCGCTCTACAACTCTCCTCACCACCACCACATCGTTGTTGTCCACAGCGCGCGCGCGCCACGGCCCATAGGTTCAATTCTTGCCATTCAATTGCACTGGAAATTGGTCTCGATTGGATGCACAACTGCGCCAGCCTTCGAGGACTGATCGAGCGAGAGATGCGTGGATCAATGGTGGTGGTGGTGGTGGATTTCCACCTCCTGGCTCCGACCACCGACCTTCCAGGTGTTGGCAGGTGAAGAGTTGATGCCTGAAGCCAGTTTTTCTGGCTTCAGGCAGAAACACCAAGCACCTCGGTGTGGGTACCTGCCCGGTCAGCTTGGACCAGAAACTGGTTTGAGCGTCTCCTCGCAAACAGTCGCGTGCCTGCAGAAAGTGTGTGTGGGAAGAGGCGCTAACAAGCTGTCAGGTAATTCTGGTGAGGCCGGGATAGTTGTACCTAGTGTCGCATGCCAGGGAGAGAGATTGCCACCCCCGCTACCCACTGTGTGCTCGCAACGTGCCCTTCTCCTTGCGAGTGTCCAGCGCTTCAGGACCGTGTGTGCATTGCGCTGAGCTCAGTTCTTCTAGGACGTCTCCGCCAATATCGCCTTACCAGTCAGTCCTACATGCAGTAGAAGGCCAGGGTTGCAAGGGTTTCACCGAGACGACAAACTGTGTGCCAAGACGTAGGACGATGGCTCTGCCACCTCGCCAAGACATCTCGGATCATCCACCGCCAAGTAGGTGGGGTGCAAAAGAACATCAGGCGCATCGAGCCCAACTGCAACTTGAAGTGTCACTGTTAACGCAGCAACCTTTCCCTACGTACAACCTGCGCCTACAAACGATGGAAGAACCCGCTGTCTGCTTGCTTTGCAACAACTTGGCCACGACAGAATGCCCAAAATGCGATGCGTTGCTCTACAGCTCCGAAGAATGCCTTCTCGCTGACGCGCCAAGCCACAGGCTCGTCTGCCCCACCTTTGCGTCCCTCCCACCGACGCCCAACAGCGAGGGCAAACATGTGCTGGGAGTCCTCTTCCCTGCCGACACGATCAAGCCGGAGCTTGTATGGGTTTCAGTCAGTGGTTTTGCCGACGAAGACACGGGAATTTCGTTCCAGGAGGCCGAGGTTGGGCCCTTCTTTGCCGGGGTCGGGACCACACAATCGCTGCATTCCGAACGGAACCGCGTTCGGAACCGCGACACACGCAGCATGTTGGAGGTTTGGCACGCGGTGACGGGACCGGCCAATCCGTGCATCCAGTCGATAGCAACTGGCTTTGAAGGGCCATTTCACGATTGGAAAGGCCCGGTGCTCGTGCTGGCGATGACGCGACCCACGGGGTTCATGGTGGACCCGGGTGCATACCGGGACGCTCGGCTCCGCGACTTTCCGGGATGCAATCGATTTTGTGCTGGACTATGGAAATGACTCCCACGGCCAACGTCTTCGCGAGGTTTTGGAAACGCTGGGTACGACTCGCGCTGAGCCCGAAGCGCCCTCTGGCACTGGCGAAAGCTCCACAGTGCACCCAGAACCCCCCGTTGGGAAGGAAGGTACTGTCATAATTGAGATGGAGGGATAGGGGTTGCCCGACCGACTTGTTGCAGAGATAGATGTCACGGAAAGGGCGGTTGACTTTGCAACCGTTGCTGCCGTTTCTGGACCTTAGGCAACTCGGAAGTTGGTGGTCGAGCGTCTGTCTCGAGGAGTAACGATGTGAGGGCGACCCACGATGATGTTACAAGTGCCGAGAACCTGAACGCAGCTGAGAAATAAATGTAGTGTTTGCAAAATCTGGCTGCAGTCTGCCCTGGCCATGAGAATGAGGCACCATAAGAATAACATTACTGCCACAAACATGATTCAATAGAGAGGTCAAACCGTAGTTGATGATGTCACCCCCGTAGAACACCAAAGTGGGGCATTTTCAGATACTATTGCTGCATGTGGTGGGTGGCATTCCGTGCGGTCAGTCTTCTGCAGCCCCCTCTCGGGCCACCTGATGGGGTGCTTGGGTGCTGGCCCAAGACTTTGATCCCCTGTAGCCAGTCCCTCCGTCGTCCACAACCCCCGACGCCATAGCTCTCGCTGCATGCGGGTACTGCTGGCGTGCCACACTGCATATGTACCTACCTGACTGATATTTGCCATGGGTCTACCGCATCAAATGTGAACAAGACTGATCCCCAAGAAGGGCCCCAGTCGCCCCCAACCTTTCTCTCACATGATGTTCACCGTGTCTCAAATAAACCAAGTCATTGTGCGTCTTGTGACACCAAAGCAACTGAACAGGCGTTAAAATAGCGAAAAGTCGCCGCCAATGCCTGTGTTGACAGCAACTTGGGCGCTGTATGCAGCGCAAGGGTTGCTAGCATGGGTCTTCTCGACAGTCATGTACCGGCACTTCTTCCACCCGCTGTCCAACGTCCCGGGGCCGGTGATGGCGGGCATGACACGGCTTTACATCTGGTATTGGAACGTGATGAGGGACGGGTAGCTGTACCGGCGCATTGAGGAGTTGCACAAGCGCTACGGGCCAGTGGTGCGCATCGGGCCCAACGAGGTGCACCTAGCCGATCCTGACAACTACGACAAGGTGTACAGCGTGGGCGGGCCATTCTACAAAGACCCTGTCTTCTACGAAGTGCTGCGCGCCGAGTGCACGTTCACCGCCATCAGCAACGAGGAGCATCGCCGGCGCCGAGGCCCGCTCAACCAGTTTTTCTCG
>Ga0247770_1000517_pt1 | contig 37099 bp, 29 predicted proteins | sample UWRJL136409B6_FD_179943 | JGI IMG/M metagenome (GOLD analysis project Ga0247770, IMG submission 179943) | Plant litter microbial communities from Arlington Agricultural Research Station in Wisconsin, United States - UWRJ-L136-409B-6 | ecosystem: Environmental > Terrestrial > Plant litter >... | reverse complement strand
TGCACTCCGTGCACTGGCCACCCTCACGGCTATAATAACACGGCTTCCACTCTCGAAGATAGAAATAATTAATCACCTTCAACACACACTGCTTTCCAATGCCTTGACCCCTTTTGCATTTCAACAAGTCCTCCTCTTAAAGAGTTAGTCCCTTAACTTATTTACTATTATAATAAAGTCCTTTTTTAAATACTAGTTATTTAATTTAATATTTATTAGTAAACTTCTTTATTTGTTCGCGTATAAACTTAAGTTTAGCTTATAAGTGGTTATATAGTTCTTATATCTAATTTACACAGACTGTAACTTAAAGGGTGCTAGTAAGCAGGCTTTAACGGAGCTTAAACTCCTTACTGTAGTTAATAAAGAATAACGATATACCTGTTAACTTAATTAACGTTATATTATAAGCTACTTATACTGTTAGTAACAGCTTAAGCTAATTATCTTATTTAAAATTAACATAAGCTTAAAGATATATTATAAATATTTAGTTAACTTACTTTATTTAACTATTTATCTGTAAGTAGAAAGCTGTTAAAAGCTTACTCTTTACACTTATTCTTTACATTAGCCCTTATTAGAATTTTAACATAATTAGCTTATCTTAATCTATAACGATATTATTTAACTATAAGTATTATAAAACTACCTCTTTCTTAAAGATATAAGTAAGTTACTTTACAGATATATCCTTTAAGGTTAGCAGAAAGTAAGCCCATTTCGTTAATCTGTTAACTATTATAAAGATTTAATTATAAGTAACTCTTATAATAAAGTCCTTAAACTTTAAGATCATAATAACGAAATTAAGTAAGATAAAGCTTTATAAAGCTTATAATATAAGGAGTAATTTAAGAAGTTTATAAAGTTTATAACGTTAGTTCTATTTCTAATAATAAACGTTACAGTTATTAACCACTTTCTTAACTAGCTTTTTCATTCCTGGGAAAACGTATATTTATTAAGCTTATGTAAAAGTTTTAACTTAACTTATATATCCTTTAAGTTAAGACTTATAAACCTGTTAAACGTACTCCTTCCACTTATCTAAGTTATAAACATACAGTTTCTCTTAATACTAAAGCTTTACTCTTAATTTAAACGTGTTATTTACACCTTTTAATAACTGTTCCAGTTAATAACCGGTATTATTGTGATTTAAATACATTAGGTACTCCTTATTACAGTCCTATAAGTGCTTTAAAAAGTCTCTTAAAAGGTACTTATACTTATAAGCACCTTCCACTAACCTTCTTACTTAAAAGTCCTATTATTACTAATAAATATTATATTTTATTTATAAGTTTATATAGAAATTAATAATTTATTCTAACGTTTAATTGTCTAATACTTATAACGTATACTTTAACGTGCTATTTTTTACTTTATTAAATATAATAACGGGGATTAAAATTAGATTAACATCCTTATAATCCTGTCTTTAATTAAGTGTATTAACTTATTTATTATCTTTTCCTTTAATATAATGGATCTGGAAATAAAATAGAGTTATTAACTTTACTTATTATACTTACTGTAAGTTAAGCTCCTTTATTAAAAAGTACTAAAGGTTATTATAGTCTAAAAAGACCTAAACCAGTTCCTTTATACCACTTAAATACAGTACCTACTCTGTAAAATACTAAATAATTACTATTAATTCCTTATTATAAATTAAATATTATAAGGCTAGGCTATAAATTCCTTTTAATAAGAAGGTAATTAGGTAACGTTTCCTATTATCTTAGATTTAGTTAAGTTCTTTATTAACTATAAACTTTAAAAAGTCCGTTTCAACTTAAAAGGGCTTTAAAAAGTTAAGGAGAGCCAGAACTAATGTTATGATAAAGGTGTGTTTAAGGTCTTTAAATGCCTTTTATTACCTGTTAATCTACTTAAACGGTTTACTTATCCCTATAAGCTTATATAATAGTTTTACAATTTTTATAAAATACCTAATAAAACATTAATAAAAGTTTACAAAACTGATAAAAGCTTATAACTCTATTTAGTTTTTTAAAGTAAGCTAATCTTTAATTACCTCTATCTTCTCTAGTTACATTTTAAACTTTTTAAAGGTTACTTTAAACCTTAAATAATTTAATTCCTAAACGTGGAAGTAGCTCTTTTCTAAGTTTACTATCAGCTTCACTTTTTTAAAAGCTGTTAAGACTTATTATATATATTTTTAATATTCTTTTAAAGTTTTAAAATAAACTAGAACGTCGTTTAAATATATAAAGATAAACTTATTAAAAAAGGGGTAGAGAACACTGTAAGTCTTTATATAATAAGGAAGTAGTTATAAAGGGCCTTAAGCCCGTTATACCGGTTAAGAGTGTAGTTATTATATATACAGTTAATTTACAATATATCCTTATAGTTAAGATAGTTAATATTAACTACAGGTGTTACAGTTATAAAGTATAGGATAGGTGAAATAATACCTTATTTCTTTTCTTCTTCCACTTACTTTTAAGTACACTATTTCTCTTAAACTTTTCTTAAAACTTAAGTAACAGTAACTTAACTTATTCTTCTATAAAATAACCCTTTTTAATAAGTTAATGTTTAAGTTAATTAGTAAAGTAAACTCTATTATAAAGTTATAACTTAATTTTTATTACTTTATCTTTAAACGTTACAGTAAGGCCTTTAACTTATAAGTCTTCTACTTTATCTACTAACTCTTAATACTTTTCCTTTAACTTTTAAACCCTTTACTAATATACTTACTTAATACCTTCTTAAGGGACCTTTAAAGTACCAGTCTAAAGCACACTAGCTTTAATACAGGGTAGCTATCTAAACTATCCTTCTTTTAACAAAGTGAGGGTGTTAATCCACTTAACATACTTAAAGTGTTTAAAAGTCTTAAAGGGTATAGTTAAGAAGAACTTCTATTTTTCTAACTTAACTCTTTCAGTTTACTCTTTTTCACTTTCTAATACCTGTTTTACTACTTAGGTAGCCTGGAGAGCTAGCTTTTTAACTCCCTTTACTATCTTAGTAAAGTCTAAGTTAAGATCCTTTTTAGACTTTCTTAATTCTTAAGCTTATAAGGTAAGGTTTTTAAGGCCTGTAATAGCTAACTGGAACATCTCTTCTTAAAGTCGGTCTTTTATAACCTACACTTTTAATAATTTTAAGTTTCTACTTTAAAGTTAGTCTATAATAACCTGTACCTTTATAGCTAACTTTTTTAAGACACCCTTAAAGATTAGGTATATTACGTCTTAAGGTTCTTCTTCTTCCTTTTCCTTATCTTTTAAGTTACACTTATCTATTTAAGTATAGTCTTCTTTATTACTTACTATCTTGACGTAAATGTCTTTTAAGTTAAACTTAATATACTTTCCCCTTTTAGGATTAGTTTTTAACTAACTTACTTTAATAATAGGTACTGTTATATTATATAACCTTTTTTACTGTAATTAAAGTACTGGACCTGTAATAAGTCCTTAAGCTGCTTCTGCTACTATTATTATTAAGGTTTATCGCGGTTAGGTTAGTTTTAACAGTTTATTATACTAATATCTATTAACTTAAAGTGGTGACCTGTTACGGTCGACTGGTTCCCTTTCTTAGGTTTGCTTAGCTAGGGAGCCTGTTCCTTTTAGAAGTTCTTTTAATAATAGTGATTATAGTACCGGTTATCAGCCTTAATAACTATCTTAACTAGCTTTTAAAGATAGTTTAGTTAATCCTTTTAGTAAAGGTCTCTAGTGATATGCTCCTTTAATCTGCTTTAAAATAATATTATTAAGGCTTTTTAACTAAGCTTAATCTTTACCATTTCTAATTTAAAGCGTGTGGAGAACTTAAGGACTAAGGACGTTTATCTTAAGGTTATAAGCTGTTACTTAGCCTACCTTAAGGTATCTAGTTCTTTAAACTTAATCTAAAGTTAGTTAATAAAAACGTCGAAGTTATTAAAAAGGGCTTAAATCTTTAAGGTTTCCTTACGTGCTTTATTTATAAAAAGGTTATTAATTATCTTTATGTAAGGTTTATATTATTAAGCCGTTACTCTGTCTAATAAGGCTTTAGTAAACCTAACCTTTCCTTCTTCTTCGAAAAACTACTTATCGTAGTAAGTGATATAGCTCTAAAGCTAGGTTACCTAGGACTCCAATTATGTAAAGTCTCCCTTAAAGTGTAAAGGTGGGGGGAGTTTTACTTATTTCTTCTATAAGCCTTTAAAGGTTATTATTCTCTAGCTTAACAGCATTAAGTTAAGCCTGGAGTTTTTTAATAAGACTAATGTGGCTTTTAGTGTTTTTAGGAAAGGTTTCGTTAAACTCCTTAACTAGTCTTTATTAGTTAAAGTTTAACTTTTTAAGGCGTGCTACCAGCTTATTAACAGTAAGAAGCTGAGATTAAGCTTACACTTTCTTAAGTTCCTTACTTTTACCAGAGGTTAATATATTAATGGTAAGAGAGAGGTAGTGTCTGGGAATTTAATAAACAGTGTTTAAAACTGTAATGTTAATATTATATTATAACCTATATCTGATATAGGCCTTAAAAGGACTAGTGTAGGTTAAGATAAAACGTATAGCAGAACGTTAACAGGTAAGGGACGTTCTAAAGACAGCTTATTAAGCTAACACTCTTAAATAGGGGGTTTAATGTTAATATAGGTTGCTGTAATTATAATGTATAAAGGTAAGTTTAAATAGTAAGATATAAATGAATAATTAAATATTAGCGTAAGGAACTAAAGTCCCTTACAATGGTTATAAGTATAACTATAGCTATCTATATTAACTGACTAGGAGGTACTTTGTACCTTACTTAGTTCGTTATACTTAGTGGTGTACTATACAGTTACGGCTAAGCAATTAACTAAACGGTGCTTGGTGTTGTCAGTCCTTATGGACCATTAAGCACTTTCTTACTGGTTGTAGGGGCTTTAGGTCTTTGCACCCCCAGCCCAGTGTGCCTAGATAGTGTACACCGTCCTTCCGCACTGTTCCTTCTGCGGGGGATTTGTCAGGCCGCCCCGGCCTAAGTGACGGCCTGCAGGGTCGTCACAGGTTAGTACAGTTTAGTAACAGTCTGCTTAAGCTTCTCCCGTTATCGTTAAGTATCTTAACTAAGTTATATTCTTCCAGCCTTTTAATTTCCATAATCTAATTAGTGATAATTACTGCGCTTATTAAGTGTAATAGCTTTACTCTTAAGTCTTACTAATTATAAAGCCAAATACTATATAAACTGCTCTTATTATACTTTAAGCACCTTAAGATTATATATACTACCGTTTTTAAGGTGATACTGCATTAGTATTAAGGTAACACTACCTTAAGGACCTTTTTCTAGTAAAGGAAAGCGTTTAAGCTAATCTTCTCCATTTTCACCTACGTAAGGATAAAGCTCCAAGCCTTTATAAGTTCTTAATAAAGTTAAAGTAGTATTTTACTCTTATCAAAGTCGTATATATCCGTTACAGTAACGATATAACTGCAACGCACAAACGCCTTATACCTCTTTTTTTATTATTTTTCCTTCCAGTTATAAAGGGTAAAGATATTAAAGTTACAGTCTATCCACTTCTCTTAATCCAGGTTTTCTACTTTTCTTAGTATAAGCCCTAATTAGTATTTTACTTACACGGTTTTCGTTAAACCACTATTCGCTAAAAGGGCATATACTGTTACGTCCCGTCTTTATTTCACTTATTTAACTATCTTCTTATTAATATTACATAAAAGTTCCACAATCCCTATATATTTAAGTTACTACTTAACTTTTACTATTCATCAGTTTAAGTAAATATTAAGTAATAAGACCTAAACTTCTAACTTTAAGTTCTTTACTAAAGTTACCTTATACACTTTAAGTATAATCCGTAAGCACTATATCTAAGTAATTTCTAGCTTTTTAACTATCCCTTTTATTAATCTTCTTAACTTTGTTAATATATATTATATATTCGCTTTATAAGTAAGGACACTTTTAATAACTTTAATGTAAATTTCTTAAATACAGATAGTTTATACTCCTTACATTTTCCCTGCAAGTTAAGTTAATATAAGGGTTTAAGTTTCCATTTTTCTAATAATCTTCTTTTAGTAAGCTTTTTAATTAAGTTTTCTATTAAGCCAGACTTTTAAAAACCTAACTAACTCTACTAATACTAATCTTAAGTAATCTTCTCCTAAAATCTTTACTTTTTTAGTTTATAAACGTCTCACTTATAAAAAGTAAATAAGCTTGCTCTTTTTTAAGTTAAACATTATCCTCTTTTCTTTTACCTATTCCTTACAGATCTTATACGCAGTTTTAAGGATCTTACAACACGTTAGCGTATTGTGTGTAAAGGCTTAAAAGTTTATATTATCTGTAAAACCTAATGTAATTAAGCCTTTAATATATTTTAGCTTTTTATACAGTGTATTAATAAAGAGGATAAAGAGGATTACTAATAGGGGAGATCCTTAAGGGATCCTTTAAGTAATATCTTACGGCGTTAATAGCCTGTTATCAAATAGTAACTAGGCCATTCTCCTATATATATAGCTAATTAATTAAAAGATAAGCTTTCTTTTAAACCTTAAATCTCTTAACGTAATAAACAGCTAATTCTAATCCACTTTATTAAACGCTTTAATAATGTCTAATTACAGTAATAAAGTGTAGGCTTTACGCGACTATACTGTGTAAACACTATCAATAATAGCTTAGATAACTATATCTATTACTCTTTTCTTTCTAAATCTAAACTGGAGGTTAAGGAGTACACGGGCCATTTCCTCTACAGTAAAGATCCTCTCTATTAGGATAGCTTTAATAATCTTCCTTATTACATCTAATAAGGTTATAGGGTAGTATACTCTAACGTATTTCTTATTATTAATTAATTTCCCTAGTTTTAACAGTATTATAATATATACAGTATATTAACGCTTTAAGTAATAACTAAAGTTAAAGTTTACTTATATAATCTTTATTAAGATAACTAACAGTCTTTTATCCTTATCATAAGTCTTTAAGAAGCCGTTAAAGATCCCATTTAATCTTAACGCTTTTAAAGTATTTACTTTCTAAATAACCTCTTTCACGTCTAAGTCCTTTACCTTCTAGTCCATTAATATAATCTTTAAAAAGGAGCTTACTTTTCAGTTAAAGTCTTTAAGTTTTAAAAGGTCTACTTTTAGTGTAAGGAAGAAATATTTATTAAGTTCTCTTATCTTCTTAACGTAAGTAATAACTATTTAAGGTCTGTTAAGTATAATATCTTTTATAACTTATAATATTAAAATAGCTAATAGTTTAGGAGGTTAATAACTGCGTAATTTAACCTAATATTTAATATTCTACATTACTTTTAAGTCTTTATTAGTTACTGTTTTATTAAAGGAGCCTTATTAACACCTTATTTACACTTTACTAATCACCTTATCTTTATACCTCTTAGCCTTCCTTAACTCTTTCTTTACGGTATAAAAGCGTTACATTTTCTATATTCTTTCCGCTCTCCTTATATCTTTTATAGCTCTCTTTATTTCGTTATCCTATTATAACGTTATAATCCCTATATTCGGTTTCCTTCTAAGTACCGTAACGTTTACGATATATAAGAGCTCCTCTAACAGTGCTTTAAAAGCTTCTTCTAGTTTGTAAATATTATTTATACTAGCTAGTATTATAAGGTGTTTTACCATTACTGCAGCTATTATAGTGTTTATTATTTTATAGTTATAACCTTCCTCTCTTTCTTTTTATTTTACTAATATATCGTTAATCTTAACTACTTACAGTATATAATCTAACCTAACTATACTCTCTACACTTAAATAGTTAACACCTAACATACAGGATACTTATACGTAATCTATTATACTATCTCTTTCTCTATTTCTGTGTCTAAGTCGTGTTAGTTCCCTAAAAGGAGTCCTTAATGTTAAGTCTTAATCTTCTATTAACCTTATTCACAGTTTAACCGTAAGGCTCTTACATCCCTCCTTGTCCTATATTAAGTTATATACGTTAAAGTTACTTACTATAATTACTCTCCCTTAAGGCACTTTTACCTTAATTTCAGTTAAAAGAATAACCTAATTATTTAATTTCTTACTTAATATATAGATTAAGTAAAATGTAATAACTTCCTCTTTATAGCTAAACGTTACTAACACCTAATTTAAGCTAAAGTTTATAATCCACACTGTATTAATAAGCCGTTTACTAATATATAATGCTACCTTTCCACTGTAATAAATTATACTAAATTTCCCTCTTTTTCTGTATCTTAAAGTACTAATAAACTAACTTTAAAGTAATTCTTATATTATTATTAAGTCGTAATCGTTCCGTATTTCCAGTACCTTATTAAGTCTCATATCCTTATTATTAATATTCCAGTATAATACTTTTAACTTTATTAACTATTTTATAAGAAGTTACTTATAAGTAGTAATATAACTAATTATAAGGGTTATTAAACTCTATTAATAATTACTGTTAATCTTACTAAGGCTCTTATAGGCTACTGTTTAGGTAAGGTTAGTATAGTTTCTAAAGTGTTATTAAAGCTTAGTAACTTTATATATTACGTAATATTATTACTGTTAAATATTCTTACTTTCTTTAAAAGATTAAGTCTCCTTACCTTAACTTATAAGATTTATCTTCTCTTATTAACTACTTAATTTCTATATCCCCACATAATTATAAACTAATTAGTTACAGTACATTTACACTTAGTAATAGGGGTGAAGTTTAGGTTTTGCTTATTCCTTTCCTTATACAGTTTTTCATACATTATAACTCTATTAAGGAAAATCGTTTTAACGCACTTACAGTACTCTTTTATTACATAACAGTCCTTATAAAAAGCTAAGTAATTACTATTACAGTTAACGTATACTAACTTATATTATTTTAACTTTAGTTTTATCAGGTAGGTTACTTCTCGTTTATTAACCTTTATATTATTTATATACAGTGCTTTTATATATAATAAGTAATGTAATATCTCCTTATAGAACTTCACTTTATATCCCCATTTACTGCAGTTAAAGTATTAAATTACTTTTACTTTACCTTTATAACACTTATAGGAGAAATACTTATACTTTATAATTATACCCTTTTTAATTAGGCTGATAACGTCTTCCAGGTTATATACTTTGATAATAAGCTATATAGTAAGGTTCAGTTCATTATTAAATCGTTTACAGCCTTACTTATAATTAATCTTACTAATCTACACGTTATTATAAGCGTTAAGGTTTTCCATTATCTAACTTTCATTTATCGTAAAGTTATAACTATCGATAAGTTCAGTATATAATCCTTTTACTAATATTGTATAAATACGTCACTTAAGGACTGCTCCCTCTTTTAAAGTTTAATATACCTAACTTTTATTATTAGGGTTATTATACTATTTTTATTTATCTTCTTCGAACGTAATTACTACATTATCAGACTGTTAGAGGAGTTTTACTATTATTACACTTATCTTCTTAATATTTTAATTAACCTTCTGTATAATTTTTATAGGGATGTTATTCTTTAAGTTCATATTTATAATCGTAAGCTCCTTAAAGGCCTTCTTAAGTATATAATACGCGTAAGTTGTGTTTAGGGTTAAGGTAGTTATGTTTCCTAATCAGAACGCTCTTATATAAGTGCAGGCTTCGTTAAGTTTAATCTTCCGATTAACTGCTTCTTCGATTTTTATTACTTTTTTAAGGATCTTCTGAATGCTTATATTAGTAATGCTGCTAATAATAGTAGTTAGATTAACGGGCGTTTTCAGAGCGCTCGTAACGTGTTTATATATCTGCTCTATCCTAAAGACAGCTTTAAAGTAAGCCCTTACGGCTTCGAGGATCGTTCCAAACGTACGCTCTTCAGCTCCCTTACTTATTACAGCGTCTTAGAAGTTTTTGTAAAGATTTTCCTCCTAGTTATTCTTCTGCTTCCCCTTCGCGATCGGTCTGCGAGCGTGTTATAAGCGCTGCAGCTCGCTTAACCCACTTTTCTGCTGAAAATTTCCTCGTCGGTTCGGATAGACGTTTTCGCCCTCAAAAGAGGGTTCAGCGCTATCGCCAGCCGCGCCCTCGGTACGCAATCGGTGCGCCATCACTGCGCGAGGCAGTTTAAGTCGCTGATTCCAAATCCGTTGTCCAAACAGTTTTTAGGGTTTTATAGCATAAGAGTTCAGCCTTTTAAGGTTTTATTTAACGCTAAATATATTCTTATTTAGTAAGCTAAGCGGACATTTAGTTAAGCTAGCTACATTAAGGAAAATGGCTAGCTATTATGTTAATTTTATTAAGAAGTATTAATAGTAACATAAAAAGCGATTAGGCCTAGTGTTAAAACTTTAAATAACCAGCGAAGGCATACGGAAGGGATAAGGGCAGAGTTAAAAAGATAACAAGAATAAAGACCCTACGGGAAGAGAGAGCGGGGAGAACAGTGGGTTAAGAGCGGCGTGAATACTACAAGATGCTTTACTCTTAAAGCCCTAGCTCCCCTCTCCCTTTTATCTATTGCCCATGGTAGGGGGTCAAAAGGGAGGAATTTGGCCATGGTGCGCATTAAGTTAGTCGGGAAGTGTGGGTGGGGGGACCGAGAAGACTAGTGCTCCTCTGTCTCCTTAAGTAACGGTATCCGAGAAAAGCGGCAGCCACATCGGCGCCGTTTTCAAGATCTCCCGGCCCGTTGCACGTGACATGCAGGGTTAGGGTTGATAGTCCCCCCAAAAAATCAACCGCCCCACACAGCCCCACCTAGAGCCTCACTTATGTGGAAGCGGGTTCATCATTCTTCCAGTTGGTATGGTCGTATGTGACTGTTTGGCGCGGCAAAGATCGTGATATTCCGAGATGGTGGGTGTCCAGGCGATGCGGCCCGCCCGGTTCTGCGCCCATTCTACATGCGGGCCGACGCAAGTGGTCAAACATTTTCGATGTGCCTCAGTCCTAAAACCAATCGGAGCGTTGGTGGGATGTGTCGAACTGCAGCAATCGTGGAAGGTGTGTTCGGAGGTTGGGTGGGTCGCTGTGGTCATTGGGCCAGAGGGAAAGGAGGCAGCAAGAGCGCAGATGCGCCTTCCCAATCATGGCTCTAGAAAAAGAGAGGCTGCAGGAGTGCAGATGCACCCAAAACTCACCCAATCAGCGGAACTGAGGCACATCGATTGATGACGCTGCTGGTGGGATCGCACGACCTATTTAACTCCACCCAGTTCCTGTCTGAAGTCCCAGAAACATTCTCGAAAGCAGACATTCCCACACTGAGACTCGACTCCTCGGGGTTCGAGTTGTGGGTTCGCGGCTTAGCAAGCCAGTAAGTGCAACTGCCTTCGCCTCCCGCTATTGCGCCGCTATTGCGGGATGCCGATTTACTGACATTGTTTGGCTGCCACAGACTTTTGCTCGTCGTGAAGTTCACCCGCGAGGGCCACCGTTGCCCTCGCGCCACCTCACATTTCACAACAATGGAGTAGTGATCATCGCAGAAATGCTAGCAACGGACACGACTTCGCGCAACTGCACACGGGCAATCCCTTGCCGTCAATCTCAGGATCCCTGGGGTACTTGTGTGTGTTTGCCGAGGGCGATGCTCCTTGCCAGTATGGCTGCTTGAACCACTTCCCACCAGGGGGGGGATGGGTCGAGAGCGCTGGCCTTCAGCCCCTGGATTCGTTTGGTGCACTTGCATTGGATGAGTTCCAGGAACCAGAGCTCCTTGGTAGTCTGGTCAACACCGCTCTCTTCGACCTGCCACAATGCCAAGAACTCGACGGCCCGATCCCCCTCTCAGAGATGCTCCTCGATTACAACCCGGGTCTGAGTTCAATGCCAACACTCGACCAATTTGTTCCTTTGGAGCGAATTGAATCGCTTCACTCGGACCCGCGAGGCATCTCACCCGATTCCCCCCCCTGCTTCTCAACCAACATTGGCAATTTCACCCACGCCACGCCCCTCACTGGTATCTTGAATGGCCGCGCTCTCCCCCTCCAGGGCTTTGCAGGCGACATGCCCAGCGACAACCTTGACTTCGATGTCTGCTTGAGTGCCATGCCATTTTGGACGCAACCTTCGCTTCAAATGGTAGACATAGCGTCTATCACCACATCATTGAGCCCTACAAGCAGCAGCACCGAGGTCTTCACCAGTGACGAGGCAACTGAGCCAGGTCCCCCACCAGTAAGGGGCCGTCCGAAGCATGCCGGGCCACTCCTATGCCCTCATCCCGGATGCAATAAGATATGCCCTGACCGTACAAAGCTCGGGTCAGTGTTTGTATTCTATCCACGCAGTCTTGCGGTGCACTTGCTAACGCCGATGTTAGGCAACATACACGGTATCATCGCAAGCGATTCTCTTGCAAAGATGCTGGCGGCTCATGCGATCAGATCTTCTCAATGAAGCAAGACCTAAAACGTCATCTCCTCAGCGAGAAGGGAAAAAGCTTGGGATGCCCGATTCCAAATTGCAAGCGGCGGTTCAGAGGTTACCGTGATGACAACGTGAAGCGTCACCTCAGAAAAGTACACAAGATCTTTTGAGGGCCTACGCTCCGACACTAACAAAACCAGGGGTAACTCCGCGCTTCCATGGAGCATCTACAGCCACACACTCGGAAGTGAGCTGCACTGTGCGGGGTTACCCCTCGACCCTCCTCTATGAAAGATAAGATGCCAACCCGGGCGTGGTACTGATGCTGGCGTACTGATCCTGGGCACCAAAGCTGCTCCCGAGTTGGCCTTTTACTTTTCAGCGAGGAGGGTCGAGAAGGGAATACCGCACAGTGTGGCTCACTTATTAGACTACCGAGTATGTGGCTGCAGTCTCCGTGGAAGCGCATGGTTTGCTGGGTTGAGGTACCATAAGTTCACCGTTTTGTTGAGGCGGCACCTGATGTTCTTCTTTTCCATCAGGTGCCGCCTCAAGATCGTCCTCAAAACGGTGAACTTATGGTACAAGTGATTGTGGTTTGAGAGACGGAAAGCAGTGGCGAGTATTTAGCTTGTTGGTTCATGGAGTTTACGGGGGATTTCACTGTATATTCGCTTCATGTACTGAGGGCTCGACTAGTGCTACTACAATAGGGTGACAAAGAGGGAGGTACCAGGGTTAGGGTCTGGAACCCTTGGCCATGGTGTTGCCAAGCCCTCAGCGTGGCCAGGAGAGGGCAGCTGAGGCAATTCACAATGATGGGGACTACAGTGGAGAGGCCCCATCAACAGAGCCTTTGTGGTGGAACCACAAAGGATGGCTGGTTGTATATAAGAGAGGACGGAGCAGCCGTCCTCTCCATTCCTTTGTTCAGCAGAATCCAGTCTATTCAGTTCCATTCTATCTCTCTCGTTCCAGTGTCACAAATAGCTGATTCGGTGGTTGCAATTACATGCCAAAATCGTGGCAATTTCATGTCCTTTGCCTTCCATCATCAACCTGCTAGCTCACTCGACTACCGAAGCTCAACACTGCTCTCAGAGTCGAAACTCTTCTCTGTGTCCGGAATGAGCCAAGACCCTACAAGTTGATCACAAAACGACTGACTAGGTTGTGTCTCTGTCATCTCAGTCTTCTCAGGCTTTGCCTTAACAGGGCCTGCCTTCACCTCTACATGTACCATGGCACGCAGCAGACCAACAAGCGGGCCGTTTGGGCGCTTGTCACCCGCCCCTCCGCGTCTGGCAGAAGTTGGCAGCGCATAGGTACCCCCCATTCTGTTTCCGTTGATGCTTGTGCTGGGGTTGATATATAGGTAGTAGGGTAGATCGGTGAGGTTTGTGAAAAGTCTGCAGTAGATTTTAGGTCGATAGAAGATATTTAGAAATTTGGAGTAGGCAATGGGTGGGCTTGACTGTCCAAATAAATAGCCCCCCATCCTTGCCGCGACACATGATCGCATGGTATTCTTTCTGGTTGCCCTGCAAGTCTAGGGTGGATGTTGGGGCTGTCTACCGCGCATTCTGCCTGATTATGAGTGCTATGGGGCGGTGTGGTATTGGGGAGTTGAGCCTCTGCCATAGACGGTTCTTGGGAGAATTGTCGATTGTTGTCGGTAACGAAAATGGAAGCTCGGGCAGTCCGGCAGCTTGTGCCGAAAGATTGCCAGGACACCCATATATGGGCATGTTGGGGTTGCATGGCACCGCCTTGCTATCGGCGTGTGCGTGTGACTAGAAATCTTGCCTTCACGTGAACAGACCTCCCTCATATTTTACAAGGCAATGCCCGATGCCGCTCAGAGTTTTGAGGGTTTGAGTCGGTGAGTCGGGGACGTTGGTGTGCATTGTTGTGCGTGTGCTCGTGGAGCGATGTGAGGCGGTGCATTATGGGAACCGTCACACAGTTTTGTTCCGAAGCCACTTGGATGAATTCTGTATTGTGAACATCTCTAATGTCGATTGCGTTTCGAAACCACGACTACCTCATCTGAGGGAGGATTGGCTGAATGCTTGCGGAGCCGAGGCTTGCCACAGCAACATGATGGGGCCAAGACGCGCCCTGCTACAGGGCGAGGAAGCCGCCAGAATCAAGCATTCATTCGAGGGTCGTACAAGGTTTCGGCATATCTACAGCCTGTCGCGTTGTAAGACGGCTTGATGCCTTAGGTTGCGCCATTTGCCTCACCTTTCCTGATTAGATCGCATGCATACGACTGCCTAGGGTAAGGTAAGGCAGGTACCTAGGTAGCCCCCTCTCATGGCTCTCCTCTGCCGATCTGACCCCACAGCTACCTGTCAAGATCAGTCCAAAATTTGTATAAAAAAAGCCAGGCTCTCACAGTCGGGAAGCCTGCGACTCTTTTGGCTCGTTTGCATCGCGACAGAATTCCGGCATCGTCGGTCAGTGCGCCGTCCAGTCTACGCAAAGCAAGGACCCCGCTCGAATCATGCGCAATGCATTGCGTTTCGCGCTATACGTCGCCTTCTGCCAACCCCGCCTGCTTGTCGGCGCGGCCGATTCTAATGCGACGATTGAGCATACCGCCTCTGGGAGCCCGACCGTCGGATGGACCCCCAATCCGGCGCGACGAGGGACGTTGGCACTGGTTTTCAGCTGTCTGGCGACGGTTATTGCGAGCACGTGGGCGGTTCTACATCTCAACGTACCCGCCCCCAACGACAGCTGGCAGATGAACCTGCGACGGAAGGTGAAGTGGATGGCCATCACGATTTTATTTCCCGAATTCGTTCTTTCCAAGGCAATCTGCGAACTTCGCCTGGCCCTCGCAGATCAGCACTCTATGTTCGAAAAGCTCCGGAACGACCCTCGGATCGGCAGGGAGAGAAGCTACGTTCTCGATTCCGGAGACGGCAAGTTGGAGACCCTGATCTGCCGTTGCGAATGGTCGGCCGACTTTGGCCAAGCGTTCCAGTGTCTCGAATGGCTCCTCGGCTTGTCTAAATCACCCTGGGCCGACTTCAGAAAGGGATTAAGGCATCTCCGACGACTCCTTCACTCATCTTCAACCAATGAAGATGACAGCATTGTTATCAACGGCAGCAATGCCAGAGGACGCGGCAATGATGTGAGGTATGTCGAAAAAAATGGCACCGTTAGAAGATGGGTTCAGCGTCGAACTTGGACGCTGGTTCATACCTATTATCTGAACATGGGTGGTCTACACGTTCCAAGACTTGGGAGCTTTGGATCCCGCAGTCGGCCAACCAATGTTCTGTCAACGAGACAAATCCTTCAGCCCGAAGCCTTCCCTACCATCGATTATCTATGTCTGGACAAGGCGGACATCGAAGACAAAAGCAAGGCGGATTGGTTTTCGAAGGCGGTTGCCATCTTTCAGGTTGGATGGCTGCTTGTGGAAGTCCTGGTTCGTGTTGCCGTCGATCTTCCTGTCACGCAGCTCGAGATTGCCACCGCGGCTTTCTCCGTCACGGCGATTTTCACGTACGCCGCAAACTGGTGGAAACCAAAGGGTATCGACAAACCAACGATCCTTGAGGTTTCGACAAGCATTACAGAGTTGGAACTCCCCGACCTTGAGATGTTTCTGAGACGGCAATTCGAGGTCTCGGGGACTACCATCCTCAACAACACGAGAAGAGTCACAAATGACACGGTATGGATGTCGAAACGAGTTGCCGGGTTACACTATATTCTCGCTATCACCTCTCTGGTCTTTGGTGGTCTACACTGTCTTGCATGGAACTTCGGGTTTCCAACGCCCGCCGAACGTCTACTCTGGCGTGTGACGAGCATCGCGTCTACCTTCTTGCCTTGTTTAGTCATTGGCTCGAACATTGCGCTTTCCTGCTTTTGCGACCACCGCATAGCTCTTATATACGAGGCTTTGCGCGACAATCTAGAGCCATTGGACGACATTCCCGATAAATTTTTCGGAAGCCTCTTCTCAGAAGCGCCACAACCAACGCCGGTCGTTGGCTCGCCCGACAGTCCCTCCGTGATATGGGAAGACCAGAGTCAACATTCCGCCGACCTGGCCCATTTCTCCAGTTGGTTGTCACATCTTAGGTCGGCATGGGCTGATTTCAAAGGCGAGGACTGGAGTACAGCCATTGACAAATTAGAGGTACTCTCGAGACACACGCCCGATGCCCCCTGGGAAATCTGGGATGACCCGATGAAGGACAAAGCGCCTGACCTACATCTTCAGTGGTGTAAGTACGAAAAAACAATCAGGAAGACCTTTGAAAATGATCTCATTGGAGGCTCATGCTGTCTCTACTGCCACTTCAAAGTCAAGGTGGACAAGGCTTTCCAAGCGGAAAGCAAAGTTAAATACAATCTTGACCGTGGGGGAATCCTCGTTACTCTCGCATGTTCGCTCTTGTATCTCATTTCAAGATTGGTTCTTATAACTCTTGGATTTTTGTGTCTTCGGTCGGTTCCTGCCGAGGTGTATGAAAGCACACCGTGGGCACGCTTTGTTCCGAGTTTCTCTTAGCGGCTGCTCTGTGTCTTCAATTTTCTATCGATAGTTTCGGTGTAGGCACGGTTCAGAACACGAACTTGGCTCACGTCCCTAGTTACGCCTTTATGCTATTCCGCAGCAGACTTCCTCCTCAAGCATCCAAAGGCAGTACGGTCGATTGGTTTACCGTTACGAAACATAAGGTAGCCAATCTCGCATAACGTGAGGTAGTGAGTGTGTAGTGGGGCTGTCGCTTTGTTTTGGAAACGGTCTATTTGAATGTATTCCTTCAGTAGGCTTAGTTACACTTAGAAGTAGCGTTTCCCCATTCCCCAGCGACCTGCACCTCTCACGGTGCAAACAGGATCTTTCGCAATGACGTCTTCGTGTCTCCCCTGATCTTGAATCAACTACCAACTACTTCCCCTGAAATTCCAAGCTGACAATAACAAACCCCTAGGTACCCTACCCTTCTCCAGTGTCACCCCTGAGCCTCTCGGTTCTCCAGCCAGCCAATCGTACGTAACACGACAAGGGGTTCGTTCTGCTCGCCATCCCCCCTTGATTCCAGTCGTTTTCATTCCTTCTTTCCCTGTGCTTGTTGTCACGCATCTGCACCGAACACCTTTTTCCCTCGCCACTCCTCCATGATGAAGAAGGAACGCAACCATCGACCCCATGTTTCGGTGTTCCCTTGAGAAGAAGAAACTTTTTGATTCTCTCCTGTTCAACAACCATTGCAATGAACTTTTCCGTTGCCCAGTTTTGTCTCATGAGGGACCGAGCTTTTGCTTTAGCAGGACCTAGATGTAGAGGTTGAAAGACGCTCGGGTAGAAGTCCGTCCGACGCAGACTGCGGCACCGCCGTGGGAGGGGCCGCTCCAAGTACAGGTAATAGTTTTGGCAACTGGCGTCTAAGCACCAAAGCGTCTCTTTTGAGTCGCGATCCGCCCGCAGGTTGTAAGAGTCGGGTTCCAGAGCCTCAAACTATGACGCGTGCGGGGTGTCTATGAGGTTATTGTACGTAGTGCAGGGGATACTGCGGGTATGTGAAGGCGAGGCAATGCCTCCCCGCAGAGCGCCCCTTCACCTCCACGAAATATCCACTGTATGCGCCGTGGTTCCAACCCCGAGACATCATATCCATCATCGTCATTGTGCCGTGGGTATAAGTGGACTTCGTATCGACGCACACTGCTCTTTCGTCATCACCACCTACATCACCTGCTGTCGGTTGAATGAGGCGTAGGCTGAGATCAATTCGGCAACACTTGTACGTATCACGAACTACAGGGTCCCTCAACCGCCAACCGGGATGGTGTGACCACCGTGTGTTCGGCGGGTATTTGTCCCCAAAGTCAAGGCAGCAGCAGTTATTTGGGTCGAAGTACTTCATCTCGGGAAGCGCCACCCCAGGGCCTGCTTGGGGGACAAGAAACTCGGCGGCCCCCCGTCGCAACTTACGCAGGAAGTTCGTCGTGGCCTTCGCAGACAATGGAGTTTGTGTGTTGGACAGATCAAGATGGCCAGTCCACGTCATACTGAGAACGACAGCGTCCCTGTCCCACAGCGTAAGCAAAACCATGGGGTGGTGTCTCTCGCCGTCAACAGGGCCGTGATGCGCCGGTAGATGGCTAGGATGTAGGCATTGCTTTAGTAGCACTGCCGGCGCATTTGGGTGTCGCTGCTCCTGGTGATGTAGACGGCGCTTTCCCGAGAGTAACACCTCCCAAGTGATAACCTCATGCTGACAGAGTCGGACATAGCCTTTGTGTCCGATGCACGTCCGCTTCCGGGCATCCAAGCCTGTCCTTCGTCTTTCGGACGCCGAAAAATAGGCCAGCGGGTGGGAAACCTCGCATTTTGTGCAAAAGAGACGCTCGTATTTTAGATCCAATGCCTTTTTCGGATTTTCAGCCCGGGTGGTCCGGCATGCGAGGCACTGTTTTTGCGTCTCGTCCGATCGCATAAAGTCGCGAAAGGACTTTTTGGCAAAATGTAAGGTATCGTGCAGCGAGCCTCGGGGGGCTCGTAGTATTCCAGAATTTCGAAGGCCTTACTTCCTCGGAGCCAAGGAAACTGCGGGCAGCCTGGCTCGTTCTTTATAGCTCCAAAGCCGGAAGGTCGTGCCAGTGGCGAAAGCTTTGATCCGAAAAGAGTCGAAGGAACACGCGGCTCGCACGCCGTAAACAATGCAGGCTTTCCAGATCCAGGAGTTGCATAATCGCGAGGAGTAGCTCCTCCGGGAGATCGAGATGTTGACGCGCCATGGCTTGGGCGGCTGGTGACGAGGAGACAGATGGAAGGGAAGATGGGAAAACTGGAGCTACATTGGACGCAAAGAAATACCTCCAACTTTGGCGGTGACCAAAACTTACATTTCGAGGCCGGCTCCTCGGTTCTCAACTCAACTTTAAACCGTGGCGCTGGTGTCAGTGGAACCCACCAGGTGTCACTGCCGTCCGCCGTTGAATCAATGGTCGAGCCCCTGTAATCGCGTCCTTGGCGCCGTTGAGTTCCTGCTGAGCCTGCGTTATCAAGATAAGATAACGATAGATTCGACCCCACCCCCGCTATGCACAGACCACAACGAGATTTTTATTGTTTTTCCGAGTTCGATTTGGCGGCGGCAGCCTCCGTCTTCGCCCGAGCAAGCACCCCTTTTGCGCCCAAGCCAGCACCCTACTCGCAGTCGAGAAAGCATTCAAGATGGCGGACCATGTCGAGGCCGAGGCGCCCCATAACACCTTTGACGTACGTCCATTTTCCCGCGAAATTGCCTGCTTGCGAGGTTCCTTGGGAACAATGACTGTGCGATGCGCCGCCGACAACCCCGCCATGACCGACGATCTGCCCGCTGCCGAAACCGCCTGAGGACGAGCCACGAATTTCCACGAATTTTCCCCGAAGTCGACAATGCATTTTTGAAGAAGCTACTGGCGAGTCCGATTCGAATACATCGATTACGAATATGTGCGCCCGCGCCCCTGAACGCGCGACTGCCTCTCTGTCGCAAGATTCGCGGACGGGGAACGAACTACAGGGGATCACCAAAAAGGAGACAGGGGGGCTTTCGACGACAGAATCCAGCTTGGGCAGCGGGAACGACTCGGCGCGTACACCAATCGGGGTCGGCGACATCGACACAGTCAAAGCGAACAAGGAGCGCAAGGAGCAGGCAACGTTTTTGCGCTGGGGCGCGTGGAATGCTGACCTCGTGCGCGACAGACCATCCTCGTCCTGGACTTTGGCAGCCAGACGAGCCACTTGATCCTCCGCCGGTTGCGAAGCCTCAAGGTGTATGCTGAGATGCTGCCGTGCACCACGAAGCTCGCCGATCTTCCCTTCAAGCCCAAGGGCATCGTTCTGTCTGGCGGTAGGCTCTCGCGTCTCTGCGCAATGCGTGCTATTGGATGTATAGATTGGCTGATAACATGCAGGACCGTCATCTGTTTACGAAGATGGCGCACCTCGTAAGCGGCTCTGCTTTGTATCTCGAATGATAGTCGTGCTGATGCTTTGAAGACGTCGACCCCGCTGTGTTCGACCTTGGTGTACCCATTTTGGGTATATGGTATGGCCGCTCTTGCTACAAATTGGATTTCCTTGCTAACCTCTGGGTCTAGCTACGGTTGCCAGGTAAGATCGGGCCTCGATTTGTTTCTTCCATACGATTTCATGCCATCAGGGTCTCTCTGCGGTGTTCCTGTTCCGTCATTGAGCTAGGCCGCGCGAAAATGACTTGATTTCAAGAGGCTTAGATTGCCATCATTCGGCTCAGGGCTGACCGGCTGAACGTTCGGATTACATGCATCTTGATTGGTCGTTTACCAGCATGGCAGAACAACTCAGCGGCAGCGGTTGATCATCGGGGCAACAGCTAATCAATCGTGTGTAGGAGCTTGCCTGGAGAATGAACTCGGAGAATGTCGCGAAGGGAGTTGTTAGAGGTTCGTGATTTGAAATAAATCAGCTCGGAACGGGGCTCGGTTTCTAACATTTTATCATGCAGAGTACGGCCATGCCGACGTCACTATCCTTCAGGGGGCGGACACTCACGTCAACCGCCTTTTCGCCGGTCTCGGAGAGACGATGCACGGTGAGATTTTACTGTCTTGAACCTGCTCCAGGCTCTTGTCTAACTTGACTAGCATACATGAGCCACTTTGACAAGCTAGTCAAGCTGCCCGAGGGATTCGTCGCTGTCGCAAGCACGAAGAACTCAGAGTACGCAGGAATTGCCCACAAGACAAAGCCGATTTATGGTGTGTACATCCTTGTCCGCTCGAGCTTTGATCACAACTTGCCCGTTGGTTGCCGATGACTGACCTTGATGTCTTGCAGGCGTACAATTTCACCCGGAACTGGAGCACGTAAGTTGGCGTCTGACTTGACAGCTCGTGCTTCCTTCGACTGACATTGCGATAGACACCGCGTGGTACTGAGATCCTCTGCAACTTCGCTATCGATATTTGCGGGGCGCAGGCTAGCTGGGTGATGAAAGACTTCATCCAGAAGGAAATCATCCGCATCAGACATCTTGTGGGTGATCGCGCACAGGTCATTGGAGCCGTGTCTGGTGGTGTGGACTCTACCGTGGCAGCCAAGCTCATGAAGGAGGCAATCGGTACAGCCACAAAGATCTGCTTTTACTTCCCCAAATCGCTGACCAGGATGCAGGCGACCGTTTCCACGCCATTCTCGTTGACAACGGTAAGCGAGCCCCTGAAAAGCCCGGATATTACGGGCAAGATTGCTGACCGACTCTATTCAGGCGTCATGCGCCTCAACGAATGCGAGCAGGTCAAGGAAACGCTCGAGAAGCATCTCGGCATCAACTTGACTGTTGTTGATGGGGCCGACCTTTTCCTGGGGCGTCTCAAGGGCGTTGCCGAGCCTGAGAAGAAGAGGAAGATTATCGGAGCAACCTGTACGTTTCTCGTCATGCGTCGCCAGAACGCTGTCAATACGCTAACATGGACCAGTTATCGATCTCTTCCAGAAGGAAGCGCTCAGAATCGAAAAGGATGCCGAGAACACACCAAACGCAGGTCCGGTTGAGTGGTTCTTGCAAGGCACAGTATGCACCCACCCCTTTTCTCCTGTTAGAATAAGATTGACGCCAGATCTCTTAGCTTTATCCCGACGTGTATGCCAAATCTTCAGACCCTCATTCCGCAAATACTAACCTTTGGTCAGCATCGAGAGTGTTTCTTACAGAGGGCCAAGCGCCACGATCAAGACGCATCACAATGTCGGAGGACTGCCTGACACGCTCAAGGTACCCAGCCCCTTCATCAAAGTGACTTTGCATGCGCTAATAATATCAAATAGCTGAAACTGATTGAGCCGCTGCGCGAGATGTTCAAGGACGAGGTTCGCAAGTTCGGTGAAGAGTTGGGCATCCACAGAGACCTTGTGATGCGCCACCCCTTCCCTGGGTATGTGTCCTGCTCCTGATTTGGGTTTTGTGAGCCACTCTGATGTCCCAAATAGCCCTGGTATTGCCATCCGCATCCTCGGAGAGGTTACCCCTGAGAGGGTTGCGATTGCCCGTGCTGCCGACCACATCTTCATTTCTGAGATCAAGGCGGCCGGCGTGTACGACGAGATGAGCCAGGCTTACGTTGCCATCAGCCAAGACAGAGGTATGTTCTTTGCGGGGTGGTTTCGTTGATCCAGTCAAGACGGCATCAGTGTCTGCAACTTGAACCGATCACTGACATTCAACAGCTGTGGGTGTTCAGGGCGATGCCCGGGTCTACGGATTTATCGCCATGTTAGTATCGAATCCTACCCTCACAACGGAGATAGCCACTGACCCCACTTTAGCCTCCGTGCTGTCAAGACGCTCGACTTCATGTCCGCAGAGGTAAAACAAATCTCCCATTTTCTCACTTTCTTTGTGCTAACGTCCTTCTAGCCTTTCGAGTTCCACTTTGGTCTCCTGAAGAAGATCTCCACGCGTATCGTCAACGAAGTCGAAGGTATCGCACGGGTGACTTACGACATCACCAGCAAGCCCCCTGGTTAGTCGCTCTCCTACTCCTTTCAAGCGTTGGGCCAAGTGCCTTCCCGCGGTGCATATCTAACTGAATGGTAATAGGAACTATTGAGATGGAATAAGCCAATTTCAGCGGGCCGATGACAACACATTTGTCAAAGGGAGAGCCATGAGGTAGGGGCTGTTCGATATCAAGTCTCGTGCTTCTCAATGCAAATCTAATCTCCAAGATCAACTGTGCGCGAAGACGAGTCGGGACTCAAAGACCGGCGCTGACCTACAGAGGCGGTTTGGGGAGCCATTTCGAGCGCTGGACAGTGGGCTTCTTTCCTGCGCATACTCCAAGAACTTCAAGGGGCAGTGCTCCCGCTAGTAGAACTAACGAGATACCTCATTACACTAGATTACTATTGGTAGAAAGGGTGGCCAAACTATAGACGTACACTAGGAGTAGTATTCCAGGGTAGTATTAACTTGATACATTTTCCTGAGCGGGATTAAAGCCGCTATCATTCATAGCCAGCAGCCTATTGCAAAAATTGAAACGCATTGATAACACAATCATTTTGATCAGACAGTCGAGCAACTAGTAATCACAACCGCCTTGTCACTCTCACTCTCATGATTCCCCGAGCCCAGCCCCAGATCGGAATCATCCTTTTTCGGCCGAAAACACGACTCACGAAGCCCTACCAGCTCACACATCAACGCAACTCGACAAACAGCCACGCTGGCAACATACTTCTCCACAATCTCCACGGCATCTCGGTTTCCAATAAAAGTGGTGCTCGCAAACACCATCTTCCCATAGATGATATTCAAAATCATAGACCCCTAGTGCGCCTGATTTCGAAACAGCTGTTGGCATCGCGATGTCAGCTCTGAATGGTCAATCTTCACTACGATTCCCTCTTCAGCTGGGGAAAGTAATCAAATTGCATCATGCAGCAGGCACGTGGTTGGTGGTTGTTGGCGCATTTGACAGTTGGTGGACGTGTTCGGCTGCCAGTTCGATGCGCAAGGCTCTGAGTCCAGTTGGTCAATAAGAAGATAAAGAAAGACACAGTGGGCCTGCTTACTGTGTGTTACACAGAACCCATCCGCGCGATTGCGTCCCCAATCATCAAATGACAACCCCCCAGCCCAACCAGAAAGTATTTGCACTTATTAAGCCGTATCTAAAATCTGATTGAAAATTATGAATCAACATGTCGACGGTATAAAGTTTTAATTTCAAATATTGTTGAATTGCGAAGCGCACGCCCTGTTTCCAATGGTAAATCTTCAAATAGTCAACTGGGCGTACCCCGGTGTCCCCGTCTACTACCCCACGGATGCCCCACCGATACCCCTCGGATTGTGACACTCTTTAAGCCGTGTTAGCTGCCAATGAACTCTCTTAACATATTGTAGTCGGTATTCTGATTGGGGAGTTGCTGTTGCTCCCTGACCCTTATATTAAAAGAAAACATCGGATTAGCAACCCCATCGTTCACCGCCGACGCGACATCACCCATACCTCCGCCACCCGACACCTCTGGGCCCCCTAGCCTGCCGGCCCCCACACCGTTACCTGTCCCTGAGCCCGCTGCGGCCAAGTCCGCAACGCCTCAGACCCTAGAGACGCCAGAGAGGCCTCCATATGAAGGCTTGACGCACCACTCGGCTGGTTTGAGCACTTTGGACAGTTTTTTGATACCAGTCCCCGTTCGTGCAATACGGTCCACAGTGCAGAACCCACCGCCATCAACGCCATTAACGCACACCCTAAGAGCATTGAACTGGCAGAGACGCTGCGCTGGCATTTCAAACGTGGACTCGTTGCGAAGTGTACTCGGACAAGGCCGTTATAGCAGGTAACATCCTACCCGGATCGCTGGTAAGGGGGTTTCTGTCGCCGGCCGGGTGCATACTTCAACTTTTGCGTATGTCGAGATACTGAGGTGGTCTGAGATTTGACAATTCGGAGCCGAGGTTGAGGGGAAGGGCCAGGTGAGGCTCTGGTCCTTCCTCGGAATACGGCACTGGGCCCCAGCCGCAATTGCCCAATCCCGCGCAGCGGCTTGCCCAAATCAGGGAGTCCGCATATTGCGCAGTGCTTCCTCGGAACCTTCTGTTCAGCGACCACAAATGCGAGATATTCCACTTCAGAGCTCCGTTCTCGAGTCACGTCACTAAGATGGCATCCTGGATGAGGAGTTCCTGCCTCACCGCGAAAGTCAGCCGCCTTTCCGCGGTATCATGATAAGGTCGTGCTTCGGGCCCTCAACTGCTGGGTTACCATCCTACATGCAGCTGGATCAGTGCAGGTGCTCCGCTATCCCTCAGCTTTCGCATTTGATCCATCGTGTCGCTCAGCCGCTGCCTCAACTCTAGCTCCGACACTCTGCAAATCATCGCCTCATTTTGTAATTCTGTTATCGTTGCGTCACGCTCAAGTACCTGTTGCCGTAGCTGTGGCGGTGCTGCGCCATCCTCACTCCGTTGCTGCCGTAGATTTGATATCATAGTCTCGTGACCAGCAACTAGCTGCCGTAACCCTGTTATCGTTGTGTTATACTCTCTAACTTGCCGCTCTAAGCTTGTTATCGTTGCGTCACGATTGGCAATTTGTCAGCTTATATAAGCAATTGGAGCCATTCGCGGAAGTAGCCGGCTTGGCAATAGGGGACCCTGTAGGCCAGAGATTCTCTTCCACAGAACAACACCAATACACAACAATCACCACAATTGGCCATGAGTGCTAGATTCTGACACAATTCGCTGTCGTGGCCGCGATGTTGTGGCATCTCGGTCCACCAATTGACGTCGTAAAGCTGCTATAGTCGCTTCACGATCAGCAACCTCGATCCTTAGCTCTGCTGCTGTATGTAGGTTGCCACGCCCCACAGTAGCTTCCAAATCTCTTTCGAAATCATCAAGATCTGAAATGTCGGTCGACTCAGACATGAGCGATGGCTATGAGCCAGTAGGGCCCGTTACGCCAGGTCGAAGTGTTGAGATATTTCTAGATATCGGAAGACCTCAGGCTCAGCTTTGGGGGTGGTTTCAGCAAACATGCACCCCCCGTTACAGCTTCACGTTGCACGGGCGTCAGACATACCGAGAAGGCTCTCAATTTCGGGGGCTCAGATAAGACTCGGCGTTGCTGCTCAGAACGGGGCAAGGGAAATCACCCGCGATGGGTTAAGGGGGCCGCAGCGGTGGCCTTCAATATCATGGGGTTTCGAGGAGTCGTGGGAGGTGTCGACGCCCAATGGTGGCCTAACTTGCGGATCCAAGCGAACCGTGCGTTTGTTGGACACGCCTCTAAGGGCTCTCGTGCCGCAGAGCCTGGTGCCAAATCAAGCAGAGTATAGTTCAAACCTACGAGCGGTTATTGGCTGAGGGAGTTAGGGCTGCAGAATACCCTAACGTTCAAGATAGTCGCATCCCGGGGCGCCGTGCCCGTTGATGCCAAGGAGGACGGTTGATCGGCCAACCCAATTTTTCATCAAACAAACAAGATAGTAAATATATCACTTGCAAAAAACTACATCCAGCCGGAAATGCTCCAAGCCCACGCGCCAATGAGAACCAAAGCTTGAACACGCCTGCAGGAATGAAACGGTACTATTTCCCTCAACTTCTTTTCGAAGATGCAAGTCGATCTCTCAAATTGTATCAGGGCTGTGTGACAACCTTAGTAGTTCAAGTTCTTTGCGCACCTCTTGCTCCAGATCTCCTTCGAAATGAAAGCCCGAACAGCTTCCGACGGCTGTCTTCATTTCCATATAGAAGCCCTAACTCCCGCCGTATCTCTCCTTCAAGAGACTGTGGGCCGCTTTCCTGAATCGTCTCCTTCACACGCACGGTATTCAATTTCTGTATCGCTTCCTCCGAGTGGCGAGGTCCTTCGTGGTGCGTCTCTTCCAGCGAGACCTGCTTTCCGACTGTGCATCCTTGGTCATCTCGTGCCTTAATCGACGCTCGAAGACTTTCCAGGGTCGTATCTACCTCGGGGAATGTCTTCACCAACAGAGAGTCGGAATAGTCGACTGGCTCTTCCAGGGATGGGGGTCCTCGGGAAAATACCTTACCCCCAACAGTTACCTGGCCGGGTGTGACATGAGTCGTAGGAATGTCATCAAACGTATCGGAAAGAGTGGTGCGCCCCGATGCCCTCGAAATCAAACCAGTCTTCTTGGAATCCAAGGAATTGACTGGAAGGCAAAATAGTGAAGATTTTGTCCAACATGAGCCTCCAAGCTACCTGGCGACTCCTCTTTGCAAAAGGGGCAGTGTGTGATTGTCGGTTTCACAGGGCGACTGCAGTTATCAGCGATGAAGGGAAGCTGTGTCTTTCGAAACCTTCTAGGATGCGACGTTTGAAAATGTTAAAGAAAGTCATTGCGGGTGTCGGTAGAGAAGAGTGGATGGCTATTTGCAGAGCAGTACCATCTGATCCGATGCTGGGAGCTCATATGCGACGACCACTCCTCGCTCGTTGCATAAAGCTGATACGGTTCGTCGCAATCTTCAAATACGCATATGTACGGGAACAGGTCCTTCTTGACGTGAGCTCTAATTAAATAATCTATTAGCACGTCTGTCCCATCTTCTCGCCTCGCAGACTCAGGTACTGACGCCCATTTGTCCTCGTCAAGAGCCAATGAACTCGACATGATGAGGCAGCAGTAGTTGCATACAAATTCTTCCCCACTTTCTGCTTCTAGCTAGCAGTTAGAATCACACCCCCTGGTCTATAAATGCCAAGCGGCTTAGCCACACAGGTACCGATATAGTTCTGCAGATTACCATACCTCTAGCTATTAATCGTCTGGCTGGAAAGCACAGGCTTTATAAGGACTGGAAGCTAGAGCGGCGCAGCCTCACAGATACTAATGTAGTTCCACAGATTACTGTAATACCTTATAGCAGTTTTAAGGTATATCAGCCTTATTATAACTTAGCTAAGTAGATATTAAAGAGCTAAGGCATCCACGCAACGCTGTGGCTTTAAGTATAAATACTTTAATTATTAACCATCTAATTAAAGGGTGAAGGAAGGAGGTCTTTAATAAGGTTAAGGTGTAGCTATATATGGAAATAGAAGTGGCTAGGCCAAAAGTAGTGCTGAAAAATGTTAAGGCTTTTAACTAAGCAATAGCCTAATAGTAAAAGTAATAGTAATAGCTAGTTTAAAGTAAGAGCTGTAGATTTACATAGTTATAAGGCTTATAAGCCTTTTTACTGTAGTATATAAAGCTTACTAGCTTTCAAATAGTAATTTTAAGGCATGCTGGCCTTGTTAATATAATGTTTTAAAGGCACACCATCTGGTACTTTCACAAGGTATATCTGCTTTTAAACTAAGTAAGATAAACTGAATAATAAAGCCTCGCCTTAATATAAACACTGCACACTAGATCTAAATGTACTTAATAACAGACCTCCTTTAATAGAAAGGAGTTAAAATCTAATAAAGCGCCATTAATCTATCACCAGAGCCCTTCCTAACAATCTCTAGCTCTAGTCATTAATCTAACCCAGTAGTTCTGTCTAGTAAAAACCCTGTATATATATATATATATTTATCTCTTTCTTACTTTAAATAAACGTAAAAACATTAAAATAAATCGTTGTTATTAACAAAGCCGCTATATAAGGGAGTTAAACGTAAAGAAGTGAAATATAAAGTAGTTAAACGTATTAAGCATAAAAGAGTCGTTTAATATAACTGATCCATTTTAATAATCTTCTTACCTTAATCAAAGGTAGGTAAGTAAAAGAAATAAAGAAGAATTAGATTGAGGAGAGGTTATCAGATTCCTTAAACTGTTTACTTACAGAGCAAAGCTCTCCCTAACAGAGCCCTCATCTAAACTAGAGCACTTACACATCTAAAAGCAACAGAAAGAATACTGCATATATAGAAAACAGTAGCCGTCGGCTACTAGGTGGAATTAAACTGCGGATAGAGTGATTAATTAGAAACTAGAATACAGAGCACGTGCCGCGCGCGTGATAGAAATTTTAATAGTGCGCCACACAGACCAACTGCTATTGCCGTGCCACGATAACTGTAATTTAGGAGCTTAACACAAAAGCGGCTGCGCTGCGCGCAAGCCTACACCAGCGCCTCAAGTTAATATAACTCACTTTAACTTATAACCTTATAAAATAAGTTAAGCTTAAAGAGCTTATAATAAGAATAACTAATTAATATTATAATCTTAGAAGTTAAATTAACTCCCGTTTAGTAGTGCGAGCTTAATAAGCTGTCTTTGGAACGCCTGCCTTCTTCAGCGTCCTGCTATACGCTTTATCTTAACCTGACCAGTCCTTTAAGTCTGTACCAGGTACAGGTCGTAATAGCTTTATATTTCTATTTTTATAATTAAAGTTATTTTTAAAGTCTACTTATAATATTTAAAGGTTATTTTAGAGCGTTATGTGGCTTATTTATACTTTAAATAAGATTGTTTCAAAGTTAAAGATTTAAAGGTCTTAGTTACAAGGTATGCAGTTATTTATTATAAGGTACGCTTTATTATTTCTTAGGGTTTTTGTTCTTTAGAGCTTAGTATTTTTATTTCAGCTTATAGTTACACTCTCAAACAAGGTCGTGAATTTAGTGCAAGGTGCAGTAGATCTCAGATACACAGTAAATTACTAGCGTGAGGAACCAGAAGGGTCCCTTACACATCGTAGTCACGATGATGGTATTTATACTACTGGGATGACCATGTACTTTGTACCCTGCTCTATTGCTCAGTCCTGGGAACGACTAAGCAACTGAGCACTTTGCTTAGTTGTTTCCTGGGGCTCAGTAGTAAGCACGCCAAGTACGCTGAGCACGCCGTGCGACAGTCCGTGCTTATAATATCTCCGCACCGTCCCTCCTGCGGGGAGAGATAAGGCCGCCCCAGCCCAAGGGTCGTCACTTAGGGCCGAGAGATCCCATTTTCGTACCCTCCTAACCCACAAAGACTTATGGGCAAATTCCACATCCCCCAGGTATACCTGAAACATTCTACATCCCGGACCCTAACTCCATGAGTACCTACGGTTCACCATTTTGTTAGCAATCAAATTTGCATTATACCTTCATCCTCTCCTGACATTATGTGGCGCCTACTCCTCCCCAACCTCCCAAGAGCTGTCTCGTCGGCAATCGCTACGTCATCACCGTCTAATTTTTTACGCAGCGGCAGCCAGTTTGAAGCTCTCGCGTTCAAAGGCCAATGCGAAACGATTACCGACATCGATTTGTACGGCACTGGAATAAGGATCGGGATGTATCTTCAATGGGCCGCCGGCTTCATGCTCCGCAACTCCGAATGCTTCGAGGCGCGGCCGAGGGTCCGCACGGCCTCCAACATCCTGGCGTCGGCAGTAGCCCTCGCCACAGCGATCAACGTTTTTCACGGCACAGCACTCTCGATCGATTATCTTATGTCATACTACCTGACTGTCGTCCTGTTCTATGCAGAGTCGTACATTTTGGAAATTCGCGACGACGACAAAGCCGAGCTCCGCAGCCAAGACGACGTGCAAACCTTGGAACTGCACGCCGACTTGTCGCTGGTGTTCCAAAACATGTACTTCACCATCTTCACCTTGTTCGGTGCTTGGTATTGGCTGCGAGGCATCGACTCGATGGCGGATCCCGTCTGTGGCGCTAAAGCGGCTTTGCTGTTCGTATTTGACATCCGGAGCCACGTGTGGACTCGTGCTGCGGCAGGACTTGCCGTTGTTGGCGGAGTGGCGTTCCTCATCGTCTTTTTCATCCATGTTGCGAGCCTATCGGACGGTATTGGATCTGGCCCGAGACTGGTAGCCGTCTACTACGCCGGCGTGATGGCTCCTCTCTCTGCGCGATTCGTAACTGCCTACTCCTTCAAGATGTGGCTGAGGAGGATCCTCAAACCGGCGTTTCCCGGTATTTCTTCGTCGGTTCTTCAGCCAATCCAGTTTATCGTCAGGCTGGCCCATTACTTCTTGATATATTTGGCAGGGCCTCTCATCGCCATTGTGTCGGCCGAGAGGATGGTTGCAGTGAATGACTTGGTTACCTCTACGGCTTTTGGATCGGCTGGACAGATTCTTCCACTCTTTACAGGAATAGCGAGCTGTCTCCTCGCCTGCTGGGAGATCATTCAAAACTATCGGAAATCACGAAAGAGTCACCAGCGTGAACGCTCTATAACGCTACTTAGAGGCGATGAAACATTAACGCCAATGCCAGCCGTATAAAATGGGAGTTTTCTCGGACGCAACTGGAGACTGCAGTAAACGGAAAGGATTCATCCAATACCATGATGGATATGTGGGATATTGGCCTGGCATGACCATGGACTCGACTACCCCGGGACATAGGGTACGTGGCAGAATGTTTCGGAGATGTGTTGGGTATCAAGGAAGCGTGTTCGGTTTCTAGTGCCTGTCTAGTAGAGTCTCCTTCTATTGCAAAAATTGAGCAACCCTTGCCGATGTCCACTTGCGTATCTGCCCCCCCCCCCTGGCTCAACAGTCTACTTCCTCATACATGCCCGCTCCCCTTTCTGAGGCGGCTTTCACCATCACGTTCCCGGGGTGGCGGAGGCAAGAGGGTGCTGGATTTCGCTCGCGACGGTGCTGCTTATTCTCGAGGTAACCTCGGACTGGCCTACCACCCCGTTTATGACATGATTTTCCCACAGCAGGAGTTGCCGTTGCGACGACTTTTGTGTCTTGGACAACAAACCGCGACTCTCCAGGTGATCGAGCACCCCGGTGAGGAAGTTATAGGCGAAAGTGGCGCAGTCATCCAACAGGATGCAATGCAGGGATGGACAAGATCTGAGGGCGATCTGCCTGAGCTGGCGTTCCGTTGTCCGGATGCGGTAGAGGTCGACATATCGGCAATATTGTACATTGCCAGACGGAGTTTTTTCAAGAGCTAGCTCTAGGCTCGAAGAGTCTCCGTTGGTATAGCGGAGGTGGAGTATCCGTAGCTCGATGTCTTTTGCCTTCTTCAATTCGCCGTCTTCGAGCACAAGCAAGTTGCGTGAGGAAATGATTGGTGGCTGTGAGGTCAAATCGAGGTTCGTTCGCTCGTGGCCTGCACTGAGATTGCCGTGACGCAGAACGACTTCCGCGTGGCCGGTCGTTGCCAGAAAAGCGAGACCAATTTGGTATTCTTTCTGCAGGGAGTCGTCGGTAAGAGCGAGAAACTTCTCGAGCTCCACGGGGTCCGGCAGCGTAGTCATGCTAGCCATTTTTACGTCTTCGCAGTCAAAGCCGACAGGGACGTCCTCAATCTGCCTGAAGAGGCAGAAGCGCTCAAACGACACCGCTAGCTTGGACCGGGGAACGAAATCGTACTGTGGATCAAAGAGGGGTATTGTTGAAGTCGGAGGGTAAAATAGAATGCCAAGAGGCCCAAGAGGGATCCTCATCAATTCTGTCCGGAGATCCAATTTGCCGTCTCCAAAATGGAGGATGCAACAGAGGTCTTCAGGAGGCGTGGTGAGATACTTTGACAGAACCCTCCAGACGTTCAGCCGAGCGTATCGGACGGCTATGAACATCACTAAGAGAACGAGCAGTTTGCTGAAGCCCATCAAGACAAAGATGACGCAGGCAACAAGCGCGAGCCGAGATAGCACCGAGAGTAACATCTCTACCGACATGGGCAGCGCTTCCCGAACTTGAGGTGTTATCAGGGCTTTTCCCCAGCTGTACAAGGAGATGGCCTCGAACTCTCTGAGCTGCCGTCGTACTACCCCGTCGAAGAACTTATCGGGAATTGCATGTAATGACTCGAAGACCATGTTTGAGCTGTACGGTATTCTGATGCAGAGGTAAAGAAATCGGCAGAAGGTCTGGCAGTTGTTACGGAATAAGTGATAGATCTCCCCCTTTCGAAGGGGGATGGCCTGGGCTTATTCCTAAAATTAGCCCCTGAGCGTATCCGAGGTAATTACTAACTGTGTGAGAGTGAAAGACGTACCGAGTTTCATAATGTAATCATCATCAAGAGTCGTCTGCCCAACATGATAAAATCGGCACTTTCCAGATATGCGACCCGGAGCTTTGTCATCTCGTAACCGTCGCGGTTCCATGGTCGATCCGCACTTCACCATCTCGAACAGCGTCCAGCGCCAGTTGTCGCTAACCAGAAAAAGAGACCAATGCTTAACCCCTGCAGCGGCTAGCTCTGTTATGCTCGGAGCTTGCCCTGCACGAATGGCTTCTTCGAGAGGGCGGAGGACGGCCTCTTCACTTTCGCCTAACAAGACCCAGGGCCAGGGGCGAAGCTCTGCTGGAGATCTAGTCACAATGTAGATATCCCGCCTCGCCGTTTCGTGGGGACGAAGTACTTGGATAACGAAGTTGACTGTCTTGACCAAGCCTCTCCACCGCTCGTTAGGAGTCTTAGTGCCCGGAGATTGATCATACTCGCTCGATCCGGCCGAACCGGGAACAGCGGGGAGCGAAGTTCCACCAGCCGACATTAGAATGAAGAGGATTGAGAATAATTGGGAAACTCCCGGGCTACTGCCACACAAGTGGACTGAAAGACAAGTGTCAAATGTCAGGTAAGTGGCTGCTCAACGCCGTGAGACCCCTGGCAGATCAGGACGGGTAAAAGATGCCCATGTCTGGCACCACCTGACTTTTTCGCTCGACTTTATATTAGCGAGCCTTGCCATGTGCAATATTCTCAAGCTGACAGCTTGAACGAAAGATGGGCAGCACACGGAACCATTGGCAACCAAGTGACACCCCTTTTACCCTCCAGCGTCAGGCTCGAGCCATTGAAAAGTTGAATGCCTAAGGTACATTTCGGTGAAGCCTCACCGCCGGCAAAGCCGATACCCTCCGGCCGCTTGATCTTGTGACACACCCTGAGGATGTCGCCCGGAAACACAACCCTCAAGATAAGGGAATGGAGCGAAGTGGCTTTCAGTCTATCATTCGACAATGGGAGACTGCAGCACAGCCGCCAGATGGATAGGCCGGCTCAAGCCGTGCACCAAATTGCAACTAGGTAGGAAGGCTTCCGATGACGCTGGCCCAAACGTTTTGGTCAAACCCGGCGCGCAGTCGGCAACGATGCGGGGCGAGCCGGCACCCGACCCATTCCGCCATTTCTGCCTAGCGGCAGAGTCAACTTTTCAAGGCTGCCGAAGGTCAGCCAGAGACAGCCTGCAACAAATGATAATAAAAGGCAACCCTACTTATCGTCTGCAGCGTGCAACCCTCTTCACCCACCCCCAATCCCGCATGGCCTTATCGGCAGTTCTCGACCGCTGACCGACTGCAACCGCCGGGCACCGCCCGCGTCTTGGCGCCAGGCTGTGGTCAACGCAGCCTCGAATGGGAAGCGGAACGGTGCCCGGCTTTGTGGCGGTGTATCGGATGCGGACCCGGCAGTGGTTTTTGGCCGGGTGGAGATGCGCGGTTTTATTTCCCGGCCGCACCCGACCACCGTTCAGGTTGAGCTCAAAAAGCGTCAATCTCTCTCCCCCATCTCCAGCCAATTCCACAAGACACAACAGCCCTTCTTCCTACCCACACGCACTGATAGTCTCCAAAGTACGGGGAGCCCTTGGACAAGTGGCCGTCTCAACCCCTCAGCCAACTTTGCCATTAGCGCCGCACCCACCAACGTTTGTGTCTCTGTGATCAAGGTGCAACGCTCTTACCCTAATATCTCTACTTGTTGTGGCTTATCTCGCGGCAGTTGTGTTGTACGAAAATGTCGAAAACAGCGGGTCCGTTTGGCAAAAAGGACTTCAACCACCAGAAGATGGAGGAGCGTGAACGAGCTCAAGAGGCGTCGGCTCGGACCGGCGCTCAGAGCACTGGTCTAACGGGTGTGGTCCAAGATGAGCCCAGGGGCGTCGACTCCAACGACGTGAAGATGGCCAAAGAAACGGACAAGGAAAAGGTCCGGAAGTATCTTGGCCCCCAGCCGGGGAATCTATCCACCTACTTCAAGATAGGCGCAGGGTTTTTTCGCCAGTCCGGCAGCGATCGTCTTAACCTCGGCCACGCAGCGGTTTTGATTCGAGCTTGCGACAAGTTGACTCCGGACGACCCCGTGCTCAGCTTGGAAAAGCCACTTCACATTATGAGACTGGAGGATTCGAAACCACGAAGGGAAGAGCCTGCAGACTTTTCCAAAAAAGGGAGGGTGATCATGATTCATCTACGTTATGCCGACGAACGGAAAAAGGAATATGTCACGGCCTTTGAAGAACGGAACACGCCTCTCCCTCTCCCTCTCTACAAATACATTGATCTGTGTCGCGTCTACACGACAAAGCGGATGTTGAAACACATCATGATCAATGTCAGCCCGGGGTTGCACAGTCTCGTCGTCAGCGATTGTGCTTCAGTTGTTCGTGGGTTTGTCCAGGAGCTTGCATCTCAGCTGAATGTCACCAAGCTCGTATCTGAACTGGACGCGGCACCGGGGATTTCGGAGGAGGATCTGCAGAAGTGGAAGAAGGAGTTGGTGGAGTACATTATCAGCGAAGGTGAATCTTTTGGGGAGTCCGAGCGCCTCTCAAGGCGCTGTGTTGTGCTGTAACTACCAATCAAAGTATCAGGTATGGAATGCAAAGTGGAGTGTTAGCTTTTTTTCTTTTTTTTTTCTCCAGCCTTGTATTCATCCTATCCCAGAAGGATAAGATACCCAAGTGATGCGTCCGCCAATGTCAGAGGTTCCGTGGCCGAAAACTCCGAGTCCTTCAACATCCAGGTGAGGCTTACACTACAGAGGCGAGATGCATTCAAGCCATGTTTGACCTCTGTTCGGCCAAGGGAGTTTGGACAACGCTGGTTTTAGTTCCCATGGCTGTTGGCGATGCTTTCCTTGAGGTGTTGATGGCTGGCTGCCAGTTTCTACGCGTCTTGGAGTTGATGCTCTTTGACGATGCTAGGTGGCGAGAGAAGCGAGAAAAGAGATTAGTGATTTGATGATCATAACTGACAATGGCAACCCTGAGCGCCAGGATCCATCACTTGATCGCTTGCTGTTTTATCCATTACTCATCCACCCACAAAGCACACCAGAAACCACATCTCTTTATGCTCCATGCTGGTCGCCCCCCAAACGCTAATCCTCCCTCCAACCAACCCCAAATTACCCAAAGTCAAACCCAAATGTCAATTCAAAGCCAGCTCACTCCAAGACTGCTGTAACGCCGCCAACTCCCCTCCCGAGCTCCCCCCACTCTCGCCCTAATTATCCGCGCCTACATCATTCTGACCCAAGAGCTCCTTCAGCTGCCCCCTATTGCAATCAATTTCATCAAAGTACCTCCTCGCCATTTCGCGCTGGACGGCCCGCATGATAGCAAACACACGGGTGAATATTTCGGGAACCATATCTGTCATGGTGGCATCATTGTCGTGGTCCATGGGCCTTGGTCTTCGGCCTTGGAAAAATGAAATGAGGGTGCATGTTGAGCCAAAGAGCCCGGTGACGATCATGGGAGAGTATTCTGAGGGCCCAGCTGTGGACATAGGACTCGACGGTCTCGATATCTACAGCGCAGAGCCGGACCATTAGTGTTTTAGCTATGGTGTAGGGGTGGGCAACGTTGGTCGGGTCGTAAAGCATTCGGGTGCCGGGGGGCAGAGGTCGGAGGACGGCGAGTGCAGCCAGGTTGTGGAAGAGTCTAATCAGCGGCTAGTTGATGGGAGCGAAGGACAACACATCCGCGACTCTTACTTCAGAAACAACGCCCCAGGGGCGGGATTCGTTTTGTATCCAAGACGATGGGGGAGATTGGTTTCCAGAGTAGAGAGCTTCGTGAAGAAGTCCCTTCGTGCGCACTCACACCTTTGCCTCAGACTCTATTGGGCCCCTACCAAATGTGGCAAGAACGGAGAACTACTAACCTACAGCCCGCCACGCCAATCCCAGAGCCCAACCCCAAGCTAGGTAACTGAAACTATAAGGTCCTAACACTAACCCCACCATCATGATGATTGTGACTTCTCTTTCCTTCCCCATCGCTCTTCAACTCCAGCAATTGAACATCACCCACCGAACAGCAACCACCATGTCGAACCAAGCAAAGCAATACTTCCTCGCCCCCTCCTGGGACTACCCTCCCAACGGTCGGCTCCCCCTTCCCTCCCCTTTCCTTCCCAACCCCACAACTAACCCCCCCCCTGGCCCCAGGCCCCATCGCCCTAGGCAACATCCTCCTCTCCCCCACAGAACCCATC
>Ga0247770_1000516_pt1 | contig 37127 bp, 34 predicted proteins | sample UWRJL136409B6_FD_179943 | JGI IMG/M metagenome (GOLD analysis project Ga0247770, IMG submission 179943) | Plant litter microbial communities from Arlington Agricultural Research Station in Wisconsin, United States - UWRJ-L136-409B-6 | ecosystem: Environmental > Terrestrial > Plant litter >... | reverse complement strand
CGTTGCGAGACGACGCGGTGGTCATTGTCAAAGACTTCCTAGGGGTGTGTCAGTGCTGTTCCTGGTCGTGGCGAAGGGCAAGGAGGAAAAAGGGGGCGAGAGACGTACGTCGACCGAGATGTAAACGCTCAGCCCTTCGTGGGTGTACCACCCTTGCCTCTGCTCGTCATACTCCTCGGCGGTATAGTGGCCCGTAACAAGCGTGTCGTTGGGTAGCTCCTCGAAGAAGCACTTGGGCGTGTTGCCCTCGACGTAGAAGTAAAGTGCCTGGGCGACGGCGCTCAGCGAGAGCAGCGGGAGAAAGCCCCTCATCTTGACGGAGGGATATAACGGCGACCAAACAAACCCAATTTCGAGCGGCCGGTTTCGGATTGATCAAACTCTTTTTGGGGTCGTCGGTTTCTTCGTCGTTGGGATGAGCGCGAACTTCGACACCGTTCACCGTTCCGCTGGGTGCTACAAGCGCATCGGCTGGGCCAAGCTTTCGAAGCTGCCACGTTCAAGGAAATCTAGGTCAGGGGTCTGGAGCTGTGTCACGTGCGGCCTTGGCTCCCCAAAAATTTCAACAGGGGCGATTGATGATTGGCGTCAGTGTCCCTTCTGGCAGGCGGTGTTCGCGGCCAGAAAATCGCGTCTTGGGAACAATCTCCAAGCATTCAATCAGACAAATCCATCGCCGAACCCGCCGACGTCGCTCATTTTATCTCATCAGCGTGGCCGCCCATTATTGCCCGTCGGTCTACCTGCCTACTTTTAATGTGCATTTAGTTTTGCTCTGTTTGTTCCTCGGTACGGCGCCGTCCAGTTTGCAGCTCGAAGCGGGTCCACCAGCTGGTGGGAGCCGACGACTCGACTCGGTCGATCCAAACACCCCGCTTGCCCACGATGGCCTCCCACGACCTGCGAGATGTGCTCAACCTCCCCTCCGACCAGGCCGCGGGGCCCCGCCCGAGCAAAAAACAAAAGACCAGCACCCCACGTCCAAACCTCAAAGGCCTAGCGCGCGAGGTGCAGAACCTCGGCGGCGACAACCCCATCGCCATCGTCCCCGAGGTCTCGGTATTCAAGAAGCGCCGCTATGCCAGTCGCAAGCCTGCCGCACGCTGGGAACATAGGACGTTCTTCAACTCCGGTCGGGGCGACGATGGCGCTCTCCTTTTGCGGCACTGGAGACGGAAGGAGGATGTAGCAGCGCCGGAGACAGCGCAGGACGGGGATGAGGCGCGCCCGTCGGAGGATGCTCCGGATGCGCCGGATGCAGAGAAGAAGGCAGAGCAGATGGAGGACTCGGCCTTCGCAAAGTACAACGTGCGCGTGGCGGTGCCGCAGTACAGCGAAGATCAGTACTCGTCCAACCTGGAGACCGACAGCTGGACAAAGGAGGAGACAGATTATCTTTTGGACCTCGCGAGGCAATTCGACCTTCGATGGCCAATCATCTGGGACCGGTATGAGTTCACCCCGGAACCGCACCCCGGAGAGACAGCGGAAGACGCCAGTAAGGCGGTGGTTCCTGCCTCTCAGTCCCGGACTCTCGAGGACCTCAAGGCGCGGTACTATGAGGTGGCGGCGAAGATGATGGCAGTTCAGAAGCCGGCGCAATACATGACGCGTCCGGAGTTTGAGCTGTATGAGGTCATGCAGAATTTCGACCCAGCACAAGAGAGGGCGCGGAAGGAGTTTGCCCTGAACACCATGTCGCGCAGCAAGGATGAAGCACGCGAAGAGGAGGCATTGCTTCTAGAGATCAAGCGGATCCTGGCGCGTACCGAGCGCTTCAATGAGGAACGTCGTGAACTCTACAACCGGCTGGACTACCCGTCAACAGATTCGGACATCAACTCGTTCAAGAGTTCTTCAGGGCTACAGTTATTACTGCAGAACCTCATGAACGTGGACAAGTCGAAGAAGAGGAAGCCGATAGGACCGGGCGATGGCGTCAGCCCTGCCACTGCGGTACCGGGGAGCGCCGCATCAGAGTCAGCGCCCAACCGCCGCGAAAGTATCGCGGCCTCCGTGCCTGGCCATCGCGAATCGATCGGCGGGACGCCCGCCACACCGGTGGAGCCAACTAATACTGCCAGCAAGAAGAAGGGGGCGCCGCAGCCCGAGCGGCGCAAGCTCACCGCATTAGAAGAGCAAACATATGGCGTGACGTATCACGACCGCCTCGGCAGCGGTCCGACTTTCCGCTACGAAAAGATTAACAAGCTATTCAGCCACAAGTCGGGCCAGCAGCAAGCGCGTATTACCAATGTCCTTGCTGAACTGGACATTCCCGCTCGCTTGGCGATGCCTACTGCCGGGGTGTCTGCGGCGTTTGAGAATCTCTGGGGCGCCGTCATCAAGCTTGTCGACCTTCGAAAAACCAGCGATAGGATGGATGCTGATATCAAGATCGAGGAAGCTAAGAAGGCAGAGATTGCCAAGGTCAGGGGCACCAAGGGCGGCGACGGCGGGCAGAAGTCTGCTGCCGACGATAAAAGCGGTCCGAATGGGACATCTGGTGGGGACGCATCAGCAGGCAAACCATCAGCTTCACAACCCGGCGAGGATACCGACAACAAGGGGGAGAGCATTATCAAGCAAGAGCCGCAGAACGATACTGCCCCCTCGCCAGCCGTGTCTCGCCCTAGTTCTAGGCCGAGCTCCAGGCCAAGTACACGAGCTGGCGGTGGGGATCCGCCGGATGGGGTTTCGGGGCAGGATAGGGAGAGGCTGGGGGTGACTGGGAGGCCGGGTAGTAGCGGTGCTCATAAGCGCAGTGCCAGTGTTCTGAGCACAACAAGTGATAAGAGTACAAAGAGCACAAAAAGACAGAAGAAGTAGGGTGGCGCTGAGCATTATCAGCAGCATGTTTAGGTACCCGCCTGGCTTAAGGCCTTGCGCTAACGTATGACGTTATGTAATTGGCCTTGCGAGGCCGCGATGTTTGAAGCAAGAATGATCCTAATGTCTGTTTTGTGTCTGGTGTTTGTGTTCTTTGGTCTCGGAGACAAACATACAAGAAAGGGAAGGGCCGTCCAATGTTGTTGACGGAAGCCATGCAGTCTCAAATGACAATACGAGGTTCAAGGAACCGCCCAACCGAGTCTTTGCTTCTTGGGCTTTGTCGTTGTCGTCGTATTCCACCAAGGGGCCAATATGAACCCGGCGAGGCAGAACTGTCATTTCACCACATGTCCTACGAGTACCCCATCAACACAGAGCTTTGCTATTCATATGAACGAGGATCAACATGACTAGGCACACTCCCCGTCTTTACTCCATCACGATCCCTCAGCTACTACTTGTGTTCCTACGAGGTAGCCCATCACTAACACCGCAGTCCGCCAGTCAGTCAGCACCCGAGGCACACACATGCATCGATACCTCCCCCCTCCCAGCCTTCCTTCTCGCCACGCTCCCCCCTTCAAGCTCCATGGGTCCCTCCTCCCAAGTACGAAATGTAGGCCGGGATTTGCCGGCCCGCCCGGCCCACCAAACGACTGACCGCCTCAATCTCAACCTCCAAGCCAGAAACCCCGGACGCGTATGTTCACGGTAGCTTTCGTATACGTACGTACATACGTACAGCAACCCGCCACGGCATGATACGATAAGACACGCCACGACACCACCCGGCCGGCCTCGGCCACAAGGCCAAGAGGTCCAGAGGTCCCGACCAACCCAACCAACCACGGGCCCGACCTTCCGACCGGCCGGCTGGGCCGTACGACCAACAGCACTCAGGTACCTACCGACAACCAACACACAACCAACAACCCCTAGAAACCAACCAACGAGCCGCACCTGCGGCCAACCACACGGCTCGAATTCCGATCTACCTGTTCTGCGTACCTCCTGTCCAATACAGGGCAGGGCAGGTAAGGCAAGACGGTGTGGCGTGCGTCCGGCCATCAAGTCATAGCCCTATGCACGCCCCCGGCCCCGTCTCCGCCCGTCTCGGCTCGGCATATCATTGTCATCCCTGTCCCTATTACACCTACGTAATTGCGGAGTTGCAGAGTCGTAAGGTTATAGACCGCGTATCTGGCTTGGCGGAGGCTAGGCTGATGACGACGATGCGGCGAAATGCGGTGAAAGACCAGATGTTCGACCTCGGCTTCGATGGCGGGATGTGAGAGATTGAGTAACTAGGTACCTTCGACATGTGTGTTCCTAGAATCAGGTCGGTGATGATATCTCACCTTAGGTGCTTGGTTGTTTTCTTAGGGTTGTTTAACCAGCAGAAGAGAATGGCCATGATACTAACAGGGAGCAAGAGTGTGCGCCGTATCTGTTAAATAAACCCCATTTATTTGACTAAGATAACTCAGACTAATAAACATATACCTATCTTATGTGAACGTATTTTCGAGATGAAACACATCACAGTGACTCACTGTAGAAAGGCCTGGCAGAGGCACCTGGCAAGCACCCATCATCCATCATTCAGCATCCAGCATCCATCCGGCGTCAACTAATCGTTAACAAATCAACAAATCATCAAGCATCAATCAACAAACCAAAAACAGCAAAACAATAAAACAAACAAAACAAAGGCATCGCATTCGACCGCCCATTAATCTAATGTAGGGTACATCAAATAGCCATCAGCGCCGCATTCCATAAGACCATGTTGCCCCAACCGTCGCGATGATGCGCGTCTGTATATACACCAGCGCTAAATGGGAAAAACACACATCGCCTCCTATCCTCTGTATCATCGTGCAAATATAAGACGGAAACAAAAAGCCACTTTCTTTTCCACCCGGGTAGAAATTGAACACAACGAATTAAGTCGATTGCTTCGTTCACCACACCTAAGCTACCAGAGCTTTCCAGACGTGGTGCCGGCTTTTGTTTTCGCACCACAGACAGATCTTGCCTCCCTCGCCCCGCGACTGTTTCATGTTGGCCGTCATGAAACAAAATAAAGACAGTAACAACAAGCATGTTGCGGTTGTGATACAGCAAAGGGGAATGGATATGAGGAGAACGCTAGATACGATAGATAAACCTCACCAACATAAATAAGAAAGCGCTCGCAGGAAAAAGTCTTGGTACAAAGTAGACGGGGTATCTTAAAAAGTTGAGTACCGAGACAGGAAGAGCAGCGGAGAAACCGCCCATGTGCGAACTCAGACATATGCAATGCCTCTTTTATGGCCTGCTTTTGAGCCCATGTAGATGCTGTACGTCGCAACGTCCTGGTATCGGTTAGCAGCCATCTCTTGCAATTGCCAGAGCAAGAAATACATACCCTTGTGATGACGGAGCCGGCTCCGACAGTCGATCCCCTGCCGATCCTCACTCCGGGGAGAATGACAACATTCGCAGCGATCCACACGTCGTCCTCGATTATGACTGGCTTGCCATACTGAGTACCGTTGTTCCCGGCCCGGCGTCTGGGATCCGTGCTACATGTGCCAGTGTAGATGCACACGTTGGGGCTGATAATCACGTTGTTCCCGACCCGTACTTCGCAGACATCGTTGATCAGGCAGTTCCGTCCGATCGATACGTTGTTTCCAATGTAAATATTGTAGCCATAGTCGCAGTTGAAGGGTGCTTCCACTGCGGCATGCTCACCGACGTGGCCACTCTTTGTCACTGGAGACATGACTGTGGGCGTGATGTGGACACCCTCCCGTGGGTGGAGAATGTCCCGGAATAGCCTTGCCCGCTCTGCTGGGGATACGCCGAGGTTGGGGTTGGTGGAGTTGTTGAACCTCCAACATGCTGCGTTGCATCTCTCCCGCTCCAAGACAAGCTCCTTGTCGAAAGAATAGAAAGGTCGGCCATTCAGCATCTCCTCCTTCTCGCGGCGTGGCCGGTCGGTGGGGAATGTGTGCGACAGGGCCAGCTGGGCTGTTGCCTGCACGCCACTGGATGGAGGCTGGGAAGTCATGGGTGTCATAGGTGGCGCGGCACTGGGAGGTGTGTTCGTCCTACTGCCGCCGTGGAGGTTGAATGGGGGTTGGGGCAGCGTGGTACTCTGAGAAGGGGGAGGATGGGAGGGTTGCTGGTGGTCCGGTTCAGTCCTGGTGAGGTCGTGTAGAGGTGGCACGCGTTGGTAGTCCTTGGGGGTCCGGTCAGAGAAGGCAGTGGTTGGGGCGGCGCTGACCGGCGTTGGGAAGACGTTGGCGGTGGCCGATGTTGCGTATGAGAGAGCAGACAGCTTATGATCCGGTGTGCCTACTGAGGCACTCATGAGGGTTGAGGCCGTTGGCCTATCATCGTCACTCTGTAGAGGGCGACCTTGTGGGGGGGTGATGCGTAATGAGGGCTGGGAACGGTTATATGCAATAGGATCCCGCTTAGATGTGTGGCCTAACAGGGGTTGACTGCCATAAGGCGGCGGCTGCGGCTGCTGGGGCATGCCATAGGCGCCAGGCGGGACGTAATTCGGATCCTTGGACTCGATATTTACCTGAGCTGGTTTGCTCTCGGGCTTTGGCCACGTTCCTCGTTGCGGCGGGTAACCAGCACAGACGAATCCTCCGCGGATACAGTTGCTACCTGAGATGACTGTCAGCAATGCACCTCTTGGCACCCCCGCGCATCCGCCATCCGCCCAGGGGTCCACGTGTTAAACTCACATTCAGGCTTTGTCTCGTCGCACTTCTTCTTGCGCTTTCTGCAAGTCAAGCAACCAGTCTTGGTCCTGTTGCTGAAGTTGCGCTTCCGTTTCTTGGGATCTGATTGGATGAGACCGTCTCGCCGCTGCTCTGGTGTGTACTGGCCGGAGTACATGTCACCCTCGCCATCAGAGTTCTGGCCTCCATAATCGGCACTGTCCCCCTGGCTGGTCGCTCTCCGCAGATGATTTCCCATGTGCTCATCAGACTGGGCCGACACCGGCCCGGCCGAGTACGGACCTTCGTAGCTGGAATTCCGCTCGTCCCGAGCTTGCTGCTGCTGCCAGTGCTCGCTTCCCTCACGACCATCGTCGCCATAGCTGCCTCGGTAGGTGTCCTTCTGCGGCGTATCGTAGCGATCACGATCACGTGATTCTGACTGAGGCCGATGTAGCCCTGGCTGTTCCGACCTTGGGGGAGGTGATTGCTGCTGCTCTCTCCTTGGAGAATCGGACTGTGCCCGTTTGCGCTTGTGCGTTGGCTCTCCATCTGGGTAGCTAGCCGAAGGAAACGGTAATCTGTCGTGGTTTGCGCCGGCGCCCCAGCCCTCCCGGTCCTGGCTTGTTGGTGCCTCGCCGGCGGATCTGGGGTCGCCGTTTGTGGGCTGCCCGTTGGGCCTTTCAAAATCGGTTGTGCCGTTGATTCCCTCAGTAGCCTTTGGTGAGCCCCCGTTAAGGGCGGTAAACGTAGCCATCTTCATTCGCGACCTCTGGCTTCAGACGATGCCCGAAATAAATGCTGGCGAGTGGATCTCGGATCCGGGCGACACAAGTGCTAGGCCGCGATCTCTTTCGATCTGATCTCCGCTCTCGCGCAGCGCCGTGCGGATGCGCGGCGCAATACACAGGGAGCGAGGAGCAAGAAAAAAAAGAGAGCGCGGATTGCGACACAGGTCAGTTGATCGGGACCGAGGAAAATGGCGAATGCGGATGCGGATCCCCCGCAAAAGTCGGGAGCCTGAAACACCTGCTCTTGCTCGGCAGGCCTGGCGCAAAGAGAGTGCTGGGCGGATGAGAGAGAGAGCGAGGCGGGAAGCGGCTCGCTCGCTCGCTCGTTCGCGACTTATCTGGAAGCGGAGCCTCAGCTGCGGTGCGGCAGATGAATGAGCGAGATGCCTGAAAGAGGTAAGACGCGGCCAAATTCAGCTCGACGACTCGAATAACCTGGGCACGTTGATGACCCGGCGATATGCGACGGCCCGGCGCTGGACCCGGGGCGGGTGTTGGGGCTGGGTTGTGCTGAATTGATATGGCGCGGCAAACAGCGCCCCTCACCAAGCTTTCGGGTAGGTTGGTGGGCTGGCGGGCTGGCGTCGCTGCTGTTGCGAGGAAAAGGCCTGATGAATCAGCGTTGAAAAAAATGTGTGATCACCCGGCAGCTTTTCTCGGATACGATGCGTCAATGTGAAAGGCGGGGATGGGTCTTCTTCGCGTGTCCCAAAAAGTCTCCAAAGCCGCGCGCGGGCTTGGCTTGGTCGGCTTGCGTTGCGCTGCAGCGCCGTGGTGGTGGTGCCCTGTGCTCGTGCCCTGGAACGAACGTCCCGCCTCGAGACGCGTGCAGTCGGGCGCAGCCCCACGGGAGCTGTCGAGACCTGAAGCCGGTCGGCAGCCCGGAACGCAGATTCCACCACAGACTTTGGCCTCCTTCAAAATGCGCTGCTGCGCTGCCGCGGGTTGGCTGTCGGAAGCTGGCCGGCGCGGGTAAAGGCGCTGGTGCCGATCGGTGGCTGCTGGGCCAAAGTTAGGTTCGTGCTGACCGTCCTGAAGCTTCCAGTTGCGGGCGGTGGCTGGTTTGGTCGAACGACAAAAGATGAAAGACGATGGTGGCTTTTCGTTGCTCTGGCCTGGAGTCCTGCACCGTCGGACACGTCAGAGACACATGAATCGTCGCCGCGTGAGGATCTCTGATTTGCGCAGCTGCGGGACACAAATGCCGGGTCCGTCGTTTTTGGATCTGCCCCCCGGCAGAATCTGTCGAGTACCACAGGGGAATACCGCCTTCTTGAACTCCGCCGGTACCCTCTGTCTGGATGCGCTGCTGGCCGTCCAGAAACCTCGTAATCCAAGCTCGATGCGCGTGAAAGAGAGCGGAAGCTGGTGCTGCTGCTTGTGGCGGCGCTTGGCTGATTTTTAACGCGCGATTATGCTGCGCCTGTCGGATGGGCAGCTGCGAAAAAAAGCTCTGGCGGGCCCCGTGAATCCCACTCGCGCGTGCCGAAGACCTGGTGCACGGGTTCAAAGGGAGACAGACGTCTCGGCCGCTCGCTGCACTGGTGCACGCTTGACAGACGATGACGGCGACGACGACGACGACACGAGATCTAGTGGAGATGGATGAGGGAAAGGGATGACAAAGTCACAAAGGTCGGCGCTGTCCTCGTCAAGTACCTGAGCGGCTGCAGAAAGGTGACCGCAGCGGGCAAGCGTCAAGGCCGTCCGCCGGGGCGACGGGGGGTGTGGATGGAAAAAGCGAGGTACGGATACCAGGTCACACAGACGTCGCGGGTCGCGGGTAGCAAGGCCAGCAGGCAAGCAACGCAAGGCGCCGTGACGGGAGAGTGGATGTCTGTGATGGAGCCCGCCGGCTGCACTCGAGGCTGGTGTGCTCAAAAGGAGCGAGCGGCCTCAGGTTGACGTGCAATGCGATGGGCGGCGGGCAGAGGGAGAGAGCGCACCTGGAAGCGACGTGCTTTCTTCCTGCTCCTTCCTGCGAAGGCGAAGGAGCCATCGACATGCGCGGACGAGTCTTGTCGAGTCTTGTACAATATACCGTGCATGCGGTATCACAGTACCCCACTGGACACGAACGTGCTGCCGGCATGCTCTGGTCGCTAAGCCCGGAAGGGACCTGGGAACCGCCTGTGATTGGCCGGCACGGCGCCTGGCCGAGCATGACCGCTTGGCTTGAGCTTGTACCAGTACCTCTGTCGCTCAGGAAGCTGCGTTGGCGCAGGGGTCCGCAAGCCACCTTTGGGGAAGCTGCCCGTGAACAAACGCGGAGGTCTTTCCCTCCCGTGGGAGCGCGGCCGGGCCAGGCACTTGCAGAGCTGTGGGCATTGAAGCAACCACCATCGACAGGGGTGCTGCTCCGCAAGCTTCTGGCACCCGCTGCCGGCCACGCCTCACACCTCACACCTCCCTGGCAAGCCAAGAGAGCTGGGGGAGAGTGACGGGATGAACATCGCGCAGCGCAGCGTCGCGCGCCCGCACAGGGGCGCTGCCCATCGTCACTCTGCTGCGCGCCCATCTCCGGGGAGCCCTGGATCCATCATGCTGCAAAGGTCAACGCAGCAGCTAAACGACCGGCGACACTGCAATTCAAGTGGCAGCCTGCGGGGCCCGACATGGTCGGATGGTCGGCGGCCCTGCCGACCTGGCATCTCCATCCGCTGTTGGCTGCTCACCTCCAAAAGCATCTCCCAACCACCAACGTCAACAGCGGGGAGTCGAGGTGGATCAACGGCACAGCTAGACCCCCCCTCTCCTGCTTTCGCTGATGCGTTAGCGATCCGTCCACGACTGTTGGACGGACAAGCGATCGGGAGCCGCGAGGCATCCGTTCTCCAGCGGAGGGGGCCGCACACTGCCACAGCAAATCGCCAATCCACTCACGGACTTCTGGCAGCTCTCGACAGGATTCGTGGCGAGGCGCCGGCGCCGCTGGACGACTGGTTCCGCCATGGAGCACGCGCACAAATCGCCCAGTTGTCGTTGATGACATGCGCAGCAGCGGCTATCTATCGTCTGTTTCCTCCGCCCGTGTCACAAGTCACAACGGTCTGGTCCAGCCAGTGCGCCTCTTTACGCTACGCAGTAATCCGTGGTCAGTACCTGCCCCGCGGGCATCGGACCGTCAGCGCTCGACGCCCATGTGTCCGGCCACTTCGTGACCGCCTGCGTCCCCGCGCAAGATTCTGCGTCTTGTCAAACCGCGTCTCCCCTTCCGTACGCCTCGCTCATGCAACGAAAGATATGGAGGCGCCACGGCAGTACTCAATCAATTCGGCGTCGAAATCACCCGAGCTGGGGACCTCGGCTGTCTGGGCATCTTAAAAGGGCCTGCGAGCCACTTTGGCCCCCATCCAGAGTGTGCCGCCCCGCTTGTCGTGATTTGTTAGTTGACAAGTATCGATAATGACTAGCGTTGACTACTGTCGCAGAATGCCCGTTTGTGCGCATGCGTACCAAACTTCGGTTCACTTCGCGATGGCATGCATGGGGGATGGGCGGAACACCCCTGCAGGGAAGAAGAATGACATTGCCCAAAAAGAAAGGATGGCACCCGCTGTCGCCTCTCCATGCGAATAGCCCCACGCACCCCTCACAACAGAGAGACCTGGCTGCCGCGGCCATGTGGTGGTCGCCTCACTTGCCCGGTCCCGATCTCGGGCTTGCGTAGCCTACGAGTGGCCTGGTAGGCCTAGGTGGCCTAGCTGGCCTCGGAACAGACACTTGCGCTTCTAAGTGTTCGTCGTCCATGTTGACCCCGCCCCCTGGTGGCCAACCAGGAGAATCAGGCAGGAGAGCATTGCCGGCTGGTGAGGTGATGAGTGTGAAGCAAGTCAAAGTCTCACAGAAGGAGGGCCAATGATCGGGCCGTGACAAGGGGGGAACATGTCATGCAATTTGGCGCGGCGTGTGATTTTTCTCGACCCCTTCTTCCTCTACTCGGAACATCCGCGTCTATCAAAAAGGTGTGGGCGCGGCAGCAAGCGCATGGAAGTATTGAATCCGGCACGGCTTTCATCCCACCATCCGAGTCACAGGTGGCTCGTAACCAAGTGATAGGATTCAAGGGGGCTCGCCGTGGCGATCCCATCAAGCTGTCATTAACTTTCGCTGCCCGCGGCGGTGTCCGAGATAGCGCGGCTGCACCAGCGCAACGACACAGTCCCTCCGATCGAGAGTGGAGAGCGGGACTGTCAACGTCGAGTTTTAACGTTGGACACAGCTCGGCTGAAGCTGGGCTCACAAGTCCCATCCATTGCGGAGTGCGTCCAAATGGGGGCCAAAGAGCCCGCCCGTGTGGCTGCGATGCCACCATCCCGCCAGGGTTCGCGGCCTGGGGACCGGGGCTTCTCTACGGCAGCGACATTGAGGATGAAACCACAGGCAATGGCCAGCCCCTCGCAGAAATGACGCCCAGGCGGGGGCAAGGATCAGCCCGGAGAGGGGATAATTTTAGCAACAAATACCCGCAATCTGGTCGCAATCTTTATGCTTGAGATTTAATATCTGGCATCTCGCTGCCTTGCCTCACCAACAGCAGACGAGCCAGCTGGCGCATTTCGGCCTCGATCCTGCTGGTGCTGTTCGGAGCGGCGGAGCGCTTGCTGGAGCCACAATTTCTCGCTGGCGGTCCAAGCTGAAGGGGTGCAACAGGACAAGCTAGCGCACAGGATCCCCGCCCCAAGTGAGTTGGTTACCCGCCTTTGCATGGCTGTTGGTGACGAGCGAGTTTAAGCGGGCTTCGCCACCTCATTGGGTGAAAATCACTCTACGCCGGCCTATAGGAGGCAGAGATCGCGAGAAAATCAAGACAATATCGAAAAGAGGAAGCCGGACGCAGAGCTAAGGTCAGGAGAACTATGATCCATTCTTAGAACAAGATGAGGTGCAGCATGGCATTCACTGGGCGCGGCGTGTGGCATCCCGCGACGGAACCTAGAACACGGCCCGCGGGTTACGGTTGGGGCGATTGCCGGCTGCGCTGGCGGCGGCGACAGTCTGGCGACAATAGCCCAGCGCTGGCTGGCATGCGGCGGGTCAAGACCGAGGTTGGTCAGAAACGTGACCTGTCGAGTGCATTTATTCTGACCGCTCCGGATGACGCCAATGCTGCTGTGGACAGATGCAGCTCGACGGCCCCAGTCGCTCCGCTGCGTCGCAACCCTCTCCAGACCCGATAGCGTCGACGTGAGAAGTAGGTATGTGAGGCCTCGGCGGTGTGGACGACTCGCTCGCCTCACCGATGCTGGCGGGGTCGGAGGCAGGTACCCGCTCGTCTGCTCGGCGAGCGGTAGCATCGGGGCGGACCAAGCAGACAGACCCCTCCGAGTGCCAAAAATTGCCCGATGCGCGGAGGTCATCTTCATCTTCCCGTGCCCAGGACCCCAGAAGAGCTTGTGTTGTTGGTGTCGTCATAAGCCTCAGCGAGGGGGCGCGATGTCCGTCTGACCCGACAGATTGGATTGGGTTCCAAGTGGATGGGAGACGAGCCCTCAAATAGGGCGTGAAGGAGGCACAGTGCTCGTCTCCCGCGACGTGTTGGAGCGTACGGAGGAGAATGCAGGTCTAAAAACAGATGTTTCTTTTTTGGACCGCAGCTGGTGTACCTGGGACGGTTGACTGCCAAAAACAGATTTGGGGTTTGCCCCAATCTTGGCCCTCTTTACCGGGTCGGCCTCACCAAGGTGAGACGGCCTTCACCGAGCCTAGGCCCTGGGGCGTTTTAGGCGCTTCCCACCGCGCGCGCTTCCGTCTCCGCTGCCTACAAGTAACTTGCCGCCGCTGCCATCGCCTCGGCTTCGAGATCAGCTCCCAAACCGAGTCCGCCCCGCCCCGTGCACCGGCTGACTGCCTGCGTTGTGTTGCCCAACGGCAACATGGCAAAGTTTGCCATGCAGGACATAAGCAGCTTCCAGAAAGGCATGCTGTAGTCCAACTGCCAGTCCGGGATGACAAGAGAGGCTCTGACAAATCAGGGGAGGGGATTGCGAATGCTTGGCCCGTAGCCGCCGGTCATGTACGTGATTCCGGCACTAAGCGCTATTTGCTTCTAGGACTTGCACGAAAACCGCCTTCTAGAAAGATCAGATGCCAGGATCTGGCCAGCTAGTCGAGACCTTCTGCCCTGTCGGCTCGAACTACCTTTCGAAGGCCATCGTCCAACCTCCCTGCTCGGCCCCTACTAGGTAGCCCACCGATCTCGCGAACGGCTGCTTTCAGCCTACACCACAGAATGAGCTGTCCGTGTCGTTGCGCAAAAATATCTGGTGGCAGCCGCACAAGCAACCATCTGACGACATGGCCGGGCCGCACGAATTGGCCAACTCGGTCAATGACTGGACGTGTCGCGTCGGCGAAACGCCGTCGGATGGCTGGAGGCGGCCTCTTCCCCGCGGCCTGGTGGAGGCGGCCCGACCTATTGGCCTGCTCGGCTGGCTTTCTGGCTGGCTGGCTGGCCGGCTCACCCATCTGGTCGCCGGCGGAAGATAGGCGATCGTGGGCCTGCCTTTGGCGCCGAGTCGATGCAGGGCGAGCGAGGCTCTGCATTGCCAGACGCCGAGTGGCGCTTACCTCTCCCCTGGGACTGGACTTTGATCCTCCCGCCGCCCTATCATTGGCCAACCTCTGCCCTGGTTGCAGTGAGTGCTGCCCCCGTATTGGGCAAAACTCCCCGGAACCCCAAGGGCTGGACGAAATAACGTTTCGAACCGCTGCACGCCCAAGCATGCCATCGAGAACATCGGTGATATCGTGCCCTCTCAGAGATCGAACGCCTAGGTTCGCAGGGCTTGGCAATTACCTAGGGTTGCTCGGCTGCTCGCCCCGTCTCCTTCCAGCGCCTCCTTGCTCATCAACAGCGTCATAGACGCGGGTTCTGGTGGGCGCTTGCGGCGAGAGCCGTGGGCGGCTGCGGCAACCTCTGCCGACGGACGAGCCTATGCTCGGTCCTCAACCTTGGGATGCTGCAGGCGATGGGGGATCTGGCTGCCACTCCGTTGGGCCCGGCACCCGCGCAGTCTCGCCGCTGCCGCCCCTTGCGTCTACGATGGGCGTCTGCGCCAGATACCCCTATCAGATCTGAGGCCCGAGATCCAACATCCCCCACAGCTGCACTCCCTGGCTCGTGGCTCGCTGGGGCTGTTTACCTTGCCGCAGGGCGTGAGGTACCGGGCACAGGTACCGATACATCATCTCGCTGGCAGCAGATCGAGAGATGGTACCTGCATTCGATCGGATCCACTCTCAACGACGTGGCTTGTCAGTCGACTGCCGCCACCCACCCCCTCCTAGTAGCGCTATTGACTTCTGAAGCATCCCACATCTGTCCGTATCAGCATGATCGTCCTTCCTGTTCGTCAGAAAGCTTATCTCAGCGCCAGTGTCGGCATGTGGTGGGCAGTTGACAGATGTCAGCTGTCTTGCGAGCCGAGTCCGATCTCCCGACCTTCCAACCAAGCATGCTCGGACCTTGCATGTTAGCCCTCACCCCATCTATACCTACACACTCCTTGCTGTCGATCGGTTGGCTTGGCCACGCCACCGCGCGGGGGTAGTCAAGCGGCTATAGTGTAGCGGCATAACAAGCACATGCTGGAAGGTAGCAAGCGGCGGCTACCTGCATTTCTTCATCTTGCTTAAACACCAACTCTTAGCCTGGTCTTTCCGACTCCCTGTCAAACGGCTTTCTAGCGGCAGCGGTGACGCTCTTCGATATGGGCGGGAGGTTAGCATTGGTCGTCCGTACGGGGGTCGCATGATCGTGATGCTAACCCTTGTCGAATATATGTTACCGCTCCTTGTCGATGGGATATGTCGGAGATGACCCAACATCCGTGGCACAGAGCCTATCCCCGCGGGATGGCCGCGTCGGCAACGCCGGGAAGTTAACGGTTTTGTGTGCCGGCGCCCATGACCCACCATCCATCCCTTGTGATTCCTTCCGAGTGCGAAGACTGGGCCAGCCGCTGGTGACCCACGCCACACTACACCCTGCAATTTACCTGGCTGCGGCCGAAAGAGGGCGTGAAAGTTAAAATCTCATCACACTGCTTGGTTTGCCTTGGCGGTTGTTGTCGGTTGTTCGATCGCTTCGTCTTGAAATTCCATTGCTTCGTTGTGGAAGGGATGAGCTGTTGACCAATTAGAAAGAGGGCTTTCCCGCTAGGAAGGGATCGTGCTCGGGGAGGTATGTAGGTATGTATGCTATAGAGCCCGCGCGGGAGAGGGGGCGGTTGGTTCTGCTGCTGCTTGTGAGTCGTGGGGGTAGGGTGATGGTGTCCGGGTCTAGCTGGTGGGTTGATGAGTTGACGAGGTGGCAAGTTGTGAACTTGGCGAGCGGCTGGGCGGTCATTGTCGGCGAAGGGTGGGACTGAATAGGCCTAGATGGGGGTAAGGCAAGGCTGCTGGGTAGGAAAGTAGAGAGGTAAACAAAGCAGTGCGCTAGGCAGATCGGGTGGGCCAAGCACCTCGGGCCAGGTTCGTAGGAAAATAGAACTGTCCTCGCGGGCGACCTGGCCTGGCCTCGGGTTGCTTCTGGGCTGCTTCTGGCCTCCGATTTTGGCTGCTCTGGGATGCTTCTGGGCTGTCCCCAAGTAGCCTCTGGGTTGCCTCTGGGTTGCCTCTAGGTTGGGGAGTGCGTGCCTGGGTTAGGTAGGTACCTATCTGCGCGTGGAGTTTTCTCTCCAGGGCTTGAAGAGGCCTGCGGAGAGGTCGCAGGCCGTTGTGGTACTGTGTTCGTATTGTGGGTGGCCTCTGGCCTCTGGGTTAAAAGGTGAGTGAGTGAGTACAGGAGGTGCCCACCGCAGCGTCACAAGTGTTGCTGGGTAAGGGATTAAAGTGGAGTGGACTTCAATACCATCAAATAACGTAGGTAGGTTTCTATGCCTAGGTAATCCAAACCTATGGGGTTGGTGAGAGACTCCCATTGTTGTTAGGTTGTTATTCAGGGGTTACCGTAATTGTGACTGCATGATGAGTAAGTAGTTAGACAGAACCTGCCCTGGGGACTTTCCAACTTGTATCCCGTTACGAGGTTGAAATCTGGATTCCGACACACGCTTGCGCCTTTTTCCACAACAAACATGACGCGCGATATCCAAACGGCGCCCGCCCTCTCACTGTCCAGAAACACTGTAACTGCTAGATGGTACGTGCATCATAGCTGACGACGCACTTGTGGGCTCATTGGTGTGTTGTTCGAGAGTGGATTCAAGTTTCTTTTGCTTTATGTCGTGTACATAAGAAGAGGAGAAAGCAGAGCTGGGAGGTGAACAGTAGTCTCCTTTCCTTAAACAAGGGAGTCATAATCAGGAATTGGCTCGACATATACCCAGCCGTGGCTATGATGTTCAGGTAAACTGACCTTTGCCCTGTCATCATCAGTGGATTGAGTAACTGTCCTTGCAAAGTGAATCGGCGACGATGACCTCGTATCAACAGCGATCGAGTCCCGGGAGGTCTCCTGGGAGCAATATTATCTCTATGTATCCCATACATGAAGAAGTCTCAAGACAGCTAGCTCGGGGTGTTGTTGCAGATGTTATGGTATCGGCGGCGTTCCCAGAGTACCCTGAAGCGAGTCTAGTATACCCTGCAACGTATGCTCAAGGTGGCTCCGACCCTCAGGACTCGCCAGTTCAGGATATGCGTTTCTAGATACGAAGAAACAAGAGGGCGTTGCAAGGGCTGCATGTATCAAGAGCGAGTGAGTGGTTGGTTGCAACTTATGTAGGTCCTTCACACTGTCCCGACCACCCTCCTCGTCGATGTCCCGTTGTCATTGGAGTTGCCCCAGCCTTTGAGACACAGCAACATGCTGTTTAAAGGAGTAGTTATACAGAGCAATCATCAGCATTTAGCTCGCTGTCAGTTTGCAATACGGCCCACCGCAAGAACAAAGGAGGTCAGGGACGAAGGGTACCTATCCCCAACTGAACCCCAAGCACAACGCGAATAAACTAGACATTTTATTATTTTGTCGTGCCTACTGCTTCAACATCTAATTTCGACCCCTCCCTTACTAATAGTAAGATACTTCACCCCCTTATACGGCTTGACGTTCTCGCCCAGCCCGCGACTTTTCCTCGTATCAATGACAATACTCTCTACCTTGATGCCGCTCGCGAGCCACCCCTTGACCGTAAAGCTCACCGCCGCCGAGCTGGGCATCAGCGTCTTGTTCTGCGCTACCCTACGCGCATCCTTTTCGTCCGCTGTGGCCTCAGCCGACTTCACCGCCTTCTCAGAGGAAGCGGAAGCGCTCTGGTACGGCTCATCATAGTAGTCCTTCCCGAGGGTGTTGAACCCAAAGCCCGTTGGGTCTGACTCCACATCCTCTTCGGCCAGCTGGCCGACCACGGTGCAGCGGAGGCCAAAGTACGATGCGCCTGAGGCGAGCTCCTTGTTCGGGATAATCCACTCCAACGCCCGGTCTCCCGAGTTGTAGTTTGCGTCGCCCTTGCTGGGCCGGATCTCTGAGAGGTTGCGCACATCTGCGGGGAGCGGCACCGTCACCATCAAGTCCTGCAAGGCCGGTGATGCGGGCGTCCCTGTGTTCTGTGCGGCGAAGCCTCGTCCGCTACCACCGCCGCCTCGCCCGCCAAAAGAGCTGGCAACTGCCCCGAAGACGGGGTTTATGTGGAGACGTACTTCAAAGTCAGACCCAGATGAACCCAACCCTGTCTTGATCTCGAGGTTGACAGGGAGTTTGAGGTTGGGATTCGTCTTGCTGATCTTGGCGTCGGTGAACGGCAGCAGGTCGACTTCGTACCCGGCGAGGATGAATCGCCCGTCCGGCGGTATGAAACTCAAAAGCCCGGGCTGTTCCCTCCATCGTGCGAGGCGGACGCAAGGATGGAAGACCGGCAGCTCGATAAGGCTGTTGAGGTTGTGCTTGCCCGATGGCCCGGTCAGCGTGACGGCGATATCTGGGACCCCTGAAACCTTTGAGGTAAAGGCGATGGTACCATTCGCGAAGGCTGCGAGGGGCCTGCCGGACGGTGCCATCGTTACCGAGAGCGTCTCGACCACATCTGCGTAGAGCTCGTTGGACGTGTGCCTCACGTTGGCACGCCGCCATGGCAGTGCTGGCGTAGTCTGGGCGAGGAGGGACGGTGAGCTGGACGGATTGTTCGCACCAAACCCTGATTTTCTGCGCACATATCAGCACCTAGTTGTCCCTCCGGTATAAGTCTCGCCTTTGCGCTTACGTGGGCAGGTTCGGCAGACTGAAGTTCCCAAGCAGCTTCTCCATGAAGCCTTCTACCTCGACCAGGTCGCGCAATGCGTTCGGTTCGGTTGTGTTGATGGTGCCGGCATCGCACATCTCGGTCAACAGCTGGGCGGCGACATCGTAGTTGCTCTCGATCTTGTGGGCCAGCAGCGGCGCACCGAGAAACTCCTCGAACGAGTCGACAATGCGGTGGAGGAACTCGAGCACGAGCAGCGGCTCGATCTCGGTCGAGGCCGTCAGGAGGAAGAGGAGGTTCGCATGGGTCAGGCTGAAGACGAGCGTCGGCGGGTTGGTGTTGGACAGGTAGATCAAGTTGGGGCGGGGCTCCGGGTGCTCGAGATAGAGGGGCAGCAGGTGCGTTGCCGACAGGGGCCGCGATGTGTACGTGTGCGAGAGGACTAGACTCCTGCGAGGGCCCGGTTAGCTTTTGTCTCGTTCTAGGGTGAATCAAGCGCCTACTTGTGCTCGTCGTAGATGTGCAGCGCCTCGACGACGCCGTTCATTGTTGTTTTGGTGGTGGCCGCGCCGTGAATTGGGGGGTTGTTGAAGCTCCGCCCACAGAAGCACTGACGCAATCCGCCCCGTCCAACACAGCTCTCCAGCTTGTCGGGCCGCCAAGCCTGGGCGGTGGGGAGCGGCAGATTTCAGTTGCTGCGGGACGACGCGCCAATCCCTGCACTCAACGCGTCTCGGCTGGCAGCTTCAGGACACCAAGAAAACGTTCCCATTCCGACCTCAAACCGCAAACGCCACCATGGGCGGGGACAAAATACCCTCAATCCAGTCTCTGGACAAACCAGAGGATCTCAAGCTCCTCCTCAAGGAAGACCGTGGGGACGACTGCCTTTCGTGCAAAGTCGTGGGTGAGTGCTTCTGAAGCTATTCACGGATGTAGAACTATTGCTGAACATAAACTTGTAGGAGGAGGAGCCTTCTTGGGACTGGCTGCATATAGCTACTTCTCAGGGCAGTCCCAGCTCGAGAAGCAGAAGGCGAAAATCCTCGCCAGCAAGTCTATGTTCGGCATGCGAAGCAGACGCCTCGGTATCACCGGCATCTCTCTCGGCCTTGCCTGGCTTGGACTCTGGAGGATGGTCAAATGAGGCTGAAAACGGCAATTATGGTCATCTCCACTCACGCCACACTGCGAACATGGCTGGAATCTTGGATTGTCCGAGCCGCGGCGGCCTGTCGGAGCTCTCAAGGCATTGTTAGGGCTGCATGGGGCTCGCTGCATCCCATCAGGGTATCCAGAGGGGCATTTCGTCGATAGAGCAGAGAAGGAACTGACATATGGCCGCACTGGCTGTTATTGGTTACCTTAGCCGTCAGAGCAGTTAACTGGGCCTGTTTGTTGGCTGGACGTGTTCTTGGGGCTCGGTGTGTATAAGTAGGCTCTAAGAATGTACTAGAATTCCGGAGACCGACGACCTAGTCGAGCTTGCACGTGAAGTCGCAGACATCGAAGGCTTGTCCTCATTCAGTCTCGAGGGGCACTTGATTTGGCTTATGCAGGCAGGGGATCTAGACAAAAACAACGCTGGAGGCTATGACAAAACTACTAGGACGCTATCTGATTTGGAGGAAGAGCGGAAGATCGCGAAAGACGAGCCGATGGTGGTCGGGTTGCAGCAGTACATGATGGCCAACCTGTTGACAACAGAACGAACGCGTGATTATCGCCACGGGGAAACCGAGCGGGGGTTCTTTACCGCTCTGGCGACTTGGCCCAGGAGAGATACTGGCTTATTATGACCGAAGAGGATAGAGAGGTGAAGAGAAATGCTCTGCAAGCTGAGAACCCCTTCTCCGGGATATATATCGACCTCGTTTGGGCGACCTGGCAACCAGGATGGGAAAATGGTGTGTAAGATACTGGCCACTTCAGACAGCATCTTCAATACCAGGAGGCTGCGATGCATGTCTGGAAGTTGTTCGATGAGGAGATTTTCATCGTGGTCGACAAGAAGAGCCGAGTCCTGTGTGCACGCTTTGAGAAACTCGCCCAGTTTGGAATTGTGGTCATTCTCTTGCCCTCTTCCCACGCCCGGAGCGTCTCGCCATGTTGTCAGCAACCGCATTCGTCGAATTCCCCGCAAGCTCGATCCAACCAAGGTCACCGTGGAACAGCTCCATAACGCTAGCATGGTCGTTGCTGATTACGGCTGCTGAGTGACAAGGAGCCACCCAGAGGGCCTCTCCATCGAGCCAAGCCACGACACCCGGTTCACGCGCTGCCAGGACCTTGTTTCCCCATCAACCATGTTACCTGCGCTGTGCAAGTCGGTATTCGCCAGATCCTCCGATCTCGTGCGGTTTTTGATGTAGTCTTGACCCGAAGCACTACCAGAGCACCACAGTATGTGGGCCGAGGAAGCTGAGAGGACGGCATCATGATGAGCCGGCGAAGATATATGAACGACCCTGTGGCAACCAAGGCGAGGACGGGGATGAGGAGTTGCGTTTGACAAACACCGGAATATACGGTCCTGGGGCGCTATATTTGAGTAGCGGTAGCGGTATCAGTGATGTTGAAGGTCTGTGGAGGCTTTGGTGGCGTGAGATGCGTCTGGTCGCCTTCAACCACCACTCACCACGTTTCATGCAGGCCGCCTGTTTACCAGAGGTACTGTTGGATCAGACTTCCGTCCTTTCTTCATCTTTTTTACTGTCCGTTACTGGCCATGGAGTTTATTGCAGACCAAACTTTGCACCTCGCCGTTGACGGCCAGCGATGCCTTGCGGACGACAACCTTCTCAAAGCTCTCTCATACATACACATGAGGTAGAGAGATACTAATCTGGGTCGATGCTATATGAATCAGCACGTTATGATGACACGAAACCGAGACGGCCGAGCCTCCCAAGTACTGATTCGTCTTGGCGAGCCCGCTACCTACATACGACGTCAGCCTCTAGCTCGCAAAGAAAATGTAGGCCTTTCGGCAGTATTACGACAGTGTGGTCCCACCGGAGACGGATCCAGGCGAAGCCCCTTGGCCCAACCGGGTGATGGTCAGCGCTTCCAATGTCCCAAAGCAGTTCTTCAACTTTGAGAATGTTGTCCGCTCCTGCAGCATTATTTTCACTAGACTGGCTCACTTACATCTGGGTCAATTAAGAGCCGTCCATGGCTAAGGAGCCGTCTTTCTCTTCAGCTCGAGAGACAACATCAAGGTCGGATTACGTCACCATGACGTTTCCGTGGGAACGGCCGTGGCTTATACCTGCGAATTCGCCGCTATGCGAACTTTCTTCTACGCGTATAAATACGGAGCTACCCCCACCCACCCGCGCGAATCCTCGTTTTCCCCCAGGCACAGCACAGCATTCACTCAAGTGGCAATTTTCAAACCCAATCGTTGATCCAGACATCCAATCGTTGTACATCGTGAACCGTGAACCATTCGCTCCACTGATCACTTCCAATCACTCCGTGAATATCCCACAGCTCCAGCTCCAGCTCTGTCCCATCCAATCGCTCCGATTAACTCACCGACAGTGCTCTCGCACTCGTCCATTTTCCATCTTCCATTCTTCTTTCTTTTCTTTCTTCTCATCCATTTCTTCTTCTTCTTCTTTCGACCAGGCGCATACTTTCTTTTGACGCACGCTCTTCCAAGTCTACTCATCTTTGTACATTCGTTTTCCCCAGAACTTCCGATCGTTTTTCAAGTAGACATGGCTCACTCCCTCCCGGCCCCGTGGCGAACGACCGCGCTGGTGTTTGACGACACTGGCAAGGTCACAGCTGCTCCGGCATCACACTCGCTCCCTGGCTCGCGCCCCGTTCCCACCGGTCCCCTCACCACCGGTGTCCCTTCCGACCGCCCCCTTGCCAGCCGTCCCCTGGCCACTCCTCCCGTCCCCCCCCGTCCGCTCCGCTCCCGCTCCGCCAAGTCAGTCCGGTTTGCCGGCGATGACGCCGCGGAGATCCACATCGTCCCTCGTTAGAAGCAATCTCCGCCGCTCAAAGTCGAGCTTGAAACCGTCGTGGAGGACAGTCTGGATCCTTCCACTGACCAGTCCCGAGCCGAGGACGCCTCGCTCGAAGACCGTCTCCGCCGTGCCGAGCGGAACGGTGTGATGAATTCACTCCTTTGAGGTTCCCTCGTGGTCCTCCCCCAGCGACTTGCATTTCGATTCATTCCTTCTTTCCCTTTGTCTCTTCTCCAGCGATAGATTTTTATTTTGGCTCGTTCCTTTTTTCCCTTTGTTCTTCTCCAGCGATATCCCTAGTCTTGTGGTACATGTTTTCTCCAGCGGGCACTGTTGCTTTCAGGCTTCAAGATCAAAACTCCGGGCAAGGTATTGGCAGTGGTGATCCTATCACACCACTGCTCTCCGAACCTGGAGGACATATTTTTGGTTTGAAATTGTCATTTTTGATGGCAGTCGAGGCTGTAGATAGGTACATAGCAATAGACATTCGTTGTCGAGAACAATTTGTCTTTTCTGCTCATTGTGACTGTGATATCTTATTTTGCTGTGTTGTTTCCGCCTGTTCAAGCGACAGCAACCGCTGTCATAGTGCTGCTGCCTTTTTATCAGTGCTGGTCTGATTGCTGCTCATCTCCATATGGGGCCTCCTTTGGTGTTCCATCTACCCCTTTCTATTCATGAGCAAAATAAACTGGGTGGTGTGTCTTGAGAATCCCGCTCGTTTGTAATGCAGCGGTAGTTTGTGACCGGAGGCTCATGCAGGTCGGCCTGAATCCCACTGCCGATCCGGCCGCAACCGCGACCGGCATTGCTCCGCTTCCCCTCCCGCTTCCCACTGTTCGCAATCCACAAAACAACCACTTCCCCCAATGGCCAACATCGATCCCCAGTAGGCGCCTCTTCCTCGGTGCGTGATGGCAGACCCGTTCAGCATCGCCACGGGCGTCCTCGGGCTTGTCGGCACGGCCGCGACCGTCGTCAAGTTCCTCGACACAGTCAAGTCGACTGTCCAGGACGTCCCCAGGAGCATTGCCTGGACCCTCGCTGAGATCAACGATGTGCACTCGGCCGTCGCACGGCTTCATTCCCTTTTCGAGCACATCGAGTCCGTCCCGAATGCGGCGCGGGCGCTGATTGCGATTCAGGATGCCGCGGTGGCGATCGCGGAGCTGGTCAACTCGTTCGACCAGCTGGTGGAGCTGCTGAAGCCGTTTGGCATGCTGAATCTGGCGCTGCTGAAGGCTTGGGATAAGATGAAGTGGATTCTCAAGCAGGATGACATTGCTAGGGCGGTTATGAGAATCCAGACGCGCAAGGGATCGCTGACGTTGATGTTGAATATTCTGCAATGGTGAGTGCGGGTGTTTGTCTTGCTGAATGTACCTTAGCTGATCTGCGACTTGCAGCGAGTCAGATGTCGTGGCTGTTGAGTCGAGAGCAGCGCTGCAGAACGGCATCAACACCCTCATCGAAGGAGACACCGCCATCCAAAAGCGGCTGGAGCGGATGGAGCGCAGGTGGATTTCCCAGTTTGGCGACATCTTCGATAACCATTCCATCCGATCAGCAGGGGTTGCGACTGTACAGGCCAGCCAGCCTTTGCCGAAACCCGACAGTTCCCCGGCCACCGGCTCGGCTCCTCCCCTGCTGGAAACCGAGGAAGAAGTTGAAGGGGCAAGTGGCCTGCTGCCTTTTCGACTAGAGTTTGAAGAGGCTCTTGAGGAGAGCGGCGTCTACCGCCGTGTCCATCGTCCCTTTGACACCTTCTCGATAATGTCAGGGGAGGGCCGCTCGATTGCCCGCACCGTCATGACGACCTACAGTCTCGCCGAAAACGCGTCAATCCTGACGTCCTTTCCGATCCTGGACCGGACAGAGCTACGACATCCCGAGTTTTATGTATCTAGTAGTGTCGAGAGTGACCCACGGAGACGGTTTCTTGGAATAGGGGCCGCCCGCAACCGGAGCTCGTCAGAATCGAACAGCGTTTCGTCACGGCTGTCCATACCAGGTTTCAAAAGTCAGGAACCCCCCAATCTCGGCCCCAATGTCATGGGCGAGTGGCACGTGACGGTGCGGCGTACTTGGCGGGCAAGACAGTTTCGTTTCGAGGTGTTGTTCGAAGTTCCTGTCTTTTTTGTTTCGCCGCCTACGAACACGAGGGGCCCGGTGCGAGGGGCGCCGATTGTGTACCTCGAGGGAAGTTTACAAAGCATTCGCGCTTCAAGGAGTCAGCCAGCTGTGCTACAGCATCGAATGGACCGCCCTGTCGCCCTGGGGAGCGATAACGAGCGTGCATCCTGGGTCGCTCTTCTCTCAGCCGTCCAAGATATGGAGCGCCGCTCCCGCGAGTGGAATGACGAACGCCGCCGCTTGGATTCGGGGCACAATGCGTCCATAGTAAGGATCCAGTATGGCATAACAGTTGCTATACAATCCAAGACGAGAAGTTGGGACGCTGTGCCGCCTGGCGTGCGAAAGCCATACGCAGTAACGGCCATGACGCATCTGGTGGAGATTTCGGCCCTCTTGGGAATTTACTGGCTTCAATTCGACCGCATCAACGACCGATACTTTGCAGAGGGTGGCGGCTTCGTGTTGAAGGGCACATCCGTTCCAGGCTTGGGGATCACGTTTGAGTTTCAACTGAGCGGGGTCGGACTGCAACCAGTGAATCGTCTTATACCCACCGAGGACGTCAAATTCTTGTGCTTCGGAAAGGTTCCAACAATCTTCCACCACGAACTTGATACACGAAGACTTCCTGACGACCAGCCAGGCAGGTTGGAATACCTTGACGTCTCCAGCCGCAAGGACATTGCCAGAACGTTGGTCAAAGTCGGCTGCAACGCCTCAACTATTGACTACATGCTCAACGGAGGTCAGAGGGACTCCCACATTTTCCCAGGTATGTGTTTTGATTCTACTTCTGTCTGGGGACATAACTGAATCCTCGTAACAGTTGTCTTCGAACTGATCGGTATGCTGTGTCCAATACTGCATATTGAGGGGACAGCATTTCGACGCCTGCCAAACCCGACCAATTACGTATGGGAAGGCGACTCGATTCCCTTTTGGTCCTTGCTGTCGTCATACGAAACATCGCTTACAAACGCAAGATCACAGGGGAAATTTACTAGCCTGAGCTCTACGGAGGATAGTATTCATCAAGGTCTCCCCGACCTCATAGCCGAGGTGAAGCTCATCACGAAGGGCCACGAGCTCGGAGCCATGGCAAGTATCAACTGGAACGAAGGCTTCAACGTTCTACGTCTCCTCCATAAAGCCCTCGAGGATGTCGACGCAGACCTTCTAGTCTCAGATGACCAAAATACGAGCCAGGAACGCCACATCCTGGTACAGACAATTGTGCGCGCTCACATCCAAGAAGTCCTCCGCGGAATGAACGAGAAGCCAACCGACGATGTCAACCAGCGCACCATGACTGCAGAACCTCGATTTGAAGACATTTACAAATCCTCGTCACCAGACGAGAAGTACAAGATATGGATGGACGTCTACTTTCAATCTGTTCGGCCCAAGGTATTGGCAGAAGTGATCAAGTCCTTCCCATTACTGGCAGAGGAGTGCGAGAAAATTTGGTACCTTTTGGTGTTTCGCATGCTCTGTTGGCTCATGCTGCACGACTTTGATAGGAGGGACGTTCAGATTTCTGATACGAAGAGTGCGCTGCTGGCAAGTCGATTGCCGGTGTATATCATTTGAGGGGTAGTTGAGGGTTTATCCCCTGGTCTGCGCTATAATTATGACGGCGTACGGATTTGTGGTGTTGTCTGTTATCTTGGCGTGTCTTAAGGCTTTGTCAAGGCCCCCGGCACGAGGATTAGGAACCGTGGGAGGATGTCGGGGAGATCGATTCGTGAGGTCGAGAAGACGAGACAGCAGGGACTAGGGTATGTCGTCTATGGCCATTGGAAAACAATCACTCTCACACTCGGGGTTAGTTGCCGAGCTAGTGAGGATGTCACGACATTGATTTCAGGAATCTGTGATAGTTACTGGTCGGGCTGAAGGATCGCTTCCTCCGGGGCTAAAATTGCAGTGCTGCCCCAAATGTTGTGATACCGACTTTGGAGCGCCGAGTCTGACCTGCAAAGCTTCCTCTTTGAGGGCTAAAATTGCAGTGATGATCAAGCCTGCATGAAGGTGCATTAGTGCCGCCAAGCATGCTGCCTTATGCAGAGCCCTTTTGCAAAGTGTCACACGTTTGAACAACCATACCTAGGTACCTAACCTACACCTGCAATTGGCGGAGAGCTTAAATGAGAGGACTTCTTAGAACAGTGGCGATGGACTTGGCTCTTCATCTGCTAGTGAAATAGGTACTGTATACTTGTGCTATCAAGGCTTTGTTCCTTCCTTGACAATACGACGGTCAACATCACATGCAGGCATCGAACTGGCCCCCAATACCAAACAACTCCGCATCTCGGCTCTGGGTCTGCCTTGGTTCATGATCGGATGTATGCAGAAAATCTAGGTCGTCGGCGAGCAGCCCAGCGATTTCCTTGGCTGTCGAGTGGCAATCCATCTCACATATCAGACTTGACTGAGATGCATTTGTCTGATGGTGACCATTACTGAAAGGGGCACAGTGCTATTAGAAATAGTATGGATGGGACGTTGGGAACCTAATACTCACCTCTTGGATTGCAAGGGATTCTTTCGACTCGACTTGACGGGGTTTGAAGAAGGCATTTTATTGTAAGGGTGTGAAGGTTGGCTGGGGGTCGTTATGAATTTTGAGGAATGGCGTGTTGTGTGTTTCCATTTACAAAGGTGGAAATGATGATCTTCTTATGGTTCTGGGTAGACGAAGAGCTCTAGAGATAATATGCTTGGCCATTGTGTCGATTTACACATTTGCTAGGATGGTGTTCAGTCACACACTTACTACTTGGTATGGGTAAGTTTTGCCCCCAACCTGGTACCGACAGGGGGTAGGAGGCCAGTGCACACCAACACCCTCAGCATGCTTCTTGACAGCAAAAGTCATGGAAAAGTACTGTATTTCCGGCCAAATATCAATATTTCGTATACATTCCGTTGGCCGCAATCACAGCCTCGCAACGAGCGGGCATCGTGGCCAACAGTCTGCCAAATACAAGTCCGGCAGTTCCTCCCAGGCCTCCTTAACGTAACCACACAGTGCTTCGTAACTTGGCTTTTCATGGAGCCCCTATTTATCCTCGATATAATCCTTCATCCAGTCCCAACAGCTCTCTATAAGGTTCAAATCAGGACTATATAGAGGCCAGAGGATAACGTTAATCCCACAGTCTAATAAATCTTATCAAGTACTACCCGTTACGTGTCCTAAAGCGCCATCTTACATAAAGGTTAATTATTCCCCCTCCTGCTAATAAAGGCGAATCTAGCTATCAATAAGAGGAATGGTATGCTGTTAATACAAATCTACGTTAATCTTTCCCCAGTCTTTTTCCCAAAATAAACCAGGCCCTTTACCACTTATACTAGAAAAACAACCCCAGAACATCCAACCCTGCTTACACTAATACTTCTTAACAATATAAGTTAGATCCCATTCCTCCCCAGGCCGGCAAGTTACATACTGTTTTATATAACAGCCACCCGTTACCTAGGTCTTATCAGTCTAAAGTATCTGTGCCCACTGCTCTGTGTGACGACCCTGCAGGCCGTCACTTGGGCCGGGGCGGCCCGACGAATCCCCCGCAGAAGGAACAGTGCGAGAAGACGGTGCACACCGCCCAGGCGCACTGGGCCAGGGGTGCAAAGACCCGAAGCCTTTACGACTAGTGAGGTACTGCTTACAGCATGCCGAGTGCTTGTATCGCGAGCAGGAGAAACCTTACGAGCAGAACGCTCGCGCGGTGCAGAGTGCTCGCATAATAAGCACTTGCGACATTACGAGCAAGGTACAAAGTACCTCCTAGTTAATTAGTATAGATAGTTATAATTATACTTATAACTACTGTAAGGGACTTTAGTTCCTCACGCTAGTATTTAATTATTTATTTATATCTTACTGTTTAGACTTACCTTTATGCATTATAGTAATAACGACTTACAGTGACGTTAAACCCTTATTTAAGAGTGTTAACTTAATAAGCTGTTTTCAGAACGCCCTTTACCTATTAGTGTCCTGCTATACGTTCTGTTTTAACCTACGCTAGTCTTTTTAAGGCCTATATTAAGTGTAGGTTATAATACGATATTAACGTTAAAGTTTTAAACGCTGTTTATTAAACTCTTAAATATTACCTCTTTTCTACTAATATGTTAACTTCTGGAAAAGGTAAGAAGATTAAGGAGGCGTAAGCTTAGCCTTAACTCCTTATTATTAACGAGTTAACTGTATGCCTTAAAGACTTAAACCTTAACTAGTAGGGACTAGTTAAAGAACTTAATAAAGCCTTCCTTAGAGACATTAAAAGCTGTATTAGTCTTATTAAAAAACTTTAAGCCTGATTTAACGTTATTAAGCTAGAGAATAATAACCTTAAAGGCTTATAGAAGAAACGGGTAAAGCTCCCCTTACTATCACGCTTTAAAGGAGACTTTACGTAACTAGAGTCCTAAATAGCCCAGCTCTAGAGTTATATTACTTACTATAATAAGCAGTTCTTTAAAGAAGAAGGAAAAGTTAAGTTTGCTAGAACCTTATTAGATAGAGTAACTACTTATTAATATAAACCTTATGTAAAGATAATTAATAACTTTTTTATAGACAGAGCGTGTAAAGAGGCTCCCGAGACTTAGGCTCTTTTTGACAACTTTAACGTGTTTATCGACTAACTCTGGACTGAGTTTAGAGAACTGGACGCCTTTAAGCAGGTTAAATAACGGCTTATAGCCTTAAGATAGATATCTTTAGTCTTTAAGTTCTTTATACGCTTTAAACTGGAAGCAGTAAAGATTAAACTTGGTTAAGAGGCTTTAGTAATACTGTTCTGGAGCGGTTTAAAGGAATATGTTATTAGAGATCTTTACTGAGAAGACTAATTAGACTACTTATAAGAACTAGTTGAGATAGTTATTAAGGCTAATAATTAGTATTATAATTACTATTATTAGAAGAACTTTTAGAAAAAATAAACCTTTTACTAGTTAAGTAAACTTAAAAAGGGGAATTAGTTAACTGTAATAAGTTACTATCCCGGGTTAATGGATATTAATATAGTGAACTACCAGAACCAACCTAACTATAATAAGCTTTAGCGATAACAGTAATAGAAGCAGCTTAAAGATATATTATAAGTCTAGTGCTTTAACTGTAATAAGAAAGGATATATAGCACAGTAATATTTATTATTAAAGTAAGTAGGTTAGAAACCTATTCTGGAAAGAGGAAAGCACGTTAAGTTTAACTTAAGAGATATTTATATTAGGATAGTAAGTAACGAAGAAGATTACACTTAGATAAATAAGTGTAAGTTAAGAGATAAGAATAAAGTGGAAGAACTTTAAGATGTAGTGTATCTAGTCCTTATAAGGGTTTTAGAAGAGTTAGCTATAAAGGTGCAGGTTATAAAAGACCGACTTTAAAGTGGAAACTTAGAATTATTAAAGGTATAGGTTACAGAAGACTAACTTTAAGAAGAAATGTTTTAGTTAGCTGTTATAAGCCTTAAAAACCTTACTTTATAAGTTTAAGAATTAAGGAAGTCTAGGGAGGACCCTAACTTAGACCTTATTAAAATAGTTAAAAGAGTTAAAGAATTAGCCTTTTAAGCTATATAAGTAGTAAAGTAAGCCTTAAAAGGTGAAAGAGAATAAGTTAAGAGAATTAAACTAGAGAAACGGAAGTTCTTTTTAACAGTACCCCTTAAGACTCTTAAACACTTTAAACACGTTAAGTGGATCAGCACCTTTACCTTTTTAGAAGAAGGATAACTTAAATAACTGCTTTATATTAAAGTTAGTGTACTTTAGACCAGTACCTTAAAGGTCTTATAAGAAAGTATAAGGTAAGTATACTAATAGAGGGTTTAAGAACTAAAAGAAAAATATTAGGAGTTAGTGGATAAAGTGGAGGACTTGTAAATTAAAGGTCTTACTGTAACGTTTAAAAATAAAGTAATAAAGATTAAGTTATAACTTTATAATTAAGTTTACTTTATTAATTAACTTAAATACTAACTTATTAAGAAAGGACACTTTATAGAGGAATAAGTTAAGTTACTGCTACCTAAGTTCTAGGAAGAGGTTTGGGAGAAACAACGCATATAAAGGTAAATAGAAGAAGAGAAAAAATAAGGCGCCACTTCTCCCGTTCTGTACTTTATAACTACAGTACCTGCAGTTAATATTAACTACCCTAATTACAGAGATATACTATAGATCGATTATATATACGATAACTACGCTCTTAACTAACATTATGGACTTAAAGCTCTTTATAACTACTTCCTAAGTATATAAAGATAAGATTACACTATTATAAAAGTAAAGTTAGAACTGGCCTACTACTAAGTCTCTTACTCCCTAATAAGAGAATCTGGTAATAAGCGGAAGGTTACTGTAGTTAACTAAGCCCCCGTTACATGTTAGTAAAGAGGAATGCTTAATAATTACCTAGTTATAACGTGCTTATTATACCTTAACGGAAAAGCTAGAGAGTAGTAGAAATAGGAAGATTACTAACAGATCTAAGAGTAGAAAGATATTACTGCGATTTAAGCCTGTAAAGTGTACTATCGACTTTTTAAAGACTTTAGAAATATCGTACTGTTTAAAGTTAACTGGACGTTAAGGTGTGAAAACCTAAGAAAAGTTAATCGCTAAGTTTACTAAAGCTACCTGTTTTTCTAAAAGGAATTGGGAAAAGGCTACAGGCCCTTTAAAAGGGCCGGAAATTAATAGTTCGCTAATTAGTAAAAACCCTAAAAAGAAGGAGAGGCACTTAGAGGTTAAGTTAGATAAGACCTTAAAAACAGACAATTATTATAACTTAGATATTAAAGGAGTATAAGCATTATTCTGTTAATGTTAGTTTAACAGATAGAAGAGGGAGGTTATTTAAGGTAAAAGTAGTAATTAATAACGGGAGTGCTTCTAACTTAATGCACCCTTTACTAATTAATTAAAGGAAACTTCCTAATTAAAAGTATAAAGAGGTAATTCCTATTTAGAATAGAGAAGGAAGCTTATATTAATATAATAATAGTAAAGTTACTTACTACTCACCACTCCTAATTAAAGTAGATAGGGATAAATAATAAGTGGACTTTAACGTTATATTAGTTATTAGGTATAATATAATCTTAAGTCTACCTTAGCTGGAAAAGTATAACTCCGTAATTAACTAGAGGAGTAGTTACCTCGCTTTCGGCAAGTCCCCTAACTGTAATTACTGTTTAAAGAAAGCTAAGAAGGCACTAAACTATTCTAAAGATGTATAAAGTACTTAGAAATACGTTAAACCTTTAAAACTAAGTATGGTTTAGGTTAGGTTTACTAAGATAGTTAAAAGACTAAAAGGTTTACTATATAGCTTAAATAACGATTTAAAAAGTGGAAAGAAGCTAAAAACTAATTTACAGATAAGCGAAAAAGTTAACTTATTTAAAATACCCGTTAAATACAGGAAGTTCACCCTATTTTGAAAAAAGATACCGTAATTACTAGATTATAAACTGTAGAACTATAAAATTAAATTAAAACTGGGAGTGAAGCTTTATAACTTCTAACCTTACTATTTAAACCCCTAGTAAGTTAAAGCCTTACAGGAGTATATTAATAAGAACTTAAAGAATAAGTTTATTATAAAGTCCTAATCCCTAGCAGGGTACTTAATACTATTCGTCTTATAAAAGGGAGACGGTAAGTTACGTATAGTTATTAATTACCGAACGTTAAATAAAGATATAATTAAAAATCGCTACTTATTACCATTTATTATAAAGATGTAAGAACGGATTATTAAAGTAAATTAGTTCTCTAGCCTTAACTTCCCTATAGGGTTTAACTATGTTAAAGTGAAGGAAGAGGACAAGCATAAAATAGCTTTTCGAACTCGTAACGGGTATTACCAGTACTGTGTTATGCTGATAAGATTAATAAATGCCCCTGTAACTTTTTAAAGCTTTATTAATAATATTCTCTGCCCCTTTTTTAATAAGTTTATCTTTATATACTTAAACGATATTTTAGTTTATTCTGAAACTTTAAAAGAACACTGAAAGTATATATAATAGGTTTTAACAGCTTTTAAGAAAGTGAAGCTAATAGTAAACTTAGAAAAAAGCCACTTCCACGTCTAAGAATTAAACTATTTAGGGTTTAAGATAACCCTTAGAAAGCTTAAAATATAATTAAAGAAGACAGAGGTAATTAGGGATTAGCTTACTTTAAAGAATTAAAAAGAGTTATAAACCTTTATTAACTTTATAAACTTTTATTACTGTTTTATTAAGTACTTTACGAAAATCGTAAGATTACTTTACAAACTTATAAGTAAAGGAAAGCTGTTTAAGTGGACCGATAGATAGTAGAAAGCGTTTAAAGACTTTAAATATGCCTTTATTACAGCTTTAATCCTAGCCCTCCCTAATTTCTTAAAACCTTTTTAAGTTAAGACAGACTCCTTAAAGTTCGTAATTAGTAGAGAACTTAGCTAAGTTTAAGACGATAGGAAACGTTACCTAGTTACCTTTTTATTAAAAGGAATCTATAGCTTAGCTTTACGATATCTAATCTATAATAAGGAATTAATAGTAATTATTTAGTACTTTGTTAAGTAGGTATTGTATTTAAATGGTATAAAAGAACCGGTTTAGGTCTTTTTAAACTATAATAACCTTTAGTACTTCCTGATGAAGGAACTTAACCTACAGCAGGTATAATAGGTAGAGTTAATAGCTTTATTCCACTTTTAGATTTACTATATTAAAGGAAAAGATAATAGGTAAGTTAACGCTTTTAATTGGAGACAGGATTATAAAGATATTAATCTAGTCTTAGTCTCCATTACTATATTTAATAAAGTTAAGAACAGTATATTAAAGTATATATTATAAGTGTTAGATAACTAAATACTAGAATAGATTATTAATGTTTATATAAACTTATAAATAAAGTATAATATTTATTAATAATAATAGGACTTTTAAGTAAGAAGGTTAGTGGAAAGAACTTGTAAGTATAAATACCCTTTAGGAGACTTTTTAAAGCACGTGTAAGACTGTGGTAAAAAGTGCCTAAAACATCTAAACTACGACGAAACTAGTTATTAGCTAGAACAGCTGTTAGAAAGTGTAGACAGCACGCCTAAACTAAAAGTAAGGCTTTAATATTAAGAGAAACTGTACATTTATAACTTAAATAAATAAAAGGAGTATGTTTAATAAATTTATAAGTCTCGACTTAAAGGATATATAAGCTAAGCTAAGACTTTTATATAAGCTTAATAGGTGTACGCCTTCCTAGGAATAAAGAAGTTAGTTAAGGAAGTGGTTAATAACTATAACATCTACTATAGGAAGTAAAACTAATACTATAAGCTTTATAAACTTCTTAAACCACTTCCTGTATTATAAGTGCTGTGGAGTTTAATCTTACTTAACTTTATTACTGGGATCTTAGAGTTTAGGGACCCTGTTATAGAAGTTACCTATAATTAGATCCTTATAATAGTTAATAAATTGATAAAATAGGCTTACTTTCTGCTAACTTTAAAGGATATAATAACGGAGTAACTCGCTTATATCTTTAAGAAAAAGGTAATTATATAATATTTCTAGCTAGATAATATTATTACAGATTAAGATAAGCTAATTATATCGAAATTCTAATAAGGGCTAATATAAAAAATAGGTGTGAAAAGTAAGCTTTTAACAGTATTTTACCTATAGATAGATAACTAAATAAAGCAAGTTAATTAAATACTTATAACGTATCTTTAAGCTTACATTAACTTTAAATAAAACAATTAGCTTAAGCTGTTACTAATAGCATAAATAGCTTATAATATAACGTTAGTCGAGTTAATAGGTATATTACTGTTCTTCACTAATTACAGTAAGGAGTTTAAGCTTTATTAAGGCCTGCCTACAGGTACCCCCTAAGCTGTAGTCCGCGTAGACTAGATGTAAGAGCTGTATAACCATTTATAAGCTGAACTTAAGTTCACATACGAACGAATAAAGAAGTTTACTGATAAATACCAAACTAAGTAACCAGTACTTAAGAAAGGACTCTATTATAATAGCAAACGAGTTAAGGGACTAACTTTTCAGGAGGGGGATTACGTTTACCTTTTTTCACAAAACCTATATTCGAAACGGCTTAATAAGAAGCTTAACTTTAAAAGGTATAAACTATTCCGAATTAAGAAAAAGGTCACTACTTCTAATTATAAACTAGATTTACCTACCAGTATAAAGGTGCGGATTAAGGTTTTTTACATCTTACTTCTAGAACCTGCCCTAAAGGAAGTTCCCCTAGAAAAGAAGATTAAGATTAACGCCGATAAGGACGAGTATAACGTTAAGGAAGTTATAGATTTATAAAGGGAAGGAAATATATTTAAGTATCTTATTAAGTAATTAAATTATAGCCTTAAAAGTAACTTATAAGAGTTAGTTAAAAATCTTAAGTGCCTAGACCTGATTACAGAGTTCTACTAAAAGAATCTAAATTAATTAAAACTAACGATAAGAACTAAAAATAAGATAAGATCTAACATTTAAACTATTATATTAAAAAGTAAGATTACTGTAAGATTTAAAGCTTAAAAAGTAGTAAGTAACTCCTTAATAAGTACGGAAGGACATTTATCAGAACCTTAACTAGGATTATAAGGACCTTAAACTTAATAAGGAGGCTAGGCCTTTAAAGCCCTTAATAAGCTTTATACGAAAATAAATGCTAATAGGGAAAAAAGTTAGTAAAAGAAAAAGTCGCTAAAACTCTTATGGGAAGTTAAGCTTACAACCTCTTACTAAAGAAGACAGTTATAAACTAAGTTATAAAGTAACCACCCACTACAAAGACCTTACTAGAAAGTTCCCCCAGTTAAAAGACTCTACGTTATTAAAAGGGGCGTTTAACCTAGCCTCTTTACTTCCTTAGAACTTTAATAACTCTGCTTTATAACTAAACGCTTTTGTAACCCGGTCCTTAAGGCGGGACTGCTGCTTATAAAGGCGCGTTAAGCGCGTTAACGCCTTTTAAAGCTTAATAGTGGCCTTATAGAGCTGTTAAGTAATAGACTTAACTTACAAGTTAAGACTCTACTTTTTAATAAGAAGAGCCTTTAACTTCGCCTCACTAACACTAAAAGCGTTACACTGGGAAGGTTAATGCCTCTTTAAATAATGGTTATAACTGTTAGACTGGTTTGAAACCCAATAGACGAGTGGAGGGTTAACAGATTTGTAAAAAGAATAAGGGGATATTTTGCCATTAAACGCGTATGTGTAGGCTGTAAGGTTCAGGTAACGGTTAGTATTTTTACCCTATTCCCGTTTTAAGACCTAGGAGCCGGACATTTATTATATAGTGAAATGGTAAAAGGAAAAGCTTACCTTTTAAGTTCTTTATGGGAAAAGAACGTTAAAGAGGGGGAATTATGTAACAACCCTATAGGCTATTACTTAGGCTAGGGCGGCCCGATAAATCCCCTGTAGAAGGAACAGTGTGAGAAGACGGTGTACACCGCCTAGGTGCACTGGGCTAAGGGTGTAAAGACCTAAAGCCTTTACGACTAGTAAGGTGCTGCTTATAGCATGCTAAGTGCTTGTATTGCGAGTAAGAGAAACCTTATAAGTAAAACGCTTACGCGGTGTAGAGTGCTTATATAACAAGCACTTACGACATTACAAGCAAGGTACAAAATACCTCCCAGTTAGTTAGTATAGATAGTTATAGTTGTGCCTATAACCACTATAAGGGACTCTAGTTCCTCACACTAGTATTCAATTATTCATTTATGTCCTACTGTTTAGACTCACCTCTGTATATTATAGTGATAACAACCTACAGTAACGTTGAACCCCCGTCTAGGAGTGCTAGCTCAACAAGCCGTCTTCGGAACGCCCCTTACCTGTTGGCGTCCTGCCATACGTTCTGTCTTAACCCGCGCCAGTCCTTTCGAGGCCTGTGTCGGGTGCAGGTCGTAATACTCTAGCAGCCAATACCGATATTCAAGGGCCTAAGTAAGGCGCTTTTTACGGTTAACTTCCGTAATAAGGGGCTTTTTTCAAGTAACGCGTCGTCGGAAACCGAGGCGGTAAAGCGTATTCTTAATCGCCCACATACTAAAGATAGTGTTAAAAAGTGTGAGAGAGAGCTAAAGAAAGCTCATTCTTCGGCCCTCCTTCAAAAAGGTAATAAAGGCGATTAGCTCCTCCTCTTATTCTTCAGAAAGCTTTTTCGGCCGGCCAGAACGTAGCTTAACTTTAGCATCTTCGGAGCGAAGTGTGTTACGGATCTGGTATTTGGAATAACCAGTTGCTTCTTAGATTTAAGCGCGGCTCATTCAGGCATCAAAGTAGAGCGTTCTGACGCGTTGCCGCTCCTCTGTCGAAAGATGCTTGGAGCTAGCTTTTTGAGGCATCGTTGTGGTCGTTTTAAGTCATAATAAAATGGCGAATTTAGCTA
>Ga0247770_1000515_pt1 | contig 37263 bp, 36 predicted proteins | sample UWRJL136409B6_FD_179943 | JGI IMG/M metagenome (GOLD analysis project Ga0247770, IMG submission 179943) | Plant litter microbial communities from Arlington Agricultural Research Station in Wisconsin, United States - UWRJ-L136-409B-6 | ecosystem: Environmental > Terrestrial > Plant litter >... | reverse complement strand
ACGACCCCCTCCCTAGCATGGGATCCGATTAGCATACAACCTTGACATCAGACAGATGATCTTGACACCAGAACAGATGATCATGACATCAGACAGACGAGGGAGGGCACAATTGGTTCAGGCGACTCACAGAGCAGCGGGGTCGGCTGGGGCCAAGGGACAGAGGTGAGTGTCCCCGCACAGGCACCGGGAGAAATGCGGCTGGTTGGTGGCGCCGAGAGCTTTGGCGGCGGCGACGGCGGCAGCAGCAGCGGCTTCATCTACGGCGGCGGCGGAGGACTGCATGATGAAATTGTTGTTGTTTTTATCGATGAAAAAAACTTTTGTTCGAAATTGGTTTCTTTCTTTTGACACAAATGAGATGAACGGGCGAGGAGAGGAATGGGAGATCGGGCGGGATACCAGAATATTTAGTCCACCCGACGAGCCTGTGAAGCAAAAACTCTCGAAAGAAACGACTCTCGACGGCAATAACGATCTTAACAATGACGATACACTATTCAGCGGCAACAGCAACATGGCAACAACGCCACTCCGCAGCAAGACCAGCACCGGCAGTAGCAGAACGGGCAATGCTTCCAGTCATCAAGGTTCGTTGGTCTGCAGCTTTGCAAATGAGAAGGTGGGGCTTCTTTTCTCGAGAGCACGTCAGCGGCAATGTTGACAAGAGCGACTGTCTTGCTGCTGCCCGGCGGCCCAGTAACACGGAGGACCGTTTCCCCCCCCCCCCCCCCCCCCCTTCAGATTCCCAAGAAGGAGTTTCCACTGGCTGTTCAAGCGGCAGGAACTGGGCAGCAGCATCGCTGCACACCAGTGCAGTCCAGCGTTCCCCTGAGACGACTCCTCGACTTATCACTTCCGGACCAGGTGTTTCAACAGTGATCGCTCCCGCGTCGGCCTACCCGAAGCCCATCAGACCACCATTACGTCACCCAGAGCCAGCTGAAGAAGCCTCGAGCACGTTTACCCGAGCCCACCAGAATCTACCCGACCCAATCCGCCTTGGAATGCGCCCGACACTCTGTCCAATCCGTCCCGAAGCACCCAAGCCCACTTGTCCCTCCTGCATCAAGTTTGAGATTTGGTCATTCCATAATTTCAAGCTGAGGCAATTCACAATCTGGCTGGCCACCATTCCCAGCCATTCCCGATAGTTGTAGCGAATTTCCCTCCAAAGAAGCTGTCCTTCAGGATTCACCTCCCTTGACCCAACGAGCCAGCACGCTACCAAGCCCACTCCTAGCGGCTGAAGTTCAGGTGGCCGTTTAAGCACCGGAAATAGGGACTGCCGACGATAATGAAAGTCGTGAGATGTAGGTGCTTGATTGTGCCTGGAGGAACTCCTAAAGCGAAGCGGGAAGTTCCGAAAGGTTCTTCAGCGATGGCTCGACCACGACACAAAGAAGCACAGGCCAGCTCCGCACAGGCCAATTAGACTACCGCTTTGGGCTTAGACCAAGAGGTCATACGGGGAACTGGCGCATCGACCGCTAAACCAAAAGGTACTCGCAAATTGACAACCCGACTGTCAGCTTTGTCACTTCCCACTTATAGGTTGCCTGGGGGTCGCCGAAGCCCTCGCAAGGCTCAGGTTACAGTGCCGACGAACACAGAAGCCAAAGTTGGGGCTCGTCTTCAGTGGCTGGGAGGGGCCGGATCAGCCAATCAAGCCGAGCCACACCAGCCAGCCATCTGTAGCACTCCTCGAGCATCCCCTCGAGTTTGGGCAGAGCAACGATAAAAAGTTGAGCACATCTTGAATATCCTCGGTAAGCTGTGGCCCACATCACATTGGTTGATCAGGGCTGCTGTGTTTCGGTAGGATATCCGTGTCTTATCTCATTTGCGAACGACCCAAGTCCTATGAATAGGGGGGGCGCTAACCGCTGTTGCGATGAGGATTTAACAACTAGTGTCACTTTTTTGGCCAATGTCTCGTGCAGGGTTTGAATTGTGAGGAAGGAACGCATTCGTGGCCCTTCAGCGGGTGTTGCGTGGCAACGCTTGATTGGTAGCAAGTAAGCTGCGAATGGTAATTGGCTAGTGTTGCCCGCCCGGAAGGAGACTACTGCCAAGGTTACAAATGTTAGGGTGACAGGGAATCCACTGTTAGCATTCTCGACCATTCCAAGGCGAGCCACAAACAGAAGCCTCTTCACTAAACTAACATTTGTAGCCCCGGCAGAGGTAGTTATAGACGGAGCCTCTTCCGTCCTCCCGCAGCAAGTTGCAGTGTTGGCTTTGCCGTTTATGGAGAAGCTCCGCTTTGGTTTGTGTCCCCCCAACGCGGACAATCATGCAGCTGCCGGGAGGCCCCGCGCACCATATTTCGCCCTCGCCGAAACCAACAGTGGCCGTTCTCATCTGAGGGTATCGAAGAGCGAGGAAGTAGCTGCTTAAAGTTCGATATCTTGAGCTGTCCGTTTCGATCTCCTCCTTACGATGTTGGCCGCCGGGGCCTGCCTCGTCGCTTACGCCACCTGCGCCGCCGCAGACGGCGGAGATGATATCGCCAACAACTTACCTACCGACCTAGCTCCGTAAGTAGCGCTGTCTCTGTACCATAATCAGTGTACTGATGCTGCATCGCACGCACTTAGGCTGCTGGCCCTCTTCGGAGAAAGGGTTACCACGCAGTTCATGAGCCAATCCATGGGCTGGGCTGACAATATTATCTTGGCAATGGCCCCGTTGGGCATAATCACCGCCGTTGTTGGCGCTATCCGAGTCGGCGGGCCGCCGTGGCTCAAAGCCATCATTGGAAGAGCTAGGGAGAGCGAAGCCGTCGCTGAGTCCGAGCTGATGTCTTCCACCTCGAATGAGGTATGCGAGCTCTGGAACGGCGGCGAGGTCGTGAGAGTGATGGGCGCAGGGCCCATCCGGGAATTCATCCTCCTCCTGCCCGAGGAAGGTGGGACGAGTGAGTCTGGGAACCCAATAATCGCCCAGAATGTGCGGGTAATGGAAATGAAGGACAGCGAGAAGGTCGGCGAGAAGAAGGACAGCGGGAATAAGTACCTCCAGGACGATGGTAAGTAAAATGTATCCAACCCTCCTCCATTACCGTGTCTTACGTTCTTTTTAGCGCCTAGCATCCGAGAATGCATCCTCGGAAGGCTCATTCAGCCAGATCGTGGCGACGAGGAGTCGGACGACTTCCCGGTTATTCTTCGAAACACCATCGGCCATCAGCCCAATCTCGTCCCCGCACCCAACCTTACGCTCAATATCCAGAACCAAGTGGGCAGGAGAGAGCTGTATGCGGTTGCTGCGCTTGGCATCATCCTTCAGCTCGGGGTCGTCATCTTCTCCGGATTTGCCACATACCATCTCACGCTACGCAAGGATGAAAACCCCGTTGCTGGCTACGCCTTTCCGTGCACTGCGATTGGTACGCTGCTCCTGGTGGCCGGCATTCTCACCTGTGCCTACGTCGTCGAGACCAGCACGGTGGAGAGCAGGTACCGTCCGGCGGCCGGCAAGGCAGCTCGAATTGTCTGGCTGCAGAGATCTGGAACCGTCAACGACCAGGCTTTTGAGCCCTTTGCCATCTTCCCCGAGAGCGCACAGCCTCTCATTACGACGTCGCGACGAGCACAAAAACAAAAATATGTCGCGGTCACTATCGGGACCATGGTCAGCATCTGTGGCTTCGCCGCGCAATTTGTCGGGCTGCGCGGTATGCACTGGTCTGCCCCGTTGGCCCAGCTTGGTGCAATTGTCGTCATGACCATCCTCAGAACGTTGGTCCGTCGCAATCTTGCCAAACCCCTCTACTCGCAACCTCTTCTTCCAGGCCATGAGATGGATTGGTTGGCCATGACTCTTGGCGGGGTTCGCGAGAATACCCCTTGGCTGTGTCCCTCTACAACGAATGAAGACGCCTATTGGAGACATTGGTGCGGCGAAAAAGGCGGCGAATGCGACAAGGACGGCGGCTGGGACTGGAGAATTACCGCGGTGGAAGATGCCACACACTGCAGCAAACTAGAGACGAGCTCAAACAGCATCCCCGCCGGCCCCAAAACCCTAGTAGAACAGCTGCAGGACCAGGAGGATTCGACAGCCCACAGGGTGATGTTGATACGGAGAAGTCTTGGTGCGCTGGCTGACTGGCACGGACCTGCGTCTGTGGAGGCCATCTCCCTGGCGCGTGCGATAGAGGCGACGATGGATGCCCTCTTTGGTCCTACGCTGCCAAAGGGAACGCTCACCTGGTCCATCCCAGCCGCCAAGTCGCTCCAGGGGTCCGACCGCGAGCCAGTCCGCTTTCGCGTGGAACTGCTCGAAAATGGCAGGTGGAAAGCCTACTCGGACGAGATTGAAGCAGCGCTTTCGCTGTGGCTGTATTCGGTCTACGAACAGGAGAATCCAAAGAAGCAACGTGACGTGGTGAAAAATCGAAAACCGACAAAGGACGACGCGTGGTTGCGGGCAAAGGGAACACCAGTAAAACAGAGCCTGCAGCTCCTTGGCTCATACTCAGAATGCCTGCACCAGCACCTCCGCTGGTGGATGCCTAATGGTGCCGTCAGAGTCCGCGAAGTTGAGCAGATCGAGGAGGCAACCGATGACGGCACCACAATCGAGGTGGAGACGCATCGAATCGTCGGATTCATGTCTGGCTCGAGCCCTAGTTCTCCTTCAAGGGATCAGCCACAATTCTTCAAGGTCCGACCTTCGCCAGCAACCGCCAGCAACGATACAACTGACTGCCGAGGCGGTAATGGGGAGAAGGCGCATGTGGTTTTGGCAACCGAATCATATAGCTCCCTAGGGACATTATTCGCCCAGCACATGTTCTCTATCTTCATGTGGGCCGCCGTGAAGAACATGGCAGGTCCTATGCCCGGTGGAGTGGATATATGCCCTACAGAAACGGGCGAGGCCAGCCACGATGCAGCGTGGCATTCCTTCACGCTACAGAACAATCAGCTTTCCAAAATGGCCCAGGACATCCACAGCACCGGGCTTGGAAGCCTGGAGGAAGTCTACCAGTGCATCATTCCACCACTTAGCGGGGAGGATAGGCTACCTTGTGTTGATGCCATCATTGAATGGACGAGAAAATACGCCCGGCCGCACGAACAGCGAGGGCATTGGAAGGAGGCTGCCGATGTGTACTTGTGGCACTTTCGAACAGCGAGGAAATACCTACAACACGAGGACATTGTCGCCAAGGCCACTGCCCTGTTGATGGAGTGCTTAAACGCAGTCACCGACGTTTTAAAGATCAGGAAAGCTCAGCAATTAGGACAGGAGGATACCCAAGAGCTAGAGCAGGTCAAGTCGATACTTGACAACGAGTTACGAAATGCCGATGTCGATATCGTAAAACGTCTGCTCAAGCTATACAGGGTACAAGGCCGCTCTTGGGGATGCTCATTTATTGAAAATACCAACCCTTTAACCGGTGAAGACAAGACGCTCAAATTCACAGGTCTGCACTGGATGGCTCACAATGAAGACTGGCGTCTCGAAATCGACCTAAACCCAGGTGCAGTAGGGATTGACGAGAAGGACATCCTCGACTGGACACCACTCCATTATGCAGCTGCGAAACCGTGCTCTGGGGCCTTATCAACACTGCTAAAATATCGGGCCAACGTCAACGGACAAGACGCCCATGGACGAACACCGTTACATTATGCTTGCCGACATGGAGATGCCTCAGTTATGCAAAGTCTCTTACGAGCAGGTGCAAAAATTAACACACACGACATTGGTGGGATGGCGCCTATACATTACGCAGCTATGTATGGAAGCAGCTCCGTATTAGAATCACTTATTGAGGCAGGGGCAGATATAAACTTTGTGGACAATTTAGGGTGTACCGCATTGCTTTGGGCTATATCGAAGGGACATACCAACATAGTTCGGCGTCTCTGGAGAGATTCGAAAACAGGACTGCGTGATCATAACGGCAGAACTGGTTTACACCTGGCAGCAATTGCAGACGTGGATGAAGCTTCCAAAAGGGATGATGTGGTCAGGGTGCTGCTTAAGGAACTGCTTGAGAAGGGTGCTGCCATTATCGAGTCTAAGGATCGGTTTGGAGGGACACCGCTACATTTGTCCGCTAGGAGCGGGTATGAGGCCGTGGTGAAGCTACTGCTGGACCGGGGTGCTACGATTGATGCGAAGGATACTATGGAACAGACACCACTGCACTGGGCTGCTAAGAAGGGGCATGAGGCCGTGGTGAAGCTACTGCTGGACCAGGGTGCTATGATTGATGCGAAGGATAGTGAGGAACTGACACCACTGCACTGGGCTGCTAATAGCGGGCATAAGGCCGTGGTGGAGCTACTGCTGGACTGGGGTGCTACGATTGATGTGAAGGATGGTGAGGAACTGACACCACTGCACTTAGCTGCTGATAGCGGGCATAAGGCCGTGGTGGAGCTACTGCTGGACCGGGGTGCTACGATTGATGCGAAGGATGGTGAGGAACGGACACCACTGCACTTGGCTGCTAGGAGCGGGCATGAGGCCGTGGTGAAACTGCTGCAACTAAATTCATAACTACATCCCATCTATTCCTGTCCTGCCGTCCTCCCTACTCTCCTCTCTATTTTTCTAATCATAGCGTGCCACCAGAAGGGTCTGGGAGGCTGTGTTAATATATACTTATTACTAATTCTAGTACCTTCCAGATATTCCGATGATGATGCACTGGTCCCGCTTTTACGTTGAACTTGCAAATCTAAAGCGATGTTATTTGGGCTGATAGAATTGGCATCGCATGAATTAATGTCAGTTGGATAGATTACCAACTTGACAAGAAACGCTAGCAGGCACCTTCCTCTATTGAGTAATCTCGACCGCAACTCGTTGAGATAGGCTGACCATTAAAACTTGTCCGGTCACTTGTCCCCCTCATTACCATTTCTCCCGTTCCGAGGACGAGTTGCCTGCGCTCGCCAGGAAGATGACGGCGTTGCGTCGCGCGAGCTGGACCGACGTGATGGCGTCATGGATGGACGGATCGGTCTCGGCAAACCCAAACGACATGGAGATGACGTCCATCCGGTGCTGCTCGCTAGCCCATTTGATGGCCTGGGCCACCGCATTTTTGCTTTCGGAGAGCGAGAGCGAGTCCGTGTCGGCGGCAACGCGGGCGATGTAGACTTCGGCGAGCGGAGCGGCCTCCATCAGGAACTGGGCCATCAGGCTTCCGTGGCCGAACGTATCGATGCTGCCGCCAGCATCAACTTCAACATCAACATAACTCGGTTTGTTGGCGGCGGTGCGGCCAGGGGAGGGGACAAAGTCGGCAATTTTCCGAATCTTGGCCCGTCTCGCCTTCATCAGGAAAAATTCCTTCGTCAGGTCCACTCCCGTGTCAAGGATGGCAATCCTGATGGGGTTGGGTGGTTTTATGGTCTTGCTTTTCCACCGCGCCTGGATCTTGTGGACGATGGTAGAAATTTGGCAATTAAGACGACGTGGAAGAAAACGCAGCGATATCACCGATACTATCCGTAACAAAGTCAACAAAGACCCAGGATACGATAATCACGCTCAAATGTCTCGACAGGATCCATCTGGTGAGGCACATCATGAACTCGAGATGCTGGTTCACGATGCCTACGCCATCTGCGCACGCTCATTTGCGTCGTGCAAAACCTGCCCTCCTCTCTCGCCGGAGTCTCTGCAACTAGTGGAGGACGAGGCGAGTCGGTTCGATGTCTGGGCTGCCAACACTGGGTCTTGTCGGGACCCATCCCTCTCTTCATCGCTCGACCACCGGCTCCGCAACAGTCCAAGCACTCGGGAGATGGTTGTGCTCCTTCTGCGAGCCGTTCGGGTAAACTTAGATTATGGTATGCGCATCACCAGTCTCTAAGTCATCGGGTGTTACTAACGCTTAAGACAGCGACTCGCATATTTGACGAACCTGATGAGGCTCTGGACAAGCTGGGTCACCAACACGGCACCAAACAAGAGCACGTCTTACCAACCGCAAGCAAGATCGCCAGCGATCTGTCTGGTGATGCATTGCAGGCGGTCCACGGGCTGGTCGGTCAGTTGAAGAAGCTTTCCACGGCCCTTCGACGAGCAACAGCCAATGAGTACAATGTCCAGGCAGCAAGACGACGGGACATGGACAAGGATGGGAACGACATGGGAAAAGGTGATGAGCTCTGGGCTCAAACTATTGTTAGCTTCTGCTTTCCCAGCGTCACGGACGAGATGAAACATGTCCTCAGCACTGGGGTCTCATTTCACATAAGGCGGTTCCGAGACTATAGACGGCACTATGACAAACAACTTGAAAGAGAATAGGCTATTGCGAATGTCGAGCACCTCGCAAGAGAGGCAGAACGTCGAGAACGGGTGGAGCAACAAGAAGAAGACGAGAAACAAGATAGTGACCAGGACGACCAAGGGGCAAAAGCAGGAAAAGCAAGAATACGTGGCGGCGGATCGATTAACACCCAGCTGCCCGGCCGTGGTGTCCGACCGAGTGTCGCACCCTCGAACCAGTCTTTTGCAAGCTCCAAGTTCGAGCCGCCTAAGTCCAAAAGCTAGTCCACTGTTTCAGTCAGCGTTCGCTCCGTGGTAGCTGGTATCTACATGGATTGGCCCCGCCCACCACGAGATGCATCTGGCACTAGCCAAATCCACTGCCCCTATTGCTTTGACCGACTAGACGATGGAGAGATCCGTAGCAAGACCAGATGGAGGTATGTTTTTACAAGCTCCCACTATCCACAGGCACATCATGTCAACTTACAAGTACTACCAGGAAGCACCTGAAGAAGGACCCCGAGCCCTATAATTGCTTCTACCAAGAATGCGGCATGACACTGCTCAAAATGGTTGCCAGCGAAACAAAATGGGATGATCATCTCCGGGTGGCCCACTCGCCAGGGGGTACGTGGGTCTGCCGGATGACGCCGCACAAGGACGGCGATCTAAACAACAACAGCCTTGGACCCATCGTGGTGCTGAACACGGAGAACGACTTCAAAGGCCATCTCGAGACCGAGCACGTCGGCATGTATCCCAAATCCAGGATCCACGCCATGGCAAAGAGCGCATGGCGTCCCCAACAGGCCAAAGTAGAGGACATGTTCCGCGATGAGTGCCCCATGAGGTGCCCTGCGAGTATGGAAACGTCTCCGGACAAGGCTATCGTCTTGGGGGTCCCGCACGTTGCTAATCACCTGCTCTCATTGGCTCTCAAGGCCCTCCCCGAACGCAGCGTACGATCATCTAAGTCTCAGTTCATGGGCGATGATGATGATGGCAACCCAATTGTTGTAATGCGAGTGCGAGATTCAATCCACGATATACTAGAGGAGCTGCCCCAATCCGGATTTTGAGGATCCATTTGAAGAATCGTTAGCACCCTGTGAAAGAGGGCTTCGGGGCTCGGAAGATATACCACCACCGCCACCCTCGGACGGGGCGCCGTCAGGACCACTGGAATTAATCATGAACACAAGCGTGTGGGTCAATCACAGGGCGCCACTTCTGGGAGGCGCCCGACTCCGGTACTACGGCTTTTCTTCCCTTAGTTGAGAAACAACACCGCAGGCTGGACGACATCTCCCAGATCAAGGACCCCACGATGGAAACATTCTTCAGCAGACAGAAGGGGATCGACGATTTGCCGCTCTTTTTTGCTACAGACGCAACGGCGCCATGCCCGTAGAAGGTAAGCACATATAACCTAACTCAACTTGATGGTAAACAGATAACTAACGGATCGGATTAATTGCTTAACTTAAATAATGGGGAATGGTCAGGGCTGTTCTCTGGTTCGTATTGAGGCCTCCTCCTCTTACGGACAAATTATCCCGTCCCTACTGCAAAGAAGAACTCGAGAAAGTTCCGTATAGCCTTATACAGCATATCACCGACAATCATCAGGGAGGCATCGCGGCTGCTACTTCCAACGGAGACGAGGAGACAATCCGCCAGCTTCTCTCAAACTACCCCCATACTGTTGATGAGAGGGATCAAGGTCAGCACGCACCACTATTGCTAGCTGCTAGGGAAGGCCATGGGAATATTGCCCACCTCCTGCTAAACAATGGGGCCGAAGTTGACGCCAGCAGCGGGCCTTACAGCTGTATGACCACAGCGCAAGAAAAGAATAGCATGGGGTCTGCGCGAACCAAATACCCAGGTGTTCTGCTTGACATAGTCGGCCATCCAGGTAAGCGTTTTCCTTGTCATACTGCGAACTCCACTCTCTCCCAGCTGCCCCTCTCCAATATTTGGTTTGAGAATAGAGGGAGGAACTGACTAACGAGGGGCTCATCAGGTGTGGAGCTGATAGAGTAGGATACTATCGACGCCCAGAAACGGATAGCGAAGGAGCACATATATACGTACAAAAGGAAGAAGCCGCCGGGCTGGGAACAGAGGATCGCACAGCAGAAACGCAAGGTAGCACTCCTCGACGCGATGCTCAAAATGTTTAGAGAAAATGACTCGCCGCACACGAAGGAGTGGGAGCTGGCGACTAAGTTCCCAGAGGTTGCCACCAAAGATCCAGAGCGCAACAAGGAGGAGCTCACGGAGAGTATTCGAGAACTCGAAGCCATGCTGAATGAGCTCACCCAGACGGGGATGCTCGAGAAGGGCGCCAACGTGAATACACAAGGCGGCGTGTTCAGCACTAACACTACGCTTCATGTTGCCTGTCACGGAGGCCACAAGAAGATCGTTCAGATCCTACTTAAGAAGGGCGTTAACCGGTAGGTTTATTACCTCTTAGTTAGGCAACTAGAAACCCCCCTGTTACTAAGGATATGGTATAGGCTCGGACGATAGATGGATTATAAAATGCTTTAGCTGTTTGTTGGGATATGTCCTAATTATTATGTTCCTCACAGACAACTAATGCTGATCTCTCGTCTCTCTTTCTCTCTCTCTTTTTATATCATAGCGTGCCACAGGGGGGCTCCTTTAATTTATAGCCGTCATAGTATTCTAGAGTCTTTTCCAGACCTCACTTCTCTAACCATTTGCCTGGAGGAACTCTTAAAGCGAAGCGGGAAGTTCCGAAAGGTTCTTCAGCGGCGGCTCGACCACGACACCACAAAAGCACGGACTAGTTTTGCCGCACGAGCCAACTAGAATTACCACTTTTGGTTTGATTTGCACATGTCACGCGCTCTCTCTGGCGAATCAGCTCGGGCCGGAACGCGATTTTACGGCGAGCGCCCAGCGAGCCGCGAAATCGTGGGGAGGCACGTTCAAAAGCGGGCACTTGAGAGTTCCTCCAGGCTTCCTTTTGCGGGCCGCTTGTCGGCACGGTCTCTCCTGTTTCTAAGATGGATCGCGCCGAAACGCCTACTGGAAATCTACCTGGTTCGTGCGCTCCAACCCTAACCCTGTTTCGGCAGGAAGCAAGCGCTACAATAGCTTCGCTGGGGCTATAAGGGGGTTAGCGGAACGAGACTGGCACGAGGTCGGAGCGATCTTGTAGCGAGGAATGGCAAAAGAAGAAAAAAACCAACGCGGTATATGCCTTGGTGCGGACGGCGGTCTTGAGAGGAGGAAGCCCAGCTATGGCAGCGATGTGGAAGAGGTGATGTGAAGAAGGAAAAGCAAGATCTGGTGGGAGAAACAGGCCCTATTTTTGATAGGGAGGTAAGGGTCTGTGCATGACGACGAACCCCCAGCACTTCGATTCAAGACTGCTAATTTTCGAAAAATGGGACGCATTTTGGCCATTTCTAATACACGGGACCAATTCTGGGCCCACTCGGCTAGAGTTGAAGCAATTCAGCATGCTGCGGCGCAGCCTGCCGAAAATGGTAATCAGGGTGAGCAAAGGTAAGCTAGCCTGAGCAAATCCTGAGCAGGGTCCGAGCCGAGCCTGAGCCAGGGTGAGCATTGTCACGCGGGCAAGGTACGAAAAAGGAAATTTGGTGTGCCCAGATTAGTCGCACATTACATTAATACTTGTGGTTGCCGAGTGCTGTCACGCAAACGGCCACATAAACTTGAAGTCCACACTGGGTCTTCATATGGCGTACTTCTCATCAATTCCATCATCCTCATTGTCTTCTACATGTATCTCACTCATCCTTTGCATCATTGGCGCTTGCGACAACCTCGACTCCAAGTGCACTAAGAGCAGCACCTATACCGCCCCAGTCAGTCTGCCGGAAGACTGCTATTGGTTCATTCACCCTACGAGTCTGGGTGCGAGAGAGGGAGGTTTCAGGGGCCAAGGACCTAAATCATGGGTATCCAGTCCTTCGGCAGCGTCATGGCGGTAGGCAGCGCATCTGGCTTCTGCCCGAGGTCCTCTCGGTACTGGATGCCGGCAGCACGATTTTGCCTCCGCTTCTTGCGCTTCGGTTCAAAGTCACCATCACCGTCGCTGGGTTCCAAGTTTAAAGGCCGATTACCAAGCCACTGGCGATAATCGACACCCAGGGCACAAAGGCGCTGAGCGGGTGTGTGACTCCCGTTCATCCGAGCGATCTTGCGATATTGTTCGGCTTGGTCTCGGATGAAGTCTTCCGTTTCGAAAGCGCGAAAATCCATCAGGGGGATGCCTTCTCAAGGTATGTCCATTGCCGGATACTGAGTCAATGTTTGAGGATATTCAGGGGCAGCTGGTTATTGGTGGGACGAAATGGCTCAAGGAAAGGGCCGTGGCGATGAAGCTCGGTTGAACAGGGAAGGCAGCTGGGAGGGGCTAAGTTTGCCTGGTTGAGACTGCGCGAGAATGCATGTGACCTTCTTGGGGAGAGCTGGGGTTCAGTAGATGGTGTCTAATCATCATCTCTTTGTACAGGGGTTTGGACCACGTCACAGGTTTCCTTCTTTGTTTTCAGGAAATTGATTCAGGAGGGATTCTCAGCTCATCCCATCATGCAGAACGAAGTCTGTCACATCGATGCCACTATTTAACAGCCATCGCCCGATCATAGGTGAAAGATTAGTTTGAGAGTCGAGAGCCACATTCAATTGGAGTATCATAGTACCCAAGAGGACGCAACTGCGATTACTTCGGTGACGATGGATATAGGCTTCATAGCGGTCTGGTCGAGTTTGGGGGGACTCGAAAAGCTGCAAATACGAAGAGCCTCGAAATTGGGCGCAATGGAATGTTATGGGATTAGTAGGGGTTTATATTCGTTATCCCTGGTTTGTCTGTCCCTCAGCCTTGTCAGCTTCTCGGCCCCTTCTCTAGTGCATCCCAGCTCATAGCATTTTTGTAGTCACATCACGGTCGCATTACTTAAGGCAGTTGCTTGTAGTGGCAGGAACCCCGATCTTGATAGACTAGACTAGACTATTATCAAGTCGTTGTATGCCTGTCCCAAGAAAGAGAAGATGGACGAGAATCTAAAGGCAGCGGAGAAACTATACCACACGTACGCGCCCCTCTTAGGCTGGACAACAGAAGGAGACATGCGCCTCAAGGATGAGATCATCGCGTTGATGGCAGCTTCATCTCTCGACACGGCCACGGCAGCAGTGAACAAAGCTTGGCGAGCATCCAAAGACACGATATTTTAGCTGGCAACAGCGATCGGGGCGGTCCACGACCATCTCTGCCTCATCTACCAAACCCAAATCCATGTCTGAGTTGAAGGTAGTGGCAGCAATCCCGATCTTGATTTGACTGGGCTAGACTATTGTCAAGGTGTTTTATGCCTGTTTCTGTCCATGGCTATCTCTGCCTGGTCTACCGAACCCCAATCTATGTCTGTCTGTGTTTTTTTCAGAAGGTGGCGTGTTCTTTCTTGGGGAAGACATAGTCTGTCACGGCCAGCATCCGGGAGGTCCTCCGCGAAGTCTCGAACTCCCCGTCAACTGCCGACCTTTCCGGAAGACTTTCATGTACGCCGATGTGTGCGCGGTCCAACAAGACGGAAACATCGTTTGTCGGGCTTCCATGGAGAATCCCAGGGCCCAAAGACGAAATTATTCTTGCCAACCCTCAGCTTCCTCCACATCCCCACTCCTCCACATCCCCACCCTTCCCATCCTCGGTGTAGCTTGCTCGACGTGCTTGATTTCGGTCTAGTATGGCCGCTTTTGGTCAGCATTGAATTTGCCATTGCTTCTGGTGGGGGGAACACTCACGGCTTTGGCAGAGGAGTCTCCCGTCGAAACCACGCTTCTCGTCCAACTCGATGGCGGAGTCTGGGTTGGAATTAGAGTCGTCCACCGGGAATGTTGTGGGGAATACCTACCAGGAGCAGTTGGGCTCTGGGAAACTAGAGTCGCGCCACCTCCTGTTGCGCCACCTCCTGGCTGCGTTGCCTGCCATTTGTGGCGTCAGGGGGTGGCTTGTGCGCTTGTTTTGACCCCTTTCGTGACTGAGCAGGTGTTTCGCTTCTCTCGGGCAAAGTACAGCTGGGCTCTGAGGTTTGTATGATTTGGTGTCTGGCGAGTCGGTTTGGAGGTTTGGGCTTGTTCAGCTGCTTGCAGGAATCGTGACAAGTCTAAGCTCTGCCCTCGTCGTCGCCACGGCGGAGTGCAATGCTGGTGACCCCTCGCCTTGCTTTCGCCAGTAATGTAGGTAAATGCCAGTTTTTCTGTGCCTTTGCCAAGATCTCTCGTTGTAATAATCTCTATTCTTGCCCGCATTTTGTACGAAGATCGCGTCAAAGGCTTTTCAGACCTGGGTGAAGTCATTGCTTTGCTGTCCGTGACAGAAGACCACCCTGTACGAGCCACAAATGACAAGAAGTCACACTATCCAGCCCTGTCTTTCAAGCCTTCCTATCTTTGTAATTTGAGGATTGGTGGTCAGGTCTTCTAGTGGTTGTTGAGGGGCCAGGTCTTTGCGAATCTCTTCAAATTTCACCAAGTCCCGTCCCCCAACCAACCCCTCCGCCAAACCACCACACTTCTTTGAATTTTGTCACCGATGTGTGATCTCTTTGCCCCAAAACGCTTTTATTTTACTTCCTTCATTCATTTTCCATGCTTGTGATCTTGATTCGAGTTCGAGATCACACACCAACCGGTAGTGGTACGCGAGTTCCGCCGCTGTGTATGCCTTTTTCCATCAACTACTTCCATCCTACTATCTCCGTCTATTTCCCATGCTTATGATCTTGCTCTGAGCTCGAGACCCCATGCCAACCGCCAGTGTTGAGCAAGTTCCTTCCCAGTCCCATATCACGCACCCGGACGGCGCCGTCACGCTCCTAAACAGCAGAGCTTTCAGTGCTTCTTTTTTCGGGCATCAATGGGTGTTATGTGGTCTATTCGGGCGTGCCCCCGCTTTTTGGCGCCTTCCACGTCCCGTTGTTTTATTCCTTTTCCCACAACTTCCCATTTTGCCCCTCGCTCTTTTCCAAAACAAACCAAAACACCAACCTATTTATTCCACTCTCCTCTCTCTTCTCCCAACCTTCAACCTTTCTACCACACACTACCTTCGAAACATCATCCCCTTCTTCTCCTCCTCATCATCACCTCCATCATCGCCAACTTAGCGTCATCCGCTGAGAAAGGTAAGACAACATTTTATTTTGTCACTCTCTCCCGGGCGCTTGTCATGATGCATTTAGGAAACAGGAACAATCAGAGGGACCGATCCAGGTTGCAGTGGTCCCCATGAATAAAAACCCCTCACAGGTCAAGCCTACATACCTTCAGCTTGGCCACTGAACTCCGCCCATCTTGCTCACTTTGTCTTGCTTCTACTCCGCGAGCTTTTGCTGACCAGATCCACCAGCAGGTTTGAAGTCCTCGCGACCGGGGCTCTGGACTTGATCCAGGCCCCAAGCAATCGGAAGCTTGCATGGTAAGTTGATTCCTACATTCTCAGCACATTCTTTCCCATCACTGTCATGATGATTGCTTCAAATGTAAATCTGCTTCTGAGAATCATGATTACAATGGCCGATTCTGATCAAAACACCTCCTCATCTCCCTCTCATCACCGCCTCGCATGACCGACGCTGACTTTTTCGATATACCCAGGCCTAGCAACATGTTTAAAACCTGCGTTTTCTCCAAGTTAAAGATGGTGAGTTGATTCTCCTCCGCCCCTCTACGCTCTGTTCCATTTTGCGATGACTGCCTCAAATTGGAAGATCTTCTTCTGAAAACCAATGATTACGACGGCAGCACCTGTCTGACCTCACATGCCCTCATTCTCATCCTCCTCCTGCTGCTTGGTGAGGGCCGAAGCTAACTACCCTATCGACAGGATCATCATCCCCAAACCCGGATTTCTCACTGAATCGACCGCTTCAGCGCCCGTGTAAGTTCCAACCAAGCCTCCTTTGCCCTCAAACACACCCACCCACATGCACATGATGACACAAAAATTTCAATCTGTCAACTGAGAGACCATGAAGACAGCAAGTTACATCGTCATCCTCATTCTGATTTGCATTCGTTCCTCAACACCAAAACCCGTTTGCTGTGTTTCGGTCGTCGGCTAACTCAATTGCCCCCAGGTCTTTGGCGAGGATTTCGCACTTATGCTTCCAGCGGCCCAGGATGTCCATCTAGCTCTCTTGGATATCCCTTCATCCTCAACAGGTAGGCATACCTCCCATACCTGCTTCTTTTCCTTCCCGCACATGATGGATCTCAGTCTGCCCTCCAATATGAGCGGAGCTTTGCTCCCCATTGATAACATACCGGCTGCAAGGGCTAATACGCAAGCACCTTGTCTGACCTTCGCGTCTCTCTATCTTGGCACCTCGCGCTGACTGTCAAGACCATCTGCTAACTACTTGTGAGCTTCCAGCAGATTATGTCGGGTCAGTGCCATCCCTTTCCCTCTGACGCCACCGGCTTTCCCTGGCGAAAACACCGAGTCATGATGACAAAGCCGTTTCTCTCTCAGTCCTCGAAGAGGGCCATGACGAATACACCTATTATTCGATGGTCTGAAAATTTACGCTCGCATCTCACCATTCATTCTTCACGGTCGCAAAGCAGTTGCTGACCATTTGAGGTTTGCTTCCAGGTCGGGACTCGCCCAAGACTTGGTCTTGGAGATATCTCGCTACCCGTCGTTGAGGTAAGCGTCTCCCTTCTCACTCCATGCCCCTGCCTTCCCTCGACAACGTGATGATCAACCATGTTTCTTGCTTCCTCTGAATCCTGATAGACAAACTACTCTCATACCCATTCTGACTTGTCGTCAAACTCACCTCACATTACATTGTTTGCTTATGGTTTTGAAGTGTTGGCTAACATCTCGGAATCAACCCGCAGGCCGGGGATACTCCCAAGGCTTTTGCCAGACAGGTCTCAGCTACCTTGTCTCTTTCTTGTCAACGTTGGCATCGACAGGTAAGGATCTCTTTCATTTCACTTCCTGCCTTACCCTGGGAAAGCTGACAACATGATGATCAACCATTTTTCTTGTTTCCTCTGAGGCCTGATGAGCAAACTTGTTCTCTTCGTTCTTCTGACTTGTCGATTCTCTTCTCCCGTCGTTTCACTCCCAAGCTTGGAGCATTGGCTAACATTCTGGCTGTGTTTCTCGCAGGACATCTTCTCATCGCAGACAGACTCTCCGCAAAAAGGCAAGTCAACATCTCCCAGCCCGCTTAGCAGTCCCCCTTCACAACTTGGATGATGTATAAACTTATGTGGAAGGCTTCGCGACTTCGAAGCCCAAATGCCCAACATACCTTGATTTTGGTTCTGACTCAATTCTCATCACTCACTCATATTTGGGTCTCTCGTCCTGATCAACGGCTAATCTTCTTGATACCTAGGTCCTCTCACGAGTCGCAATAGGCATACCACGCTTTCCGAGACGCATCACACCTCCTAGCAGACTTGATCTGCATATGTTCAACCAAGCGTTATCTTCGACAGAATCTCGCTCTGGCAAGTCATCTCCTCTCACTTTCCCCCACCAAAGCCCGGCCTCTATGATGACAACGTCACTTTGTTGTTAAGACTACTGAACGGCATCTCCTTGTCGAACATTTAACCCTCCCTGCTCTACCTCGCAGCTAACACATTTCGATGTCAAGATCCAGATTCAACTCCGATCAGGAGTCCTCACACACGCCCTGCTCGCGAGTTGCGCCGTCGTTGCATTTTGATGTGGCTGTCCTTTTCACCCAGGTAAGTGAGCTTCCTCATCTCTCAACGACCGCTTCATGATGAAAACAATTGCTATGGACGGCTTCGCCGATAACCTCAAGCCTTGATATTTCTGACCGCCACGCACATCTCCCTTTGCAATCCGGATCTTCTGTTCATGTTCGCGACTAACACTTCGTTCCAGCACGCCCTCGGGGCTCGGGGGGGATGTTTGGCTTCGGCTGGGCACCTCCCCTGGCTTTGTTGCTAACAGACGTGTCTCAGGTTTATTTCCAGGACTTGAAGTGTCAAAGACTCAAAAGTCTTCACCCCCTCCAGGCAAGTCATCCGTCGCGACTCTCATTGGCCCATGCAAGCATATGATGAACAACTTGGTTTGGTCAATCATATTTACCATGACGAAAACACCTTATCTCAGTCCCACTGGCTTGCTCTCCTCTTCCTATCTAGCCCTCCTGTTGCGGACAATTGCTAACAGCTCTGTCTCTTTCTTCCAGACCTCGGCGACTCGAAGACTGGAAGACAGCGCTATCACAATACACCATTCACACTACACCGCGTTGATCTTCATCGATCCAGTTCCCCTTAGCCCCTGACATCGACACTCGTCACTGCCAGGCAAGTCTTCCCCGCCCTCAGCGGCTCACACTCCTGATCAAAGCCTCCCGGGCATGATGAAACAACTCAGAATCTAGGGGTTCCTCAACGTATAGGTTCCTTCACGCGAACCATGCCGATACCATGATTTATTTTCTTTCTGAACGCGCATTCCCCATTGTCTTTGTCGGCTGTTGCTTTCCTGTCCAACTCAACGGCTAATATTTTGTTCCAGCTCGCTCTCGAGGGCCTGGCGGGGCTGTCCGGCTTCGGCTGGGCACCTCCCCGGGCTCTATGATCCTTTCCCTTAGTTGATGGAGGAGACAGAGCCTCAGCAACCACATCCTGCAGGCAAGTCACACACTCCACGCCCCTTGTTTCACACCAGCAAAGCCATTATGATGAACAAAATACGATATACGACGGTATTTGATTCCGAGCACCCGATGCGGAGAAATCGTCAGTCTCAGTCTGACTGGCTTCGTCATGCGCCTTGTCTCAATTCTCTCTCGTTCTAAACAGACGCTGACTGCTGAACACAGCCCCCCCTTTTCCAGACACAGACAGGCTTGACACAACTGCCTTGGTTCATTGACGTTGGCAGTCGTCTCGCGAGTGGCATATCTCCCTTCACGAACAGGCGAGTTACTGTTTTTTTCTCTTTACCATTTCGGCAGTTTCTTCCAACGTCGTTTCGGCGACGAAGGGCCCGATGATGATACCCAAAATATTGGACAGTCAAATCGAACAGGCGTTCTGTCCTATGACGACGAAGTCATAGAACTCTTTAGTTCCGCCTACCGAAGGCCTTGACCTTTTCCAGAGCTTCTCCTGATATCTTGTCGCGAGAAGATGCTAACCGCTTGGTGGTCTTAGGTACCTATTCAACTCCCAACAGAAAGTCTCACGATAAGGATCTCAACGCAGCTTTCACGCCCAGGCAAGTCATTGCTTGTCTCTACCATCTCGGCAGTTGCCTGGACGTCGCTCCCGCGACGAAGGGCCCGATGATGATACTTAGGATAATTACCTATTAGACGGTCAGAACGAAGGGGCGTTTTGCCCTATGCCGACAAAATTCTAAGACTGAGGGTCTCAAACTGTTTCAGAGTTTTTCTTGGTATCTTGTCGTGAGAACTTATGTTGCTAACACTTGGTCTCAGACATCCGACTCCGGGACAGCAAGTCTCATGAGGAGGATCCCAGCACAAACTTCACGGCCAGGAATGCCATTCCTCTCACCAGCCCTCGTTCCCTTTGTTTCGACGACAGAATTTATAATGACCACGAGCCACCATTCTTTGCTCGAGCGGGTCCCAAGTCAACACATTGGACTGCCCCGACGCAGAGTTTCATATGTACCTACCAAGGCAAGTCATCCCTTTTCTCTGCCGTCTCAACGGTTCTCGCGATTTCGTCTCGGGGACGGAGGCCTAAATGATGATCAAATCGTTCAAAGTGCTCGAATGGGTAGATGTGCAACCCCATGCCGACAAAACTGTACTGAAGGCCTTGGCTATTTCTGAGCTTTTCTTGCTGTCGTGGTGTGAGAAGTTGCTAACCGCTTGGTTTCAGATATCCGACTGCGGACAACAATTCCTCACGAGGAGGATCTTAGTTGCTTTGTTCACGCGCAGGAAAGTCATTCCTCTCCCAGCCCTCTCCCCCGCCGTTTCGACGACAGCGTTTATGATGACCATAATTCATCATCTTTATTCGAACGGGTTCCCGATGCCGACAAGCTTCTTCGATCTGAAATGCTCATCGATTCTCGACTCGTTTCTCTCCGCAGCTTGCGAGCAGATGACCGTTTGGATTTAAGTCAACAGACTACGTCTCCTCGCGCCATCAACACTTTGGACTCCCTCAGCGTAGAGGTTTACACCTAGGTAAGTCATCCTTCTCCTGGCATCTGATCTGGCCGTTCCGACAGCTTTTGTGATGAATTAAATGTATATCAATGTTATTCAAAGGGGAGATTACTCTCCCCAATGCTGAGAAACCACTCTGAGAGGCTCACCGATTCTTGGCTCTTTTCCTTCCATGCGTTCCGAGCACCTGCTAACCTCTTCGTCTCAAGTCTCAGTTCACCAAGCCTGCACGCCGGCTCAACTCACCTACCCAGGCAAATCGTCCTTCTCGCCAGCCGGCTCGGCTTTCATACTCTTACCCAAAGCTGTTATGATGATTCAAAACTTTCGATGTTGCTCACATGGGGTTTCCCAAATGCCGATAAACCACTCTGAGGCTCTCTGATTTTGAGCTCTTCTTGCCGCCTTACTCTGAACGGTTGCTTACCACCTGGCTTCAAGAAGGACTCGGCGGGAGGTCTTCTCGTCGATCCCCGAGCACAAATCTCCATCGAAGGCAAGTCTTCCCCTATGTCCGCTTTTCCGGCGGTCTTCGACACCATCTCACAACCGCCATTATGATGATTGAAATGTGTTTACTTTTTTCAAAGGGGAGGCAACTCTTCCCAATGCCGAAAAAGCGATTCTGAGGGTCATCAATCCTTAACTCCCGCCTGATTCGTTGCCTTATCCGAACATTGGCTGACTTCTTGACGCTTGCTCTAGTTCTCACCCGCAAGGGTCTCCTCTTTGTCAGAATTCGCTCCCGGCACACATCTTCCTCAAAGGCAAGTCATCCCTTATAGCCGCCTTTCCGGTGCGATTTCACAGCCGCTTTCGTGATGATTGAAATTCGTTTGCTTTGTTCAAAGGGAAGGTGACTCTTCCCAATGCTGATAACACACTCTGAGGCCCATCGATTCTTCATCTTGTCTTCTTGTCTTGTCCGAATATTTACTAACCACTTGGCGCTCTGTTTGGTTCTCAACCGAAACAAACTACCTCCATGCCAGAATGCGCTCTTGACACATATCTTCCTCGAAGGCAAGTTGCCCCCTTTTTTCGCCTTTCTGGTGCCCTTTCACAGCCAATTTTTTGATGATCAAAATTTGTCTGTTTGTGTTCAAAGGGGAGGAAGGCCCCTCCCAATGCCGAAAAACTATTCTGAGGCTCATCGAGCCGTAACTCTTTGTTCGTTGTTTTTTCCAAACAGTTGCTGACAACCGACCGCTCTTAGTTCTTAGCTGCAAAAGGCTCCTTGTCAGAATACGCTATCGACACACATCCTCAAGGCAAGCCGCCCTTTCCCCATGCCCGCCCACGTCGGTCTTGGCGTCGAAAGCCTTATGATGATCCAATGGTAGACTTCATTGCTAGGGTTCTCCCGATGCCGATAAACTCCACATCACTACAGCGACTGAGATGCTCCATCTTCTCCTTTTTCAAGGCTTGTATCTTGTGTTACGGTAGCTAACTGCTTCAATATCTCATCGCAGATACCGGACTTCGTCCCAGACAACCCCCCAACTCCTAAAGACACCTCGAAGACGCCAAAGGTAGGTACATACGAGCAACGAAACTATTCGTTCAGCTCACCTCGACCCCTCAAACCTTCAATGATGACACACTGTTCCTCTACTCGTGGAGACAGTCAGGACGCAAAGTCCCAGCATGATCCACATGATGACAACGAACACACACAAGCCCACCAGAGCTTCGCCAGACTTGCCTTCTGAGAACGCTTTGTTTTTAGTTAGCTTTTTTCCTCCTTTCTCTGTCGTCGAAAACAGGCTTGCTAACGAGGTCGAGACTAGGAAATCCGTCCGGGGGAGGAAGAGCCCAGCCCCTGACGACGGCTTGGAGCTATCGAAGGTACGTGACAGCAAGCGCTACCTTTCTTCCGTTTCGCCGCAACGATTCAACTCTCTCATGATGAGACATATGTTCGTTAAGGGTTGTCATATCGTGGATGGCCGAAAGGCATAACACATGATGAACACAACAAAAGCCTCCTGGCTGCATCCGACTTGCATTCTGAAAAGATTTTGCTTTTTGTTAGTTTTTTGCTTCCGCGTCTCTCATCACCAAACAGAATTGCTGACGGATCGGGGACAAGAGCAGGGAGTTCTTCAGCCAGAGGGAGGCAACAGACTCGGCAGCCTCGCTCGGGGATCCCCCAAGTTCAAAGACATGTCGCAAGGTAAATATCCGCCTACGCTCACCCACGCCCAACCGGCGCCCCGATCCAAACTGCCATGATGACAAGCTACTGTCCTTACCCGGTGGGCTTCCCACAGCTTTGTGGTTCCGACTGAGGGTGAAGGGAACAGCATGTACTTATTCCAGCTGAGCTCCCGTCCCAGCGTTGCTTGTTCTGCTTTCTTCTTGTCGCCGAAGAGATGCTGACCAGTGCGAGTGTTTCCAGGCAGCGGATACCCGTCGAGGCTATAATGAGACTCTCAAGGTATGCAACGACATGACACACCCGACACTGGCGACACCGGAAATGATGATAACATCAGTGTCCTGACCAGAGAGAGCTCCCTGAGTTGTTTAAAGCCCTCTGGAAAGTGAAGGCATTACTCATTCCAACTGATCCGTGAGAAGCGCTCACTAGTTTTGCTCTTCTTGCCTGTCTTGTTCTTGTCACCGAGAGATGCTAATAGATGCGAGGTTTTTCGAGGTAGGCAATGGACACATCATGGCCGGGCCCCGGCCATCGGAGCGAGGGATGGAGAAGACCCGGGAGAGGAAGAATACGACGTTGGCTGGGAAGAGTAGGAACAGCCACAGCCATGGACCACTTGACACGGAGCTGTACGCCAAGACGGCGAGATGTACGATAGACTTATGCGAGCCAAAGAAGCTAAAGAAAGAAGCCACTGATGTTCGGCGCTTCCACTTTACTTGTCCTTCAAGATGAAGTCCGGATGTTCATGTGTGAACAAGGGCGTAATACCCGCTTGCCTGGTCAAGGTCATGGGAATGCTGCTGCTCAGCGGATCAACGCTCCACTGCGTGAGAAACGAGAGCTTTGTCATCCGGCGTCATCTCCTCCTTTGGTAATTCCAAGGGCCGCGTGACAGCCGGAGAAACCAGTTCGAGATCGCATCAACAACAGAAAATCGACACCGGCGTGACGTCAAAACTTGAAGTTGGTGGAGTACGGAAATAACTCGGGAGAAAAATGGTTGGATAATGCGGCGGCTGCTGGCTGCTGTCCGCTGTAAATAGGGAGGCACACACCGGTACCACCAACCCTAAAGTCACGAGTGAGACGGCCTTGCGCGCGCTGTTGCCAGACTTCTTGTGGGCTGCGAAAGAGGAGCCCGCTGACGAGCATCGCCAATCGGTTTCCACAGCGGATCGGCTGCCCGCTTGTGTGACCCGTGGAGCCCGGAACAGGGATGAATCTTCCGCTCCCGTGCCGCTGGGGCCTGCGACCAAGGCACGGCCGAGGCACCCGGACGACGTCATTGGGGGTGATCTTGGCTAAAAGCCAGAGAACAACAGGCGCTGCCCTTGTTGCTCAAATAATTGATCTGAGGGCCCATGCCGGATTGACTCGTGTCTGGGAGCCGAAAAGTACGAATTGCCTGTGGTTGCGCATCATGTTTGTTGTTTTCCTGCGGTGGATTCCGTCCGACCAGCGCCAAGTGCGTGTCGTCGCTTCATTCATGCACTACCTTAAGGTTTGGCGACCTTCAAACGCAATGTGGGCTTTGACAGGCGCGCCAAAAACGGGTTTCATCTGCCGAGACACCAGTCTTCTGTCAAACCGTTTCGCTGCGTCCAGTATCTTCCAAGATTCTAGTGTACGGATCAGTAGAGCGCTCGGGGCCGTACCAGCCAGCGGTCACTGCAGACCAACGATCCCAGACCAAGCGAGCTGCCGATCCCAAAGCTTGAAACATGCAGAGCGGGTTCGATCTCGACCGCTGTCCATGGGCTGGCGACCACACGTCGTCGTCAGCACATCATCCTGGGGCGCTTGCTTGCTCTTCGTATCGTATCGTGCGTATGTCACTGCGGCCAGAAGGAGGGGCGGTGTTGCACAGCATCTCATGTTGGTGTTCGGCAAAACCCGAATTGACCAAAGCATTTTCCCCAATGTGGTTGGCGCTCAGGGCGGAGATTGCCCCTATCTCGCGAATGCCAACGGATGCTACGGACAGTGCTGGGCGCAAAGATTGCAACGGCCAGTGGAGATGAGGGTTAACAAACAGCGGCGAGGGAAGCGCTGGAGCTTGGTTAGCAGCCAAGTACAAGACAGTGCATGCCTGGTTCATGCCACAGGCGAAATGACGATGGAACGAAAGCGTGCAGAGACTTCCCCAAGCGGATTGGAGGAACGCGCTGCATCAGCGCAGCTGCGCCACCCTCGATGTCGGGCTGTTCCTGACCACTGACGTTGGCGCTTGGCCAATGAAGGCCAACGCCGTGGCACCGAAAGATGGAGAGGGCCCACTTGCCCCTTGTCAGAGGCGTTGGAGGGTGTGGAACGCGACGAACCTGGCCAGGGGCTTGGCACCTTCGCCCTTTCCTGCTTTTCTGCGTGTCGTCCCGAGATCTTGCTCTGACATTCCTTTCCCTAGACTTCCAGCTTTCCGTCCTCATTGTAATTGACAGAGGAGGAAGCCGCATTCTTGACTTTCTTTTTTCTGTCAAGCCACTTCTTACACTCGTTGAACAACAGAATATCGGTTTTATTTCCCGACTTCTCGTTTATCCCGTTTCAGTTTCAGCAACAGCATTTCTTGCATTGTCAGCCACGGTCAAAGACAGCCAAACGGTTTTCGGTGTAATCTAGTCCAAACAGCGATCCCGAACCGCCGCGCATCGAGACACGAAGCGACCTTTATCGCATCCCCAGCATCCAACGCCGGCGAATCTGAGCGTTCACCAATCGATCGAGAAGGAGCAACGCCTTGAGCAACAGTCAAGATGCGCTTCACCAAGAAGGCAGCGATCGCCTCGTCCCTGTTGCTGGGACAAGCATCGGCCGCTCTTCCGCCAATTATCATGAAGGTACGAGCCGTTCGAGACGGTCCCCGCTGTTCGCGGAGGTACGGATGCTAACGGTGCGAGATTTAGGGCACCAAGTTCTTCTACGAGAACGGCACACAGTTCTTCATGAACGGTATCGCCTACCAACAGGATAGCGCGGCTGGCGGCGCTACCACCAGCAGCACCAAGTATGCCGACCCTCTCGCCGATGCTGCGGCGTGCAAGCGTGATGTGCCGCTTCTCAAGCAGCTCCGCACCAACACCATCCGCACGTACGCGATCGACCCGACCAAGGATCATACCGCCTGCATGAAGCTGCTGGACGACGCCGGCATTTACGTTATCAGCGACTTGAGCGAGCCCGCACTCTCTATCAACCGCGATGATCCCCTCTGGGACACCGACTTGCTTGCGAGATACATCGGGGTCGTCGACGAGTTGGCCAAGTACAGCAACGTGATTGGTTTCTTTGCTGGCAACGAAGTCACAAACAATGCTAGCAACACCGACGCCTCGGCTTTCGTCAAGGCCGCTGTCCGCGACACCAAGGCCCACATTGCCAAGACCAGCGACCGCTGGCTCGGTGTTGGCTATGCCGCCAACGATGACGCCGAGATCCGTGATGCGATGGCTGCATACTTCAACTGCGGTGACCAGAAGGAGGCGATTGACTTCTGGGGTTATAACATCTACTCGTGGTGTGGTAAGAGCAGCTTTGAGAAGTCTGGGTATGATACCCAGGTCGCCAACTTCGCCAACTACTCCGTCCCCGTCTTCTTCGCCGAGTATGGCTGCAATGTGCCCGATGGAGCTGCTGCTCGTATCTGGGAGGAGACTACTGCTCTCTACTCCGATAAAATGACTGGTGTGTTCTCCGGCGGCATCGTGTATATGTACTTCCAGGAAGACAACGACTATGGTAAGTTGAGGCGCCTTTCCGTATCCAAAAAGCCAAGTTGATGTCTAACTCTGAGCAGGTATTGTCAAGGTTCAGAACGGCGCCGCCGTCACACAGAAGGACTTCGCCCCGTTGTCCACTCGCATGGCTTCCGTCAAACCTTCCTCCACTGCCATGTCCGCCTACACGCCCACCAACCAGCCCCACGCCTGCCCTGAGACCAACACCAAGTGGAAGGTCAAGTCCGGCGCTCTCCCCCCCACCCCCGACAAGAGCCTCTGCGACTGCATGTTCAAATCGCTGTCTTGCGCCCCTTCGGACGGTCTTTCGCCCAAGAGCTACCCCGAGATCTTCGGTTTCATCTGCGGTGCCGACAAGAAGGCTTGCGCCGGAATCTCGGCCGACACTGAGACTGGTGTTTATGGCGCTTACTCCATGTGCAACGCTGAGCAGAAGCTCGGATACGTCCTCGATGCGTACTACAAGAACCAGAACAAGGCCGCCGACGCTTGTAGCTTCAAGGGCAAGGCTGTCCTCAACAAGAGCCCCAGCGTTGCGGATAACTGCAAGACTGCGCTTGCCAGCGCAAGCTCGGCGAACGCCATTGCGGCCACCGCTACTAGCGCCGGCGGGGCTGCTAGCACCAGCAGCAAGTCGGCTGCGATGGGTGGCCCGATGAAGAACCTCTTCACCATGGGTGATGTGGCTGTTGGGCTTTACGCCATGGCGGCCATGGTGGCCGGCGCCGGTGTTATTCTTTTGTAAAGGGATTAATGGCATGGATATCTTTGTACTGAATAGCCGTCATGAAATGAGCTTGACAGACTTGTGGATATTTCAGTCATTCAGCGCTGCCTCTCGTTTAATCTTTTTAATATTGTTTTGTTTGTGTGCCGGGTTTATGAAAAGGTGTCGAACCGGCCCGTTCTCTGTCTTTCAGGGTCACTTCCTAGGCATGGGGCCGAATGGGGCAAAAGTGACGGGTGCAAAACTTTATTCTTTGTAGGATACTTACTGGTTTTGATGGGCATGGAGGGATGGTAGCGGCGGTGGAAATATGCTTTGGCTGAGGTGTGGCAATCGATGTGTTCAGAACATTCTGGCTTCCTTTTACTCTTGCTCAGGGGAACTGCTCAGGTGAACTGTTCTTGGGCAGATTGACAGCTCCCAATGCGGTTCTGGCTGTGAAGGCATCACCAGGTTGCTCTATTGTGCTGCATGGTCTCAATCTTCATGCTGCGCCCAACAATCAGATTGAGAACCCCGTCTTCGTGTTTCTTCAACAAGAGCTCCTCGTATTGATGATATCACACGACGCCGCTCTTGCTCTAGTACCCCAATGCCGTAAGGTACCTATGAGACCTGAAATGGGCTTTCCGCGCCGCAGTGAGGGATAGTAGCCGCTTGCATGTCAGGGGCAGCGGCACAGTCAGGAACAAGTAACATAAGCGGGCGGCGCAGGCGCAGCGGGAAGGCTGTGTGTCCTCGCGGGAGGCTTCTGCTTCGCCTTCTTTGTCTTATGGAATTTGGGTGTTGGATATGTTTCCAGGGAAGGGTGGGAAGGGTGATCCTTTCGAGGTAGTCCGTAGGCAAGGTAGATTGTGGCGTCTGACGAGATACCTGACACGGTCCATGCCTGCCTGCCAGTGAGAGTGTAATGAGATCTTGGCTGTGCTGAGCTGTAACCATGGGGATACCGTCTGCTAGCTAAGATAGAGAACTTTTTGCTGGCGGATGCAACTGCTCACTCTCAAGCACGAACAGACTACGTAACAATAGACTACATAATTATACGGTGTTTGTTAAAGACAATTAACTCTTGTGTTTCGCCGACCGGAGGTGACGATGGTTCCAGACCAAGATCGCAGCTCGGAGAGCATGCAACAAGAATAATGAGGATAGCTGACGGCAGCACAAATGAGGCCACTTGGCAAGTCGTGCGCGAACTTGTGAACAAAGATAGTGTCTTGTATGAGAATGCGGAGCTCTGTCTTACAGTCAGTCCTAACCAGACTTGTAGCAAGACAGCTGCTTGCAGTAGAGAACGGAAGCCGTTCGATGCTTTTCAGGAGCCCAGAAACATCTAACCCGCATTATGGTTGATATAAATTTAGCAGCGTCGTTGAAGCCTTGAAGCTAGCTGGTTGGTATCCACGATCCTCGTCATCATCATGATGAGCTCGCCTTCCAGTCATATGAACACCCCTCAACACCCCTCCATGAAACGGCGAGGCCGGTCCCGACGGCCCGGACCCTTCAACACCCTCAGCACCCTTCGCTATCGCTGGGGCGAGCCCCCGCAAGGCCTCGACGCCGCCTCTGTCGACTACCTCTGTCGTGGAATAGCTCGCGAATGTCATTTTCGATCAAGGCCCACACGTCGGAACCCGCAGTTCACGGGCGGGTGGATGGTAGTCTGTGACTTGCTTCGAAAGGTGGAGACGGTTTTGCGAGGGCAAGATGAGATCGCCGCGCCCGCAGCACTTGCTGCGGAAATGGTGAACGAGATCTCGGGAGAAGGGAAGGGTGAAGATGTCGAGATACGCCATGTTGAGGGCGAGGGACTTAGTGATATTCCCGAGGAAGAGGAGGAGGAGGCGAAGAGTAGTTTGACCACTGTCACCGAGGAGGATGAGGACAGGAGCAGCTTTGCTGCCATCACTGAGGAGAAATTGCAGCCAGTAGACCAGGGGAGTAAAGAGCTGCCTCGATTTCTGACCGAGGACTACGATGGCCGGGTTGATGGTTCAGGGGAGAAGCCCGAGGAGAACGAGAAGGGGGCCGACACACAGCAAACGGGGGAGTTCATCGTCCCCCTTTCGGAACTGAGCAAATTTGTTCAGAAGCTGGAGGGCTACAATGCCTTGACCGGTCTGATCTTGGGCTTGAAGGCGTGCATTGCAGATTCGGACAAGCAGATCGAGGAGTTAAGCGCTCGTATTCAGGAATTGGAAAAGGAGGATGGCAGGGAAGCAGGTGATGGCAAGGCAGGGGATGGGAGAACTCCGCAGCAGCAAGCGGCGCCTCGCAAGACGACTAGTCTTCCTGTGAAGCGAGGATCAGATATTCCTAGAGGTTCCCATGGTGGCCGGGGCCAAGGCCGAGCGTAAGCCCAGACCCGGGGCAGGCTTCGGTTCTGATAAGGACGACATAGTTACCAGATCAAGCGTCTGTTTGTTTGGCGTTTGGGAGTGTATGGCCTGGATAGCAGCCGGCGTCCTCGGGCATGAGACGCTGAGGACCTGATCCCATCTGCTATCTAAGGGAAGTTAGTCAACCGATGGAGGAACCCTGCAACAAGTTTTGCAAACACAGCTCGGCGAGTACTCGCCAAGCAAGGCTGACGGTGGGCGTCAAGATCAGTTGAAAGGAGCAAGTTGTTTGCGCGGCATGGCTTTTTCATTGACGACTTTTGGTAGCGTCGGGTATCTTTCCACCGTCCAACTAGTCAACTGCCCGATACAGATATCAGCAGAGGGCTCCCAAATGCCAGCCACGAAAACGAGAACGCATGATGATACCTCACCAGCTCTTGATCTCAGTTTCCGCCACATGACGGCACCCAGTTTCCTAGCCCCGTGCGCCGCGCCAACCAGAGACACACCACAGCCGGCATTGTATCCTCCGGTATATCGTGTACGAGGGCGCCTCACCACCCATCTCGAAGCCAAACGGCTCTCTCCCATTTCTATTTGCCTGTCGCCGCACCCATCACTCAATGTCCATCTTCTCCTCCTTCTCAGCACCCTTCCCACTTGTCGGCGCAGCATCTACACGCAACCAGTTAGCATCACTTCTCCCCTCTCTCCCTCTTCCCCAACACCAGTTGTCCAGAAAACTAACCACTCATCTCAACCTCTCCCCCCGCCCCACCCTTCCCCGCAGGCAACACAATCCCCTTCTCGATCGCCTCTAACTCCGCCCTCCTCCTCGCATTCAACCGCGTCCGCTGCTCGAGCTTCTTCGCCTTCTTCTTGCTCAGCGCCGCGCGCGGCCCGCTGGTGGGGAGCAGCCCCGAGTTTGCGCCGCGCTGTCTGTCCTGGATGGAGAGCTTTGTCTGGCCTGCGGCGGAGGACTGGCGGGCGACTTTCTTTGCGGAGCCGGCGCGGGCGGCGAGGCGGTTCTTGGAGGGTTGGTTGGGGTTTTTGCGGGAGACCATTTTTGCTGATTCGTGGGGGGTCTGTTTATTCCGAGAGAATTGGGTCGTTATTTGGTGGGTGTGTAAATTTGGTGTTGGAGTTTCGGTTGCTTCGTTTTCTCGACTGATCTTTCTGTCTGGCGTACTCGAGGGGAAACTTGGGAAACTTCTGGGCGGTGTGCATCGATTTGTCGGCAGAATTGTCTCACCGCCGTGAAAATGTGGGTCCATCAAGCGGCGCACAATCACAGTCGTCAAAAGAGTGGGGACCTGCTGAACTCTTTGCTTCATTAGGCGAACGACGGCAGTTCCTGCCCAACCAACAGTGTGGGTTCGCAGCCCCACTGAGAAAATCTCCTTGTGGTGTAGTTGGCTATCACGTTCGGCTGTAATTGAAAGATCATATACCGAAAGGTCACCGGCTCGATTCCGGTCGAGGAGACATCTCTTTTTGCAATTTTTGCTGCCCTTCCATACATGTTAAAAACGAGCGACACATTCGGCCCGCGGGCCGCCGGACAATTTTTTTTACGAGATCTACTCATGGCTAGGATGGCTCGCACGTTTGCAGGGTCAGCGTTGCAACGACAGCGCCACATGAAGACAGACAACTGTGTCAGGACTCATATCTCATTCAGGTCACATAGCTATCATCCATACCATCCAAACTGCCCACAATCAGCAAACACAACGTCTTCGCTCGCTTGCATACACAACAGCCAGCTACCCAAAGGATTCATCACTCATATCAAGATAGAAACGGCCGTCAATCCCGGATCAAGCACCATGTATGGGATGCTCCCCTTCTCCATGCCAGCGCTGTTGTAGAAGAATGTCTTCTGCAGCTGCTGCAAGTCCGTGTACAGAGTCTGGCTGGCGTCGCGCACCCCCTGCTCGGCGGGCTCCTTCTTGTACTTGTACACTCTCCACTGGCTGGCTGCGAAGTTGAGCAGACTGCGCTCATCCTCGACCTTGAAGCTGAGCAGCCACGGCACCTGGGCCGACAAAAGCCACTGGCGTTGCCGGTTGATCGGGAGCGCAGCTACCAGATCCGGCTCTTTGAATGCCTTAAGCTGGTCGAGGGTCGTAGGCGGGGGAGAGCACAGGGAAGCAGGCTTGTTGATCACAAAGATTTGGTAGAAGCTCTGGAGGTAATTTACAGCGCTGTGGAAGGGGGCCGCGATGTGAATACACATAGTGACCACATCGATGAGCGCGTCGACCGTTGTGATCTCAGGGAAAGATGGCATAGCGGCCCCCGTCTTCACCTCCTTCGACCAGTCCCGCAGGACCTTGTCAGCGACGACTTTGGCATCGTTCGGATAGTGAATTTCGAGCATCGTCTTCACATATTTGCGCAAGACTCCCCAGATGGCGATCATGTTCTTGGCGTATGTGTAGTTCTTATACCGTGGGTGCTTTAAGCCTTCGGCTGTGCCGGGGAAGCCTCGCCGCTTCAGATCGCTGGGCACATAGCTCCCAACAAAGTCATACGTATCGTACGCCTGGCGGACAAATGCAAGTGCCTGGTCGTTGTTGACGCCGATAACATCGCAAACTACTTGTGGCACAAGGCTGGCGCGAGCTGCGGCGTTGAGGGACAGAGTCTTGTACCAATGCGGCGACAGCACCGTGTACACCGGGTGGTTCATCGGGATCGTGCGATTTGTCGCCACGATAATGGCCTCTTCGACAAAATGAGCAAGAGTAAGGTGAATTACCAGCTCGTGGCGCATCCAGTCGGTCACCTGGGCGCAAGTCTTCGCGTAGCGCCAAGGCCAGTCATCCTTCTCGTTTGTGGAATCGTTCGGAGACAGGCGCTTGTTGAAGATGGTGACGGACTTCTCCATGGAGCCCTTGTGATCGATGCAAATGGCAACAGGGTGCAGCTTGCCATCCTCGTGAAGCTGGAACAGGCTCACCGAGCCCACAGCCCAGTTCTCATCGACAGCGACCGGCTTAAACGACAGGGTGGCCTCGGGGTCGGAAACCCCTAAAGCCTTGCGGAAATAGCTCGCATCTTGCACGAAAAGAGATTCCGGGTCAGCCTTGGCGAGGGCGCTGGCCCATTTGTCGTATTTCCCGTTTTTGGCCGCTGTAGTGAAGTCCTCAATCCAGGTCTTGGAAGCTTTCGTGATGGTGGTGGGGTTCGTTCCAGTGAAGTTCTGGTCCGCGAAACGACGGTCACTGAACCAGTCTTCCAGGAGGCCTATGTTCCCGCCTTCAGTGATGTCGGAGCCAAACTTGCGGTGAAACTTGTTATAGTCCACGACATCCTGGATCTTGATCCCCTTTTCCGGCTCGCCGCCAAAGGCAGCAGCACGCGCTTTCTCCAGGAGCCACTGCTTCGTCTTTCCGAGAAAGCCATCCTCGTCGGGTGTGATCTTGTTCAGCAGAACCTGTGTCTCAATGAGGCCAATGGCACTGAAAATGTGGAACTGGTTGATATCCTGGTCCTTGGGGATGGCCTGAAGGTGGGGCGGGTAGCTTGCTAGAGTCCCATCCGCGTTCTTCGGGTACGCGGAAAACTGATACAACTTCTTCTGCTCTTCCAGGGGAATGAGCCGAGGCAAAGTCGGCTCAACTCCAAGCACGTCGAATAACGAGGCGAAACTGTGATGAGCGTGAGCCTACCGCCTTGCCGAGATGACCCCGCGGGCTTAGCCCCTGAAGGGGATAGGATAGTGGAACTCACGTCTGCTCAATGCGGGAGTATGCCTGTGTTAGGGCGAGCTGCGTGCCAATGTACGTGCCCTCCACAATATTGCCAACAGGCGGTCTGATCACCAGGGGATTCTTGGGGTCGATTGTTGGGTAGAGCTTCATCTTCAGGAGCTCATTGTTGAAGATGCCCGGGTCGAAAGACGGCAGTGGTGCATCTGCTATTGACTTCGGGGCAATCTGAGCGAGGAACTCCTTCTCCGTAGGATGTTTGAGAATAGAGTTCTGGTCTGGTCGCGCGGCCACCACCTTCGCCGGAGGGGTGGGCAGGTCCCCGTCGAGCGCCTTGTGCAAGAGAGTGTCCATGAAGGCGAACGCTTTCCCAGAGAGCGAGGGGCCAGAAGGTGCGATAATTCGACGGCCAACCATCGTGAACTTTAGAGTATCAGGAAGTCTTATATGAGGGATGAAGTGTAACGTTGCCGAGCAGGATGCAGCGGGACCACCGGGCTGGGTGTCTTTATGTACGCCTTCCTTCGCGAAGCAGTGAAGCCCCGCGATGCGCCATTCGTTGTTGCGCCAACATGGCTATTGGTTACCACTCGAAAAGTTCAGGGATGCTTCCGTGGGATGAATGGATCCAGCCAGCCAGCCATCTCCTCGTCCTGGGGCAGTCCGGGCCCCGGCGAACGGTTCAAACGCCGAGTTTCGACTTCGAACAGGCGCTGTGCGACTTGTCAGGCCCAAAAACGTATGAGTCGGAGGGCTGTGAGAATTCGGGCGATGCAACCCTTCGGCGCAAGATATCGTCAACCAGCCAGTAATATTATAGCGGGGTGGGCTTCTGAAGCCTTGGCGACGTGGTGGGCCTGGATTATGGGTGGAGGCTGAACAGGAGTTGCTCAATAGGGCCTAGAGCCGTCACCGCACATCTTGTGGCACCACTGAACTGCGCGGGATGTAACAGGGTCCCAATGAGGGGTCCTCTCCTTGAGCACCGACTGCAGGGTTGAACGGACTGCATCGTGTTCTGGAAGACCGCACCAGCAGATTTCGCTTCCCGGAGATATCTCGCGGGGCTATTGGGCGACGGCGATCAAAGCAACAGCATCATGTCGGTGATATGGCCTCGGCGAATGCATCGTCTCTGGTGAATGGAGGCTTGAGGGTGAGCTGCCGCCGGAACCGATATCACTCTCCCACCAACTGCAGTTTGCCCACCATCTCTTCTCAGCTGCTGTGCCACTATTCGCAGCCCAAAAAAAACAACATTCCAGATTGAGGCCCGAGCCGAAGACGACCGCCCGAGTTGCCCGAGACCTGAGTTGGGGCCGGTTTGTGGCGCCGTGAGGTGCGATGACCTTCCCGTCGTCAAACATGAGATCGGCAGTCGACGCTGGTGGTTTCTTCGGCAAGAATTCCGACGTCGAGATGGGTAGGCGTTCTTCTTCCTCCCGACCTGCATTGATGCACGTCGACATATGCTCGAGAGAAGCGACCAATGAAGGGATTGTTCTCGTTCCCGGGTAAAATGACGTACTTTGGCCGGGAGTGCCGAGTAGCAGGGAGTAAGACTCTCGTCAGCGGGACCCACCGTAGCATTTGACAATAATGACAATAATACATCTGATCTCTGATCGGTCCCGCCCATGGCTTCTACTAACGACAATTAGCACAAGCCGTTGTTCAAGTTTCACGATCCTCCACCGTAGGCCGTCATGGAAAGACCGAGCAATGGCTACCCCGCTTCCCCATGGCAGTCGCCATGTCTCTGGAGGATGCTCAACCTCAGTCTCAGCTGCACAGCAGAGTAAGGTACCTACCTACCTTGATACAACTTCAACACGATGGCGGGCACTTTAAGATCTCTGTTTTCGCTCACCGGCGTTCTCGTCGCATACGTGCTCTAAGCCTTTGGACCGCCGGTGTATCGCAGCCTTACTGTCCTCGGCGCCTTCCGCCGGAGCCCGCTCACCACTCTCAGTGCCGAGCACATTGTCGTCATCCAAGATACAACACATTGCGAGGGTCTTCACTACTATGCGCCAAGTGCCAGCCTCTTCGCGGCATGCGAGGACAATGCCAGCACTAGGTTCGGATGGTTCCCTCCTCTAGGGATCTTCGATAGCCCCGAACTCGGGAGAAGAGGCAAGGGCTCTATCCACGTCATCGACCCCAAGGCAAGCCACCTAGCCACTCTGTATCATCATCTAGATGCTGATTTGCAATACATAGACGATGAAATCGCAGCGCCTCGCCTTTGAGAACTTCAACACCACATTCGTGACACATGGAATCGATGTGATCACAGACCCGGAGCAGGGCGACGGGAAAGCAGTGTACATCTTTGCTATCAACCACGTCCCGCACGAGAGTCTCCCCAAGACATGCTCCCAGATCGAGGTATTCCACCATGTGATTGGATCACCGTCTATTAGACACATCCGCTCCATATGGCATCCGCTAATCCGGGCACCAAACGACGTGTACGCCAGCGGTCCTACGTCGGTGTACGCAACAAACGACCACCGCTATACGGACGGGAGAATGCGCGCACTCGAGGGCGTCTACTGTGTTGCCACATAGACCGATACGATACTCCTCAATATTGACCCTGACATCACCACGGAATCTGCAGCGGGTGTTCATGGCTCGGTTGCTCTGGACAATATGCACAACAACAATGGTCTGGCCCATGGACGATCACCGAAGGAGATCCTCATCGCGAGTGCCGCCGGCGGAGTGCTGAGCTTTGGAGAGATCCTATCAAACGGAAGAATTGTTGTTATTGACTCGGTCGAGGCTGAGTCTGTCATCGACAACCCGTCTTACTTCCTCGATCCCAGAACGGGGGTCAGCGGCTTTGTGCTGCCAGGTATAGCGCGAGGGATTGACCTTGAGCACACCAAGCGGGATCCCGAGGCTACGAACTCGGTCATGGTGTGGTTTGTGTGGGAGCAGAAAGCGCCCCTGCCACGCTGGGGGAAGCGGCTGTTGTTTGAGGATGACGGAAGTAAGATCCGTAGTGCGAGTGCCGCCGTCCTCGTTCCAATTGATGAGGAGACCCTAACGAGCGATACGGGAACACGAAAGGCAAGGCTGTTTGTGACAGGATTCCAGTCTCTGAACATGATCGCGGTCGAGGTCGAACTGCAAGAATACTGTCTTAGGACTCTCTTAGGTACGAAGGCTCCGGCCAAAGACAGGATAGCTTGTGTCACATTGTATATGCCGCTCCAGCAACAGCAAGCTTGTACCAATATGCTCTCAACAAGACTGTGAGAGAGAATGCTCGAGTGGATTAGCTGGGGGCCCAACTAATTAGTAAAGACCGACAGGTCGAAGATTTAGAGTTTCCGTGCCCCCTTCTGCATCGGAACGAAGATTCTCAGCCTGAGGCGATGCTTACCCCACCATGAGCTGATCACCACTTGACATTCCTCACCACTTGGCGACACAAACATGGAAGACCAGACATTTTGAAGCCAGAATCAACAGAAAAACGGCCAGAAAAGCGACTGGGTCCGATACGCTGTAAGAGTAACCAACGTGGGGCGCCGTGATCCTCCAGTCCGGCACGGGCCGATGTGGGGCGACCTCCGGAGCTGACTCGGACCTGAAACATTGCGGCCTCGACAACACCTCTCGACACTCTTCCTCTTTAGCACATCTCTTTTACTACACAACAAACACCACATCTCCTGCCGTCACAATCATAACAGCAACGCTCAACGCTCGGTCAGAAACAATGGGCATACCAGACTTACAGATCGGGCAGCCCATCACGCTCCCGTGCGGCCTCACCCTCCCCAACCGGCTCATCAAAGCCGCCATGTCCGAAGAGATGGGCCGCGGAGGCGACCACCTGCCCGACGAAGCCATCTGCTCCGTCTACCGCCAATGGGCCTCCGGACACTGGGGCATGATCATCACCGGTACTCCCCATTTCCCCTCCTTTCCCTCCCTTTCCCCCTTCTTACCTACCTACCTACTAACCTCCTCTCCCTCTACCCACAGGGGCAATGCACATCTCCCCCCTTCACCTCTCCTCCCCCACCTCCCTCGCCATAAACCCCTCCCTGCCCCCCTCC
>Ga0247770_1000514_pt1 | contig 37331 bp, 28 predicted proteins | sample UWRJL136409B6_FD_179943 | JGI IMG/M metagenome (GOLD analysis project Ga0247770, IMG submission 179943) | Plant litter microbial communities from Arlington Agricultural Research Station in Wisconsin, United States - UWRJ-L136-409B-6 | ecosystem: Environmental > Terrestrial > Plant litter >... | reverse complement strand
CTGCAACTCCCGGCCGGGCTCAGCGCTTTGGCCGAAGACGCCGCCAGGGTCGTTCGCGAGTACACTCCCCAAGCTCTCGCCTCGATCACCGGCTACGACTATCTCCGGAAGGCCTACTTTGCACAAGCAACTTAGGAAAATGGTATAAGCACTAAGCACTTAGGTCTTAGGTCTTAGGACTTAGGACTCGGACTCGGACTCGGACGGGGAAAAGCAGCGGGCGCCGGAGACCACTCCGGCGCCCGCTTCGCACCTCTCCCATCGACCACGCTTCGCCACGGCAAAAGTTTGCTTGAGAGCGCAACCCAAGGACCTTAGACTGGGTTCGCTCACCTCGTGCCGCTCCCCCATCCAAAGGAGCCACTCATGTCCAACCAGACCACCGCCGACTTCATCGCCCTTCCCACCAGCCAGTCCTCGAGGCTGATCGACTTCCGGGACGCGGAGGTGAGGCCGGGGTTTGTCGACAACACCTGGTTCCTGATCGTCTCCGGCGAGGCGCCGTGCAGCAACATGACGGTGTCGCTGGTGCCGCTGGTCTACATCCAGCAGCCCGACTACTGGGGAATCGAGGTGATCGGAACGCTTCCGGGCGGCATCTGCCAGACGGCGGTCAAGCCCTACATGGTCACCCTCGACATCACGAGCACGCTTGGCAAGTACGGGATCGAGGTGATCGGCGCCCGCCGGTCGGAGAAGATCCGGGTGGGCGGCGGAGGCAAGGACAGCTAGCCCGCACCCCCCCGGCGAACGACGGAGGCCCGCGCCAATCGCGCGGGCCTCCGTGGTCCGGGCGGGCTCGATCCTGCCCCGATCGCGCCTACTGCAGCGTGCACTCCAGCCGCGCGAAGGTGGCGGGATCCTTCTTCTTCCCGCCCTCGCTGGTGAGGATGAGCGCGCTGTTGGAGGCGAACCCGATCCCCTCGCCCTGCGCCTCGTCCAGCCCGGCGAGGTCCATCTCCCGCGCCGTCCCGCCGCTTCCGGCCGCCACGAACTCCGCCGCGGGATAGAACGACGCGCTCTTGAGCGTGCGGACGACGATCCAGCGCCCGTCCGGGCTGGCGGCGGCGCCGGTGATGCGCTCCTTGCGCTTCTGCTCGCTGGTGGCCAGCTCGCGGATGCGCTCCAGCTGCGCGGGCTGGCCGGGGGCGGCGCTCGCCGGGGCGCGGTAGAGGGCGATGGGGCCCGTCTCGCCCTTGGAGACGATGTGGATGGCGCCGTTCAGCACGAACATGGCCTCCGCGTCCTGCGCCCCGCCCGGGTAGCGCAGCTCGATGGCCTGCGCCGGCCGCGTGGTCTGGTCGCCGGGCGCGGGCTCGGGGACGCGGTAGACGGTGACGCTGGGGCGCGCCGCCTGGTTGTCGCCGATGTCGGCGATGTACAGGCAGTCGCCGCCGGGGCACTGCGCCACGGCGATGTCCTCCCAGTCCTTCACCTGCGCCCCCGCCACCGTCACGCGCCCCGCCAGGGCGCCGCTGGCGTCGATGGCGTAGACCGCGGGATCGCCGGAGTCGTTGTGCGTCCAGAAGATCCCGTCGTGCGCGCGGCTGGGCGCGGCGCCGCTGGCCTCGTGCACCTCTTCCGGCAGCGGCCGCGACGCCCCCTCCGCCCGGCAGATCTGCGATCCGTCGCCTGCGTTCAGCGCGGCCGTCTTCTCCACGCGGCCCTTGTCGCCGTCGCCATCGCCCTTCTTCCCCTTGCCCTTCTTCCCGTCCCCATCGCCGTCCCCGCCGCCGCACGCGACGAGCAGCATGGCGACGAGCCCCATCACACGGTAGTCCACGGTCCCTTCCTTCCCCGATCTCGTTTTCCGCTCCCGCCGTCGAAGGGCGGGCTCCGGTACGGCATCGGCAAGATGCGCGCGCGCGGCCGCGAGAGTCCAGGGATTCGCATCCCGACGCGACGTGGAGCAGCGGCGCCGGACAGCTCCGCTGCTCCAGGTGATCCCCCATCGGTCGCCCGCCGTCGTCGAAGGTATCGAAGATCCGGCGCAGATTCGCACAACAGATCGATTCGGTCCAAGCACCAAGCACTAAGCACCAAGCACCAAGCACTAAGCACTAAGCACTAAGCACTTCGGACTTGCTTACTCCCCCCGCAGCGCGAGCATCGGATCGATCCGGGTGGCGCGGCGGGCGGGAAGCCAGCTGGCCACGAGCGCCACCGCCGTCAGCAGCACGGGGACGGCCAGCAGCGTGAGCGGATCGGTGCGCTCCACGCCGTAGAGCAGGCTCTCCAGCGCGCGCGTGACCAGCAGCGCCCCGCCGATCCCCGCCACCGCGCCCGCGCCGGCCAGCGCCGCGCCCTGGCCGAGCACCATCCGCAGCACGTCGCCCGGGCGGGCGCCCAGCGCCATGCGCACCCCCAGCTCGTGCGTGCGCCGGCTGACCGCGTACGCCACCACGCCGTAGATGCCCACGGCCCCCAGCACCAGCGCCACCCCCGCGAACACCGCCAGCAGCAGCATGGCGAAGCGCGGCCGCTCCACCGACGCGCGCGCCAGCTGCACCGCCGTCGCCACCTCGCTCACCGGCGCGTCCGGCGCCACCCCCGCCACCACGCCGCGCAGCGACGCCGCCACCGCCGCGGGATCGCCCGCGGTGCGCACCACCACCCGCACCTGGCCCGTGGGGCGCTGCGCCAGCGGCACGTACATCGCCGGCTCCGGCGCCGCCGCCACCCCCTTCCAGCGCACGTCGCCCACGACGCCCGCGATGGTGCGCCACTCCTCCCTCTCGCCGGGGAACATGATCCGCTTCCCCAGCGCGTCGCCGTCCGGCCAGTACTTCCGCGCCAGCCCCTCGCTCACCAGCACCACCGGCGGCGCCCCCTCGCGGTCCGCCTCCGCCAGCGGCCGCCCGCGGAGGAGGGGGACGCGCATCGTCCGCAGCCACTCCGGCGACACCGCCGGCGCCGCCTCCGCCATCGGCCACTCGCCGCCGGCGTCGTTGGGGTGCGGACGCCCCTCGATCACGAACACCGAGCCGTACACCCCCTCGCCCAGCGGCACCATGCTTCCCGCCGCCACCGCGCTCGCTCCGGGGACGCGCTCCAGCCGCTCCAGCAGCCGGGCGTACAGCGCGCGGCGCGACGCATCGTCCGCGTAGCGCTCCTCCGGCGGCGACACCGTGGCGGAGACCAGGTTCTCCACCCGGAACCCCGGGTCCACCCGCGTCAGGTTCCAGAAGCTCCGCACCAGCAGCCCCGCCCCGGTCACCAGCACGACGGCGAGCGCCACCTCCGCCGCCACCAGCGCCCCCGTCACCCGCTGCCGCCCCGGCCCGCCGCCGCCGCCGCGCCCGCCCTCGGCCATCGCCCCCGCCAGCTCCGTCCGCGACGCGCGGAGCGCCGGGAGCGCGCCGAAGAGGAGCCCCGTGAGCGCCGTCACCGCCAGCGTGAAGAGGAGCACCCGCGCGTCCATCCCGATCTCGTCCAGCCGGGGCGTGTCCGCCGGGAGCGCCGCCCGCAGCAGCCGCACGCCGACCGCCCCCAGCGCCAGCCCCGCCGCCCCACCCAGCGCCGCCAGCACCGCGCTCTCCGTCAGCAGCTGGCGGGCGAGGCGGCCGCGCCCCGCGCCCAGCGCGCTGCGGATGGCGATCTCCTTCTGCCGCACCGCCGCGCGCGCCAGGAGCAGGTTGGCCACGTTGACGCAGGCGATCAGCATCACGAAGCCCACCGCGCCCAGGAGGATCAGCAGCATCGGCCCCGTCTCGCCCACCACCTGGTCGCGGAGCGGCACCGCGCCCGCCCCGCGCGCCCAGTCGTCCGGCATCTTCCAGGGGAATCCCCCGCGCACCCGCGCCATCGCCGCGCCCGTCTCCGCCGACGCCCGCTCCACGGTGGCGCCGGGCCGCAGCCGCGCCACCGTCGTCATCCACGACGAGCCCCACTCCGCGAACGGGTTGGGATCTCGCGCGGCCGGCGTCCAGAGCCGCGTGCCGCGCGAGGGGAAGCGGAAGGTGGGCGGCATCACCCCCACCACCGTGTAGCTCTCGCCCCCCAGCCGCACCGCGCGCCCCACCACCGACGGGTCCTCGCCGAAGCGCTGCCGCCAGAGCGCGTCGCTCAGCAGCACCACGCGGCTCCGCCCCGGCGCATCCTCGCCCGGGAGGAACGAGCGCCCCAGCGCCGGCGCCACCCCGAGGGTGCCGAAGAGCCCGGGCGTCGTCTTCGCCCCCTCCAGCCGCGCCGGCTCGCCCTGGCCGGTGAGGGTGAGCTCCACCGGCACGTAGCCCTCCACCGCCGCGAAGCTCTTCGCCTCCCGGCGCACCATCTCCAGCCCCGGGAGCGGGATCGCCCCCTCCGGCCAGACGCTCACCAGCCGGTCCGGCTCCGCGTACGGCAGGTCGCGCAGCAGCACCGCGTTCACCACGCTGAAGAGCGCCGCGTTCGCCCCGATCCCCAGCGCCAGCGTAACCACCGCGACCGCCGTGAACCCCGGCCGCGCCCGCAGCGCCCGCACCGCGTAGCGCGCGTCCTGCGCCAGCTCCCCCATCCACTCCGTGCGCCGCCGCGCATGCTCGTGCCGCTCGTCCGTCCGCGCCAGCGACGCCCGCGCCGCGTCCACGTCGCCGAACTCGCGGCGGGCCCGGGCCAGCGCCGCGTCGGGCGGCGTCCCCCCGCGCGCCAGCTCCTCCGCGCGCATCTCCAGGTGGAAGCGCACCTCCTCGTCCACCTCCGCGCCGATCTCCCGCGGCGTCCGCCAGGGAAAGCGGAAGACGCGCCCGGGCCTGCGATCGCTCGCCATCACCCCTCCCCGGGAAGCGGCTGCAGCACCTTGAAGACGGCCTCCGCGTAGCGCCGCCAGTCCGCCGTCTCGCGGGTGAGCTGGGCGCGGCCGTCGGCGGTGAGGGCGTAGTAGCGGGCGCGCCGGTTGTTCTCCGTCACCCCCCACTCCGCCGAGATCCACCCCTTCCCCTCCAGCCGCCGGAGCGCCTGGTAGAGCGCCGCGTCCTGCACCGCCAGCGTTCCGTCCGTGCGGTTCCGGATCCACTGCGCGATCCCGTATCCGTGCATCGGCTCCCCCGCCAGCGTCCGCAGGATCAGCACGTCCAGCGTCCCCTGCAGCAGCTCCAGCGCGTCGTCGCCCATCGCCCCGTCTCTTCCCCTGAGATGTCTCACCGTAGATGGTGTGGGGAAGGAATGCATCAGGTTGGAGCGCGTGTCAAGAAGATCGTTCGTAGGCGGGGAGATCTCGGGACGAGCCGCGGACGGCGAACGACGGGAACGGAGGGGTGTGGGCGTGTCCCTCCGCTGCGCTCCGGGCCGGGCTGCGCGCGCGGTAAGGCACGATACGACTGTGCCCAACCGCGCCGGGCCGCCGCCGCGCCAGGCGCTCTCGCCGATGCTCCGGCCTCCGATCCGGGCGCGGCGCCGTCCCGGCCCTTCGGGCGCGCATCCCTCACGCGAGCCGCGAAAACCCGCACCGCCGGCGACGGTGCGGGTGGGTGCGAAGGCGGGCCAGGGTGCGCTTCGGCGGCCCCGCGCCCCGTCCTGACCGCTGGGGCGGCCTGTCCTCCCCGTTCCGGGAGAGGCTGGCTCGCGAAGGATCTCGGGAGCGCCGAAGCTCGCCGAGCGGTAGTAAAGGCTCCCTCCCCCACAGGTGCCCCGCCTGTGGCGGAGGGCTGGGTGGGGAGGCCGCCGCGGCATTGTAGATCGCCCGTCGAACCTCGAGCAGTTCCCCGCTCCCGCCTGGCGCGCCGTCGTTCGCGCGTGAGCGGGGTCGGACGCGCGACGGTGAGTGACGCCCGGCTTCCGCGGCCCCCTACCGGAAGATGCAGTTGATGCCGGCCCACATGTTCGTGATGCGCGCGTCGGGGCCGGGGCCGTCCAGCACGCCGGCGATGTCGCCCGCCATGAACTCGGTGCCCAGCGTGGTCTCGTCGACCTTGATCTGGTGGGCGGCCTCCAGCTCCCGGCGGGTGGAGCCGGGGCCGACGTTGCCGCTGGTCTTCACGTCGGCGCCGCGGCCGCCGTCCAGCGACCAGCCGACGAAGCGCCCCTCGTCGAACACCAGGGCGAAGCCGTCGTCCCAGTTGGCGAACTCCAGCGAGCCGGCGCCGCATTCGGGGTTGGTGCTCCGCCTGGCCTTGCCGCGGACCCCTTCCAGCGTGGAGATCACCGCATCCATCGGCATCCCGAAGGGAAGCGGCCGGCCGTCTTCGTTGGTCCCGTCGAACAGGCGCAGCCCATCTTCCGCCAGCGCGAGCTCCGGATCGTCCGCCACCGTGTCGGCCGGCGCCGCGGCGGCGGGAGCGGATGCGGACGCCGGCGAGCTCGGCGCCGCTGGGACGGACTTCACCTCCGGCTCGCTTCCCTCGCCACACGCGGCGATGACGAGCATCGCGCAAAGGACGGCGATCGCTCGGCCGACGGCGGACCGGCGGCTGCGCCCAGGCTGTTCATCCATCTCGGCAATGCCTTTCTCGCGGTGTCCGGGGCTGCGTGACCGCACCGAAGATGGGCGCGCGGGAGGAGGTGAAGCAAGGAGATCCGGAATCAGCGAGGAGCCGCCGACAGCACGCGAGCCGCCGTTCTCCCTCTCCTCCAGGGTCTTTTGGGGGAGAGGGGGCCCCGCCGAGGCATGCGACACCGCTCATCGATCCACCTCGATCTGCCGTTCTCGTTTTCCTCCAGGAGTTTTGGGACACGCAAACGGGGTCCGACGGGGCATGCGCTCGCCCCGTCGAACCCCGGCCTTCCCAGCGGATTCGGCTGCTACGACCTCGGATCGGCCGCGCCGAGGCGGAAGCGCGCCACGGTGCGCTGGTCGGACGAGAGGGTGAGCGTGGAGCCGGAGCGCTCCCAGCGCGTGACCGTGCCGAGCGCCGCCAGGTACTGCTGCTCCAGCGTCATCGAGTCGTCGTCGGTGCACGCCATCCGCGTCGAGCCGATCTCGCCGAAGCGGAGCTGCGCGCCCTGCAGCTGGTAGCTCGCGAAGAAGGTGTTGCACCCCGCGAAGCCGCCCAGGCGGTCGGTCGCGTCGAAGCGCAGCGTGGGCGCGCCGCGCGCGGGCGGCGGCTCCAGGCTGCGGCCGCCCAGATCCACCAGCGTCCACGCCGTCCCCGCCAGCGACCCCGCCTCCGCCGATCCCGTCCCCGCGGATCCCCCCGTCCGCCCCGGATCCCCCGCCGGCGAAGGCGCCGGCGCGCACGCCACCGTCAGCAGCGCGGCGCCGATCGTCAGAAAAATCGAGTAGATACGCATCGTTCATCTCTCCTGGATAGCAATCTCATCCACACACGACGGCGGCAGCGTACCCGCCGCCGCCGCCATGGTTGCGCAATCTCCCTGCCTCGACCGCGCGAAGGCGCAAAATCCGCTGTGAATCCATGGCCACGACGGGGGAGAGAAAGGCTATCGTGCGGACGGGCGGCGGTGCGCTTCGGCGGCGGCGGCGCCCCCTCCTGACCGCTGGGGCGGTCTGTCCTCCCCCGTTCCGGGAGAGGTTGGCGGGTCGAAGTGTCTCTCTCGCGCCGAAGTCCGCGACGCGATAGAAAGGCTCCTCCCACCGCTTGCGGAGGGAGGGGGCCGCCGCGGCATTGTAGACCGCCCGTCGAACCTCCCCGAACCTTCCGCCCCGCCTCGACGCGCGGCGGATCAGGCCGTCGGCGCGAACGCGCTTACCGCTCCCGCACCGTCTCCGCGGGCGTCGTCCGGTCCGTCGCGATGCCGCGGAAGGGGAGCGCGACGCGGGGGGCGGCGGGGGCGGCCTGCTCTTCCGGGTTCTGCACCCGGAACACCAGCGCCGCCAGCCCCGCCCCCGCGAACGGGCCCACCACGTAGTACCACGCCGACCCCAGCCCGCCCTCCCCCAGCGCCGCCGACACCAGCGCCGGCCCCACCCCCACCGCCGGGTTGAACACCCCGCCGGAGACCGCGCTCCCCGCGAACGCCGCCGCCATCAGCGTGAAGCCGATGGCGATGCCGAAGTACGCGTTCCCCTCCTCGGTGCGCGTGGTGGCCACGTTCAGCACCACCAGCGCCAGGATGAAGGTGAACAGCCCCTCCACCAGCAGCACCGCGAGCGGGGTGGCGGAGATGGCCGGCTGCGCCACGAAGGCCAGGCCCGTGACCGCGTTCACCGCTCCCGCCGCCAGCACCGCGCCGCCCAGCTGCGCCGCCGTGTACGCCGCCGCCTCGCCCGCGCGGATGCGCCCGCGCAGGAGCACGGCCAGCGTCACGGCCGGGTTGTAGTGCGCCCCGGAGACGTGCCCGCCCATGTAGACCAGCGCCGCCAGCACGCCGCCCACGGCCACGGGCGCCGCCGGCAGCCCCGCCGTGACCGTCATGCCGATGGTGAGCACCAGGAAGAACGTGCCGATGCACTCGGTGAGGAGTTTGCGGGTCATCATGAAGTCTCCGTCGATGGTGAAATTGCGGACCCCGTCCCGGCGGTCCGCGGCGCATTATTGAGTCGAATATCTTATCAGGAGGGCCGGAAGCGCAATGATGACGGTGGCCTCTGGCCCGTGGGAAGAGCCGGGTTTCTCCGGAGCCGCCGCACCCGCGCGCCGGCACCCGGGCGCGGATCCCGGATGTGGCGCTCGCGTAAACCGAACAGCCTCCACGACTTCCGTTTTGTATTCGCGAGATGTCGCGGGATTGGCTCCGATTCCACGTCAGCCCGCTGAGTGCGGCCACGGCAGCCACGCCCCCGCCGCGCAGCCGGGTTGTCTCGCCCGCGGCGCCGAGAGAGCGTGGGCGAGCCGCCTCCATTCGTTCCCGCGCCGGCCCGCCTGCCCGCCGACCCACGCCGGAAGGCGGACGATCAACGGAAACCGGCGGCTTGCGCGTCAGCCAGGCCGGATCGCCTCCCGCGCGCCGGCCTTTCTCCTCGCTCCGCGGCACGTCCCGGGTGGATCGGAGTATCCCGTGGCGCCGCCCGAGGAGGCGCACCGTTCCTGGGCTTTTGATCTCCGGAAATCGCGCGATGCCCCCGTACACATCGTAAACCGTTCCCTCCGGGCCCGTTGCGGACGAGGACGACATGAAAGGACCGTAACGATAAAGCCGTTGCTACATCTGTTGCCTTGCGCGCGTGGCGGGATCGAATAAGATTGGCGTCCTGATCATCGCCCTCTTTCGACGGACTCCTTCCATGCGCACGCCGACCGTCCTCGTTGCAGACGACCACGACGACTGCCGTGACGTCTACGCCATCTTCCTCCGCCATCACGGCTACGAGGTGATCGAGGCGCGCGACGGGCTGACCGCGCTGGAGCTGGCGCGGGAGCACCTTCCGGACGTCGTGGTGCTGGACTACCACATGCCGCTCCTGAACGGCGCCGAGGTCATCCGCGCCCTCCGCGCCGACGCCCGCACCGCCTCCCTCCCCGCGCTGGTGATCACCGCCGACGTGGCGCCGGAGGCCCGGCGCGAGGTGCAGGAGGCCGGGTGCCGCTCCTTCGCCCTCAAGCCCTTTCACCCCCGCGCGCTCTGGCTCGCCCTTGCCGGCCTGACGGACAAGGGAAGCGACGAGAGCGCCCGCCCCCTCCGCGTCCGCCGCCTCGCCGCCATCGGTTCCTGACCGCTCCAGATCGCGATCCCTCCGCCGCCCTCGCGCAACCACCGCGCGCGGGCGATCTTTCGCGTGCGCCCCAATTTGCGCGGGGGTGATCGGCGATGGGGATCAAGTGCTTGTGAGGAAACGGGTTGAGGGATGCGCGGCCGGACCTTTCGCGGCGGCGCGTCAGTAGAAGCGCGGAGCTTCTCGTCCATGGCCGTCGATCGATCCCGGCACGTCGGTTCCGCGACATGCGTTTGCGCGGCGCTTGCATGATCGGCCCGGCGAACCCGGGCAGTCCGGCGTCCCGGCTCGATCCGTATCATCCCCGCAGCCCGGCTCCGGACGCCCCGCGCGACGCTGCCGGCCGTGAACCCGGACGGCTGGCGCCGCCCGCCCGTGTGAACCCGCACCACCGACGTAGCCCGAGATGAAAGCAGCACCGCTGTTGCGCGCGGCCGCGCTCCCGGCCGCCTTCGCCGCCGCGCTGGCCGTGGCCTGGCGTCCGGCCGCCGAGTCCGCCGCCGCGCAGCCCGCGACGCTCCCGGCCGCCCGCGCCGCTCGCCCGCCCGCCGCGGCCGCGGCGCCGATCCCGGGGATCGAGGTGCTCCTGCGCGACTCCATGCACCTGGTGCGGGGGAAGCGCGTGGGGCTCATCACCAACCACACCGCCGTCACCCGCGACGGGCGCGGCGCCGTGGACGTGCTGCACGCCGCGCCGGGGGTGCGTCTCGTCGCCCTCTACGGCCCCGAGCACGGCATCCGGGGCGACGTGGACGGCGGCGAGCACATCGGCAGCGGGCGCGACCGGCGCACCGGCGTCCCCGTCTACTCGCTCTACGGCGCCACCCAGCGGCCCACGGAGGCCATGCTGCGCGGCGTGGACGTCCTCATCTACGACATCCAGGACATCGGCGCGCGGCCGTACACGTACGTCTGGACGATGACGTTCGCGATGGAGGAGGCGGCGAAGCGCAACATCCCCTTCATCGTCCTCGACCGCCCCAATCCCGTGACGGCGAAGGTGGAGGGCCCGCTGATGCAGTGGGAGATGCGTCGCCGCGGCCCGCTGATCACCGGCGCCTACCCGGTGCCGCTGCGCCACGGCCTCACCTCCGGCGAGCTGGCGCGCTACGTCAACCAGGAGTACCGGCTGGGGACGAAGCTGACCGTGGTCCCCGCCGTCGGCTGGACGGGCGGAAGCTGGTTCGACGAGACGGGGCTGCCGTGGGTGAGCCCGTCGCCCAACATCCGCTCGCTGGACGCGGCGCTCTCCTTCAGCGGGCTGGTGATGCTGGAGACGACCAACCTGTCGGTGGGGCGGGGGACGGCCAGCCCGTTCGGCTACGTGGGCGCGCCGTACCTGAACGCGCCGGAGCTGCTGCGGCGCGTTCGCGGGTACGATCTCCCCGGCGTGAGCTTCGAGCTGGCCGAGTTCACGCCGCGCGGCGAGGGGTGGATGCAGTTCCGCAACCAGCGCTGCCGCGCCATCCGCCTGCGCATCACCGACCGCGACGCCTACCGCCCCGTGCTGACGGCGCTGGTCTTCCTCTCCGAGATCCGCAAGCTGCACGGCGCGCAGCTGGGGATGGGCCCCATGCTGCAGATGCTGGGGAGCGAGTGGGCCCCCGCCGCCGTCCGCGCCGGCCAGGACCCGCGCACCATCTACGCCCGCTGGGAGCGCGAAAACGCCGACTGGGAGCGGAAGATCGCCAAGTACCGCCTGTATCCGGCGGAGTAGGAAGATTCGGAGCGGTGCGGGGCCAAGGCTCGGCGCGCTTCGGCGGCCCCGCGCCCCCTCGCTCGCCGAATCCCCGGGCGATCCTACGCAAGAAGCCTCGCCTCTCGATCCCCGATGACGCGGAGATCCATGGCGAGGCTTCCCGTCGTTCCAGCGAGTGTGTTCACGCACCCCGCGCGGGTGGCGGCGGCGCGCTCGACGGGCGTTCGCGCGCGACAGGATTTCGTTCGCGATGAAGTTTTCTTGTCTCCTCCCCCCAGGGTTTTTGGGGGGGGAGGCCGGGAGGGGGGCCCCGCCGCAGCATGCGACACAGGCCATCGAACTACGCCCCAGCTGCGGTAACTGCCCGAATCTTCGACCGGCGGTCATCGTTCGGTACGCTCGCTGGTGCGGCGCGGCGGGATTCGCTAAGCTGGACGTTCGACTTGCCGCCGATCGAACGGCTGGCGATCCGGGGAGATGAGCGAACGGGAGCGGGAGAGATGAAAAGAGGCAGCTGGACCGTGGGGATGGCCATCCTGGGCGCCGCCGCGTGCGCGCCCGCCCCCGAGCCGGCCGCGTCCGCGCGGGCCGTCGAGGTGGCGGGGACGCCGGTGATCGCGACCGCGAAGGCGGACACGCTGGGCGACGACATCGTCGTGCGGCACCTGGCGGGGCGGATCTGGCTGCACGTGACGCTCTCCCCCGACGCCAGCCGCATCCCCTCCAACGGCCTGCTGGTGGACGAGGGCGACGGCGTGCTCCTCATCGACACCGCGTGGAACGACGAGCAGACGGGGCGGCTGGCCGACTGGAGCCTGCGCCGCCTGGGGAAGCCGATCCGCCGCTCCATCTCCACGCACTTCCACGACGACCGGCTGGGCGGCATCGACACGCTGCGGGCGCTGGGCGTGGACGCGCGCGCGCTGGACCTGACGGTGGAGAAGGCGCGGGCGAAGGGGAAGACCACGCTCCCCGCCGTCTACATGACCGTGGCGCAGCACGCGCGGCGGGACCCGGCGGGGTTCGAGGTCTTCCATCCCGGCCCGGGCCATTCGCCCGACAACATCGTCGTCTGGTTCCCCGCGGAGGGCGTGCTCTTCGGCGGCTGCTTCGTGAAGGGCGCCGAATCGCGCGACCTGGGCAACCTCTCCGACGCGGACGTGCGCGCCTGGCCCGCCTCCGTCGCCGCCGTCCTCGCCCGCTACCCGCGCGCCGCCGTCGTCATCCCCGGCCACGGCGCCCCCGGCGGCCTGAACCTGCTGATGCACACCACCACCCTCCTCGCCGCGCCGCCGGCCCGCAACGGCGGCGGGTGATCGGTCGAGATCGGCATCGGTGAGCGCGAGAAGGGCGCCCCGCGGGGCGCCCTTCGTCGTTCGTCGCGTCAGTCGAGGATCTCCAGCCTTTCGTGCGGGATCCGCTGGTAGGTGGCGCGGGTGGACACGGGGGCGTCGGCGGGGAAGGTGTCGTAGGTGCGCACCAGCACGTCGGCGAGCACCAGGACGTCGCCGGCGTCCTCCCACGTGCCGGAACGCTCGGTCACGCGGGGCGGGCTCCCCACCGTCCACTCGATCTGCCGGGTGACGCGCAGCTCCAGGCGGCCGCCGCGCACCCGGTACTCGCCTTCGGCCTGGAACCAGTAGGCTTCGTCGGCGGCGAGCACGTCGCTCGTCAGGCCGATCTCCTGCCTGAAGTCGCCGGCGGCGCCGAAGAACAGGCGCTCCACCTGCCGCGAGCCCTCCAGCGCGCGCCCCCACCCGCCGACGATCCCGTGGTCGGACCCGGTGGCGTCGCCGCAGGCCGCCAGGGCGAGCGGGAAGACGAGGAGGAAGATCAGACGAAGAATCCGCATGCGGCCATCCTTTCGGGTGATGGTGGGAGAGATGTGGATCGTTCCGCCAGAGAACGACCGTGCCGCCGCCGGTGTGACGCCCGGCGGTGAACGGCGGCGGGTGATCGGCGGAGAGCCGGGCGGACGAGGGGAGGCGAGCCGTCTCTCCGCGATCCACGACGGTCAGTCCGGCAGCTCCCTGAAGTATCGGACGGTGGTCTCCACCGGCCCGTCGGCGGGGTAGGTGGTGTACGTCCGGAACAGGTAGCCATTCTCGATCCGGAAGGTGCCCGCGTCGGCCCAGGTGCCCGGGTGGTCGGTCGCCACCGGCGTCCCGCCGGTCTCCGCGTTCCATTCCGTCACCCGCGTGATGGCCAGCTCCAGCCGGTCGCCCTTCAGGCGGTACGTGCCTTCTTCCCGGACGCTGCTCAGCAGGGCGCCGGTGGCTCTTTCGTCGACCATGATGGTGCGCCCGTAGCGGGCCCCGGTGCCGAACCCCAGGTAGTCGATCACGCCCGCGGTGGAAGGGTCTTCGTGCACGCGCAGCCAGGATCCCTCGATCTCCGGCCGGGGCGCGGGGGCGGCGGCGTTCTCGCACGCCGCCAGGGCCAGCGGGAGGACGAGGAGGGAGAGCAGACGACGAATCCGCATGCGGCTCATCCTTTGTGGTGGCGGGGGAGAGGTGGATCGTTCGGCGAGAGAACGATCGTGCCGGCGAAGGCGTGACGCCGGAGAGGCGGATCGGGCGATGCGTGGCGCGGGCGGGGATGATCCCGTGGCGAACGGGAGCGGAGGGCGTAGATTGTCCGCGATCCCCGCATCCGTTTCCACGCCGCACCCGGGTCCCGATCGATGCGCATCTCCCGAAGCTCCCTGCCGCTGATCGCCTGCGGGCTCCTCCTGGCCGGCCGCGCGGCCGCGCAGAACGGCGATCCGCCGGGGCTCTCCACCTTCAGCATCGTGGCGTGCGATCCCGAGGGCGGGTTCCTGGGGGTGGCGGTGCAGTCGCGCGTGGTGGGCGCGGGCTCCATCGTCCCCGCGGCGGAGGCCGAGGTGGGGGCCGTCGCCAGCCAGGCGGCGGCCAACGTGGCGTTCAAGCGGCGCGGGCTGGAGCTGATGCGGCAGGGGAGATCGCCCCAGGAGGTGCTGGAGGAGTTCCGCCGCACCGATCCCGGCATCGCCCGCCGCCAGTTCGCGCTGATCGACGAGGAGTGCCGCACCGCCGCCTTCACCGGCGACAGCGCGCAGGCGTGGGCCGGGCACCGCACGGGCGCGCACTTCAGCGTGCAGGGGAACATCCTCGCCGGCGCCGCCGTCGTCGACTCGATGGCAGCGGCGTTCCAGCAGGCCGAAGCGGCGAAGCGGCCGTTCGGCGAGCGGCTGCTGGCGGCGCTCAAGGCGGGGCAGGCGGCGGGCGGCGACAAGCGCGGCCGGCAGGGCGCGGGGATGCTGATCGTGAAGAAGGGCGGCGGATACGGCGGCGGCGACGACATCTACGCGGACCTGCACGTGGAGGACCACGTGGAGCCCATCCTGGAGCTGGAGCGGGTCTACAACGTGTGGATGTCGCTCTTCCATCCCACGGAGCACTTCCTCCCCAACGGCTCGCAGCCCGTGGCGGCGCCCGGCGGCGCGCACGTCTGCCTGCTCCGCAACCTGCTGGCGAAGGCCGGCCACGGCACCGCCACCACGGCCCAGTTCTGCGCCTTCGACGAGGAGGTGATCGTGCCGCTCAAGGCCTTCCAGCGCGCCAACAACCTCCCCATCGCCGCCGCCGTCACCCCGCAGGTCGCGGCCAAGCTCCGCGAGGTCACCGCCGGGCGGCCCTAACGAGCACGATCGTCGAAGGATGCGAATCGCCCCCGGTCTCGCGAGAGGCCGGGGGCGATTGGCGTGTGGGTGAGGTTCGGGGCGTGTCCGCGGTTGCCGTCCTCCCGGTTGAAACCGGGGGCTACAAAGGCACAAAGTCCGCCTTCGCGGACTGCGCGGGAGAGAGCCGCGCGATCCCGCGAGATCGACGCGGGCGCCAACTGAAGCTCGCCTCCGCGCCGAGCCAGCCCGGAGGGCTTCCCGTGGTTTCAGCGGGTGTGTTCACGCACCCGCGCGACGGGTCGGCCGACGCGCGCCGCGACACGTCGCCTCGGATGCGGCCGATCGCCCTCACAACCCTCGCCCCGCCCACGGCTCGTTGGCCTCCAGGCAGTCCATCAGCTCGATGTAGATGCGCCGCGCAGCCTCGGTGAAGTCCTCGTCGGAGGCGTCCTCGAAGGGGACCAGGGCGGCGCGGATGCGCTCGGAGAGGGAGCCGCTCTCGATCACCCGCTCCACCAGCTCCATGTAGTGCGCCTCGCCCTCGATCGCCTCCGCGCGGGCGAGGGGGAGGAGCGCGCGCAGGACGGAGCGCGCGTCCGATCGGCCCGTCTCGTCGCGGTCCACGTTCACGTGCGGGGCCGAGACGACGGCGCCGCTCCCGTCGCGGATGCAGGCGCGGAAGTCCTCCACCAGCACCGGGTGCGGCGGCAGCTCGATCTCCCCCGCCAGCACCCGCTCCGTGATCGCCTTCAGCGCCCAGCGGACGAAGGAGGCGATGGCCACGTCCATCTTCACGCACTCCTGCGTGTCCAGCACCCGCACCTCCATCGCCTTCCGGTTGAAGCGGAGGATGGCGCCGCGGGTGTTGAAGAACTCGTGGCGGATCTGGTCGGTGTCCGGGTGCGGGAGCCGGTCCAGCGCCGCGTACATCGGCCCCAGGATGTCGCGCCTGTACGCCGCGAAGCTCTCCACGTACTCCGGGACGATCATCCCGCAGCTCTCCGGGATCCGCGCCTGGTGCTCCAGGATGTACGCCATCCGCCCGTCCGCCGCCGGCTGCAGCTCCCCGTCGTGCATCGGCGAGCTCGCGGCGAGGGCGGGGAGATAGGGGATCAGCAGCGCGGCCGCCGTGTGCATCGCCATCGTCTCCCGCTCGTCGCCGAAGGGGAGGTTGAGGTGGCAGGCGTGCACGTTGAACCATCCGTGCGTGCGGATGTCGAAGAGCGTCGCGTAGGTGGCGTAGATGCGCAGCCCCGAGCGCGTCCACAGCCTCCCCTTCCGGGGATCGAACCAGGGGTGCATCCCCGTGGGCATCAGCCGCCCGTCGTGGCGGTCGCGGAGCACGGCGGCGAAGCGGCCGATCCCCTCCGCCAGCGCGGCCTCCGCGTCCGCCAGCGAGCGCACCGGCTCGGGCGTCTTCACCTCGAAGACGTGGTCCGCGATCTCGTTGGAGAAGCCGACGGCGCCCAGGTCCACGTCGCTCACCCCGCGCCCCGCCAGGACGCGGAACGCCGGCTCCACCAGCGAGACCACGTTCAGGTCGCGGTCCACGGTGGGATACTCCAGCTCGATCCCCGCCACCTCGAACGGCCTGAACCCCCGGCTCCCCCCGTTCCCCGACGAGGCCACCTGGATCGGCCTGCGGATCTCCTCCATCCCCGGCTCTCCATCCCCCGTCCCGTTTCCGTTCGCCGACCGTCCCCCCGCGGGATGCGCGACCTCCTCCACCCGGGTGACGAAGAAATTGACCACGTCCTCGTAGACCGCGTTCCCGTCCGCCGCGTCCTCGTAGCCGACGTCCAGGTTGGGGTTGTCGTTGATCTCGATCACCACCGGCCCCGCCTCCGTCTCCTTGAGGTCCACCCCGTAGAGCCCGTCGCCGATCAGCCGCGCCGCGCGGAGCGCCGTCTCCACCACCTCGCGCGGCGCGCGGTCGCGGGGGACGGCCTCCACCCGGCCGTAGCGCTCCGTCCCGCGCGTCTCGCTCCGGATCTGCCAGTGACCGCGCGCCATGTAGTAGCGCGCGGCAAAGAGGAGGCGGCCGCCCAGGACGGTGATCCGCCAGTCGAAGTCCGTGGGGAGGAACTCCTGGGCGATCAGGAGCGGCGACTTGCGCAGCATCTCCCCGGCCCGCGCGGCGTAGACGTCGCGCGTCTCGCACTTGTGGACGGCGGCGGAGAAGGATCCGTCGGGGAGCTTGAGGACGAACGGCATCCCCAGCTCCTCGATCTGCTCCCACGGCGTGTGCGCGGTGACGATGCGCGTCCGCGGGGTGGCCACGCTCTCGCGCCGCAGCAGCTCCTCCAGGAACACCTTGTTGGAGCAGCGGATGATGGACTGCGAGTCGTCCGCCACCGGCATGTCCAGCGCCTCGGCCCGCAGCGCGAACTGGAAGGAGGGGAGGGAGACGCCGGTGAGCGCGCGGATGAAGAGCGCGTCGTACTCGGGGAGCTTGCGCAGGTCCCCCGCGCCGATGCGGGCCACGTGCACGTTCATCCGCCCCGCCACCCGCTCCAGCCGGTCGATGGTCTCCGGCGACGACGGCGAGAACGGGTCGCCCGGATCGACCAGGACGGCCAGGGAGGCGCGCACCGTCTCGCGCGGCGCCTCGCGGCCGCGGCGGCGGACGCGCTGCTCGTTGGCAAGCGCGGAAGCGAGAGCCAGCCGGTCGCCGGAGGAGAGGTGGTGCGGGGGGACGGCGGCCACCTGCGTCACCTTCCACTCCTCGTCCTCGCGCACGAGCTGGAGGCGGAGGACGGGGGCCGGCCACTCGCGGTAGACCGCCAGCGCCGCGCGGTGGAAGCGCGGATCGGCGCACCCGCCCACGTAGACCAGCGTCTCCACGTACTCGTCCTCGCGCGCCGGGCGGATGCCCGGCTCGGCCCCTTCCTCGCGGACGAGCGGGACGGGGAAGGGGCGCGGCGCCGGATCGTCCTCGTCTCCCTCCCCGCCGTCCGGCTCGTCGGGGGTGGGGATGCCGAGCGCGCGGCGGCGGACGCGCATCTCCGCCTCGTCCACCGTCGGCACGCCGGCCTCCTGGAGGGCGCGGAAGCGGCCGTAGGGATCGGTGAGCCCCTGGATCGTCTCGACGGAAGGGATGACCGTCTGCCCGCGCGCCTCGGCCAGGAGCGAGACGTAGTATCCCCGGCTCCCGTAGCGCGTGCTGCGGCAGAGGTTGACGACCAGGGCGCGCGGGTCCGCCATCTCCTCCCCGCCGACGAGGTAGCGGTCCGCGTCGACGGAGGCTTCGTGGGGGAGGGCGGCGGCGTCCTGGGGATCGGAGACGACGACGAGCACGCGTCTCCGGGTCACGCGGGCACCTCCGACTTCGGCCAGACTTCCAGGAGCACGGCGTCGTAGGTGACGTCGCCCAGGAGGATGGCGTTGATCAGCCGGTCGGCGTCCACCCAGATGCGCCCCCCGTCGGCGCTGTTGGGCGTGTACTCGAACGGATCGAGGAGGACCAGCCGACGCCCCCACTCGTCGTAGCCGCTGATGACCACGAAGTGGCCGGTGGGCTCGCCGCGCACGTCGTCGTCCACCATCCGCTCCAGGATCTCGTCCCAGCGCTCGCGGGGGTGGCGGTAGAGGTAGGTGGCGGAGAGGCCGGCCAGCACCGGGTGCTCGCGGTCGATGATGGTCTTGAGGAGCCCGTGGGTCAGCTCCTCGAAGGCCAGCTCGCCGCCCATCTCCAGGAAGCGGATGTAGGCGGAGGCCGCGCGGAGGCGCTTGGCGTCGGCGAGGTAGGGGAAGCGGGAGTGGATCTTCTCGGCCAGCTCGCGGGGCCCCAGGCCCGTCCAGGTGGGGTCGAAGATGCGCAGGTCGTACGAGTAGATGCGGGCGGCGAACCCCCGCCGGAGCGCGGCGATCCCCAGGAAGACGGCCAGCGTGCCGCCGTCCTCGTTGCGCTCCAGCGAGCGGATCACCTCCTCGATGTCCACCTCCAGCCCGTAGAAGTCGTAGACCTTGCGGAGGCAGGTGGGCCCGCAGGACACGTCGTCCGGCTGCACGAAGCGCCGGACGGTGAGCTCGTGCGCCACCCGCGCGTTCTGCGCGCCGCGGCGGTCGAGCGCGAGCGCCGGGGGCGCGGACGCCGTCGTCTCCATCTCTCCTCGACTGACCTTCGAAAGCGATCCAACACACGGAGGCGCCATCGGTTGGCGCCGGAAGCGCCTCCACCGGAGCAACGGGCGTACCACGGGGGGAGCGAAGGCCGGGAGACGCGGCGACGGCGCGTGTCTGGCGAAGCGGGTGCGGAGACACGGCGCGCGGAGAAAGAGATGGATGTCCACCGCCGCCGTGCGAGGATCCGACGCGGATCCCGCGGTTCGCGTGCATTCATCCGGGTCGCCAGGACGGGCCCCCTGCGGGCCTCGATCCTGACGGAGCATACACGGCCGCCCGGTCGAGGCAATTCGTATCGCGCGGAAACGAGCCCCGCGCGGGACGCGGAAAGCCAGAGGGAAGGCGGCGGAAACCGTGGTCTCCCCCGTTCTCCCCGCGGCTCCGCGCCTCCGCGTGAGGCCCGTTTCACCGACGGTCCCGATGCGCCCGTTCTGGGTCGAGGTCCGGCATCACTTCAGCCCGCGGCGCACATCCTCGATCCAGGTCCCCGCGCCACCCCTCCCGCCCTTCCGCGCGCCCCGGACTAGTCGTCGACCTCGCCCTTGACCGACGCGCAGCCGACCGTGAAGCTCGGCGGAGAGTCTTCCTGGACCCGCAGCGTGGGCGCCAACCCTTGCTCGAGATCGAAGAGGGGATGGAATGCGTTGAAGTGGGCCGCGGTGTCCGCCGGGATGCGGCGGCGGAACGGCGGGGGGAAGTCGCTGGCCAGCACGTGGAAGATGTCGAGCCGGAGGAATCCGGCCTCGGCCGGTATCTCGTCCAGCTCCTCGGTCTGGGGGTTCTGCCCATCGGGAAGGTTGAGCTCCGAGCGGCTCCACTGCAGCGCGTTGCCCGGAACGCGGTCGACCGTCCAGACGACCTCGCGCGCCACGTCGATGTTCTTTCCGCCCATCTTCCAGAACGTGTCGACCACGCAGGTGGTCGCGCGTCCCTCGCCCAGCGTGAACCGTGAGGCCACCTCGGGGCCGGGACGGGCGCCGACGCGCGCCTTCTTGATCTTCTTGCCCTGGTTCTTGGTGAGGTCGATGATGGAATCGTGGAGACTGACGAGTGCGCCGGTCGTCTGGTTGGTGGGAAGCTCCACGGCCCATCCTTCCGCCCAGTCTTCCCTGCCGCGCACGCGGATGACGTCGAAACGATCCGGTCTGACATGGACCACCCTGACGACGTGCCGGAACTCTTCGCCGTGTCCCTTCGTATCGGGTGCGATGACGTGGACCAGCCCCTTGGGATCGTTTTTCTTCGCCTGCGGGGCGTAGCAGAACAGGCAGTGGAAGTGGATCTCGAGGGTGAAGCCCGATACCGCGCCGGCCCCGTCGCCGCCTTCCGGCGTATCATCTGTCCGGGTGTCCGAGTGGGCCGGATGTGAAGCATGATTCTGCTCGCTCATGATGTACTCCCGATGGATTGTTCGTTTACCGCCCCACGTATCGAAAGCCCGCCCACGCGGCAGGCGCGCGGAGCGCCGGGTTCCGCGAGGCGAGGAGGTGGAGCTGCGCCGCGCGCAGCGCCGCCGGCCCGTCGGCCGAGGCGCGGTACGCCCGGTGGAACTCGGTCATCAGCGGCCGGGTGAGGTGGTCGTCCACCTCCCACAGGCTCCCCACCACGCCCCGCGCGCCCGCCGCCAGGAAGGCGCCCGCCAGCCCGCTGAATCCCCCGGCCCGCCCGCGTCCGGCGCGGACCGTCTGGCACGCCGCCAGCACCACCAGCGGCGCCCGCCCAAGCTCCAGCCGCGCGAGGCGCTCGGCCGTCAGCCTCCCCCCCCGCCCCGGCGCCGGGGCGAGCACGAGGGACGAGCGCTCCGGCCGCTCGTCGTCGAAGAGCGCGTGCCCCGCGTAGTGGAAGACGCCCGCCGCGGCGAGCGACTCCTCCACGGCCCGCGCGGTGGCCAGGCTGTCGTCCAGCACCACGCCCCCGTACTCCCTCGCGATCGTCCGCGCCTCCGCTCCCGCCCCCGGGAGCCGCGGGAGGCCGGGGCTCTCCCGGCGGTCGAAGCGCGGGTCGGCCACGAACACCGCCGGCTCTCCCGCCCCCGCCGGCCGGAAGCTCCGCCGCGCCTCCGCCAGGGAGACGGCGAAGCGCAGCGGGTGGTCCTGCACCAGGTACCGCTTCGTCCCGGCGTCCAGGAGGGCGGCGAAGGGCACCAGCGCCAGGTCGCCGTCCGCGATCACCACCAGCGGAGTCCCCGCGCGCCCCAGGCGCGCCCGCAGCGGGCGGATCAGCAGCTCGTGGAGCCGCGCGAGCCCCGGACCCGCGTCCCTCCCCGCGCCCGCCCCCTCCAGCGCGTCCCGCACCTCGCCGATGGCGCGGACCAGCTCCACCGTGTCCACCCGCGCCCGGGAGAGCCCCACCCGGCGCCCCTCCACCGTCATGGCCAGGAGGGTGTCGCCGATCAGCGCGTACTCCAGCACCACCTCGCCGGGCGGCCCCACGACCGCGCGCTCCTCCTTCCCCGGCGCGTTCCCCACGGGAGCCAGCGAGGCGCGTCCCCGGTCCAGGTAGCCCATGGCCCCGGCGGTGTCTCCGGCGGCCAGCCGGAGCATCACCAGCCGCTCCACCATCGCCCGCGCGGCGTCGAAGACGGCGGCGCGGCGGGGCTCCATCCGGATCGAGTCGCGCCGCTGCTCCAGCAGGGCGAACGCGCGCTCCAGGCTCATGGCCGCGCGGGCGCCGTCGCCCGCCGCCAGCCTGGCCGCCGCCGCCACCACCAGCGGGTCCAGCGCCCGCGCCGGGGCGCCACTGGCGATCCATCCCGCCGCCGCCGAGTCCAGCACCGCCGCGGCGTCCGCGGGATTCGTGTGGACCGACGCGAGAGCCGTCGCGAGCCGCGCCTCGGCCGTGAGCCACTTGCGGGTGCTCTCGTCCGGCACCAGCCGCAGCGCCGCCACGCCCGCCCGCACCTCGCCGGCGGCGTCGTCCAGCCGGCCGGCGCCGGCCAGGAGGCGGGCCCGGGAGAGGCGGGCTTCCGCCTCGTACACGGGCTTCCCTCTGCGCACGGCCACGCGCACCCCTTCGTCCTCCATGCGCACCGCCGCGCGGGCGAAGCCGTCGTTCGAGGCGGCCATCCCGGCGGAAAAGAGCAGGTTGTGCAGCCGCATGGAGCCGCGGTACGGACGCAGCCGGGCCAGCGCGCGGCCCGCCGTGGCGTATCCCGCATCGGCTTCGTGCAGGGAGAACTGCGCGTTCATCACCTGCTCCAGCGCCGCCCCTTCGTTCTCGCGCTCGCCGGCCCGGGCGAAGAGCCGGGCGGATTCCGTGGCGCGCGCCAGGGCTTCCTCGTACCGCGCGCTGCGCAGCAGCCGGGCCGCCAGCGACCACCGCGCCCGCGCCGCCAGCGCGGGGTGCCGCAACGTGTCGGTACCGGCGGCGATGGCGCGAAGCATCTCCTCGCCGGCCACGACGCCGGCGGAGTCGGCCGTGTGCACGCGCGTCATCGCGTGGTACTGGGACGCCCACTCCCGGAGGGCGGGGGAGCCGGCCGCCCCCGCTTCCGCCGCGCCCAGGCGGACCCCGGCGCCGTCGAACTTCGCGTCTTCGTAGAGCGCGCGTCCGGCGGCGAAGTCGCGGTGCGCGGCGGCCAGGCGCCGGAGCGCCGCGCCGGGCGGCTGGCGGCGGACGGCGCGGACCGCGTCGGCCAGTGACGCGTCTCCCCCGGGGCGCTGCTCCAGCACGCCGCCCATTACCTCCGCCGGGCGGAGAAGCCGCTCGACGCGCGCCTCGTCTCCGTCCAGCACCGCGCGCCCCCAGTCGCCCAGGAGACTCTCCAGCCCCAGCTCGCGCGCCCGCTGCGGGTCGGCGGCGGCGAAGGCGGCGTACGCGGCCAGCGGCGCACCCGGCGCGGGCGCCCGCGGCGGCGGCGCGACGGAGAGCGCGGCCCGCAGGTGGCGCCGCGCGTCGGCTGCGTACTCCGACGTGGAATCGACGGCCAGGTAGGCGCGCCAGTCGTGGGCGGCCTCCTCCACCAGCTCCATCCGGTGGAGCGCCAGCGCGCGGTTGAAGAGCGCCGCGCGGTTCCGCGGGCTGCTGGCCAGCGCCTCCTCCGCCGCCTCCACCGCCGCGAACAGGTCGCCGGGCGTTCCCGCGCGCTCCGCCCGGAGGATGTGCGCGGCGGCCAGGTCGGCCAGCGCCGGCGCCGGGTGCGTGGCCGTCCGCGCCACCGAGCGCAGGGATGAGAGGGCCGCGTCCAGCTGTTTTCCCCCTCCCGCTCCCCATCCCAGGTCCACCAGCGCCAATGCGTGCCGCGCGCCCGGATCGTCCTCCTCGCGGAGCGCCGCCTTCGCGCGCCCGACGATGCGGATCAGCCGCCCCCGCCCGGCGCTTCCGCCCGGTGTGAATCCGCTCCCGCTGGGCACGATCGTTCCCGACGCGGTGCTCGCCATCCGCCGCGCGGGGGACCCGGAGGAGATGGAAAGGCGGGGGGCGACGGCGGGCGCGGCGTCCGCCTCCCGCGCCAGCTCGGCCAGGAAGCCACGCGGGACGTCGCCCCCCTCCCACTCGGTGGCGCCGGGGGCGGAGTGGATCCCGGTGGTGGCGCAGAGGATTGCCAGCAGGGCGAGACGGCGGGGTGCCCGGGTGAGCGATTTCATGGAAAACGCGAGGGAGATGATGGCCGGAAAGCGTTCGTAGAACCGTATTTGAGATCGATGGATCAACAGGTGTTTTCAGCCGAGTTCAATCCAGGGCTTGCGACGCTTCACGTCAAGAGGTTCGTTCGCCGGGGAGCGAAGGCGGGACGGATCGGAGCAGAGACACGGCGCGCGAATCGCCCCCGGACGCGGGCTGCGTCCGGGGGCGATCGGTCGTCGAGAGGGCGCGGGCGATTACACGCCGCAGCCGGCGGTGGCGATCTCCTGCTTGCGGCCGTTGCGGACGCGGTGGATGGTGGCCCAGTCGCCCTCGTAGTAGCGGCTGTGGGTGACGATCTCGTATCCGCCGTCTCCGTCCACGTCCAGGATGCCGGCCACGGTGTGCTCGTTGATGATGTGCTCGTTGCTCGCCCGGGGGTGAACCTCATCGGCGAGCATCACCGTCCGCACGGCGCCGTTGATCACCGTGCGCACGAAGAGGAGCGAGTAGTCGCCCGCCGCCACCGAGATCCCGCGGCTCATGTCCCCGCGCATGGCGCTCACGATCACCTCGTCGCGCCCGTCGCCTTCGAGGTCGACGCGGTAGGCGCCCGTGACGCGGACGGCGGGGCGGGTGATGCCGCGGCGGACCAGGATCTGCCGCACGGCCTCGCGGTAGACCGGCGCGGCGGGATCCAGGCGCGTGACGGGGCGGGGGAGCGCGTTCCCCGTGCCGCCGACGGCCACCTCGCCGCCCGCGCGCGCCGGGGAGAGCTCGACGTGGAAGGTCTGGGGGCAGAGGTCCGCCTCCGTCGCCTTCGGGCGGCGCCCGGCGGACTCGCCGAGGAGGGCGGCGCGCCCGTAGACGCGGTAGCGCTCGCCGCCGCGGAGGAGGCGGGCGACCGCCGGCCCGTCGCGCCACGCGCCGTTGACGGTGCCGCCCAGCAGGTAGCCGGAGCGCACGTGCACCACCGGCCGCACCCGCTGCTGCGCATCTCGCGCCCACGCCGCCGCCCCCAGCCCGAGCAGCGACGCGGCTCCGAGCACGATCCCCATCATGCGAATCCTCATCCGACATCACCTCTCAAGTAGATTCGCACCTCCGCACCTCCGTGCTACTCCGCCTTCGGAGTCTCCTTCGCCGGCACGCTGCGGAGGTAGAGCCAGACGGCGCGGATCTCGTCGTCCGTCATGCGGGAGCTGGACGCCCAGGGCATGAAGGGGTCGATGCCGGTCTTGTCCGGTCGCAGGCCCTTGCGGAGCGCGGTGAAGAAGTCCTCCTCGGTCCACGTCCCGATCCCGGCCGGGGTCAGGTTGGCGGAGGGCGGCGTTCCCGGCGCCTCCACGATGCCGCCGGCCAGGTCCTTCCCATGGCAGCTGGTGCAGCCGCCGACCGTTGCAAGGTACCGGCCGTACTCCACGGTCACGCCCGGCGCGGGAGGGGTGCGCGGGGCCGCGTGGTCCATCCGCTCGGCGGGGACGATGGGGAGCTTGCCCGCCATGTACAGCGCGCGCCCCAGCGGCCCGATCCGCGTCTCGGGGTGCTCGCGATCCACGGGCGGCACGGTGCGCAGGTACGAGATGACGGCGGCCAGGTCGGCGTCGCTCATGGCGTAGTAGTCGGCCGACGGCATCACGAAGAGCGCGCGGCCGTCGGGGCCCACGCCGTGGCGGATGGCGCGCTCCAGCTGCGCGTCCGAGTACGACGCCAGCACCCCGCCGCGCCCGGTCGTCAGGTTGGGGGCGATGATGGTGCCCAGCGGCCCGGCGTCGATGAACACCTTGCCGCCCAGGTCCGGCCCGTGGCAGTCGCCGCACTTGCCGATGGCCTCGGCGAAGTGCTGCCCGCGCTCGACCAGCGCGGGGCCCGGGAGGGTGCCGAGCGGCGCGGCCGCCGCCAGCTCCACCTCGCGGCGGAAGCGCATCTCGCTGGAGGCGTACACCACGCCCATCGAAAGGAGCAGCACGGCGATCAGCGATCCGACGCCGATGCCGGCGCGTTTCATCCACTTGCGCATGAGAATATCGGGTCCTGAAAGACGGTGGGAGATCGAACGGCGGCCGGCGGCGCGCGTGGCGGCTGCCGGGCGCGGGGAGAACGGAGCGAGGTGGGGCGGAGTTTCAGCGCGGGAAGGACGGCGGGGGCGGAGATCCGGGCCCCGGTCAGGGGCTACAGGCTAAACGGGGATGAGGGGCGAGTCAAGGAAGATGGACGGCGATGTACGTGCCGCGCGCGAGGTTGCGCGCGTTCGGGGACGTGGCGGGGAGGGATCGGTCGCGGGCGATGGGCGGCGGTGCGCTTCGGCGACTCCGCGCCCCCTCCTGACCGCTGGGGCGGTCTGTCCTCCCCCGTTCCGGGAGAGGTTGGCTGGCGAAGCATGTCGTGCGCGCTGAAGTCCGCGACGCGGTAGAAAAGGCCCCCCTCCCACCGCGCAGCGGGGGGAGGGGGGCCGCTGCGGCATTGCAGACCATCAGTCGAGACGCCACGAGCCACAGCCCGGTCCGCACGGATGCGGGAGATGGCGAGATACAGCTCCCTCTCCCGCTTGCGGGGGGAGGGCGGGGGAGGGGACCGCCGCGGCATGCGACACCGCCCCTCGACCCACCCCACACCCCCGTCAGCAGCCGGAGGCACCGGGCTACGGCGTCGGCAGCGCGACGAGGATCGCGGTGACCAGGACGACGGCGACGCCGAACGCGATCTCCATCCTGGCGGAGCGGCGCAGGTGGGCGGCGGCGGCGGCGTCTCCCAGGGTGGGGAGGACGCGGCGCCAGTTGTAGAAGCCGATCCCGCCCACGACCGCCAGCAGCGCCAGCTTCACCAGCAGCATCCGCCCGTACGCGGTGCCGAACAGGTCCGCCGGCGCGCCGACGTGGAAGAGCGCGCTGACCAGGCCCGTCGCCGCCGCCAGGCCGGAACCCGCCAGCGCCACGGGCGAGAAGGCGCGCACCATGGCGGCGATCGACGACGGACCCTCGTCGCCGGGGGCGAAGGCGGCGGCGGGGAGGCCGGCGGCCAGCAGGGTGGCCAGCGTCCCCAGCCAGGTGCCGGCGCCCAGCACGTGCAGCGTGTCGGCGATGATCGCCAGCGCGGGGAGGCGCTCGACCGCGGCGGCGTGGCCGGAGAAGGCGGGGACGGCGGAGACCAGCACCGCCGCGGCCCCGGCGCCCATCCACCCCACCGAGCGGCCGTGCGGCGCGCGCGCCACCATCAATCCCACGAAGAACGCCACGGTCGCCAGCGCCTGCAGCGTCCATCCCAATCCCCAGACGGTCCCGTTCAGCAGCCCCACCAGGCGCCACCCCTCGAACGCCTCGGCGCCGTACAGCTCCGTGGCCTGCTGCCACAGCCGCAGCACCAGCGTGAGCACCGAGAGCGCGGCGGCGCCGGCGGCCAGGTACCACGCGCCGTACGCGGCGCGGTCGATCACGGAATCCGGCGCGCCGGATCTCCCGCGCAGGCGGCGGAGGACGACCAGGTTGAAGACGGCCGAGCCGATCATCCCCAGCAGCGCCAGGAACCCGCCCCAGCGCACGAGCACCGGGAGCACCGTCGCCGACTCGGACTGGGTGTCCGATCCGCCCGCGTCCACCGCCTCCGGCGTCCCCGGGAGCGCGGTTGCCGCCACGGGCGCGGAGTCCGGCGGGGCCAGCATGGCGACCGCCGGATCTCCCGCGACGGAGAAGGCGAAGTCGCCGCGGATGACGTGGCCGTCGGCGCCGGCGGTGCGCCAGTGCACCACGTAGGCGCCGGCGCGGAGCGTGGCCGGGAGCGCGAGCGCCAGCACGCGCCCCTCCGTCCCCTCCACCGTCACCAGGTTGCCGGCCGCGATGGTGTCCGTCCCCAGCAGCAGCGCCAGGTGCGTCACCTCGGGCGACACGCGCGTGGTGAAGCGCAGCCGCACCTCGCGCACGGAATCGCCGCGCACCGTGTCGCCGGCGGCGGGCTGCGAGGACTTCAGCTTGGTGTGCGCGAGCGCGGGCGTCGCGGCGAAGAGCGCGAACAGGAGCGCCGCCAGGAGGGACGGGCGGCGCGTCGCGGAGAGGGGTCGCGCCCCCGGACGGCGCGGGGCCGTCCGGCGTGCGCGGAGCGCGTGGAGCATCTAGTGTCGGTGGCTGGCGCCGCCGCCCTGCTCGGGCGGGCGGTGCATGGTGGTCATGTCGTCGAGCACGCCGTACGAGCCCATCCGCATCGGCCCGCCGCCGAAGAAGAGGCGGAACCCCGCGGAGATGCTGAAGAACGAGCTGGTGCCGAAGAGCGCCCTGGGGTCGATGCCGCCGCGCTCTTCCCACACGCGGTTGTGCTGCACCTCGAGGAAGGGCCGCGTGGTCACCACGTCGCCCGGGAGATCCACCTCGTACCCCAGCGAGGTGATCAGCCAGCGGGTGGCGCCCTCCGCGTGCGCGTCGTGGTCGTAGCGGAAGAAGCCCTCCGTCCCCGGCGCCCCCTCGCGCTCGTACTCCGGCCGGGTCGCGTACTCGACGCGGCCGTAGGGGCGGTGCATCCCCACCCGGAACAGCCCCTCGCCCAGGAGCGAGTAGTAGCCCTTCTCCTCTCCGCGCGGCTCGCTCCGCGACGCCTCCACCAGCGCGTACAGGCCGCCGTCGGCGTAGTCGCGGTAGTGGCGGAGCGCCACGTTCATCAGCGAGGTGCGCTCGGCCTCGCCGTGGTGCTCCTCGCGGACGCTCCCGTAGCTGGCCGAGGCCTCCCACGCCGCCCCCGTCCCCCGCCCGCCGAAGCGCCGCGTCAGCCGCGCCGAGTACGAGTCGCCGAAGCTCTCGACGTTGCCGAGGTCGTACGGCCCGTCCGGCTCCTGCCCGCCGAAGACGCCCGCCTCGATCCCCCACGCGCCGCGCAGGTAGATGGCGTTCAGCGTCCACCGCTCCAGCAGCTGCGAGAGATGGTGGTTGGTGGGATACTTCGCCACCGGCCGCGACATGGGATCGTCCGTCCCGTACGGCGCGAACCCCTTCCCGGCCGAGAGGGAGAACGATCCGCCCGCCGCCTTCCACAGGTTGAGGCTCAGCATGGCCTCGTGCAGGAAGGTGTGCGGATGCCGCTTGTCGATGAACCCCTCGCCCCACCCGCCGAAGGTGTACTCGCCGTCCGGCTGGGTGAGCGCTTCGAAGTTCAGCGTCGTCCGCAGCACCAGCCGCGACCCCGGCGACTCGATGTTCGCCATCGCCGCCGGCTGCGTGAGGTACGACTCCGTGTCGTGCAGCGGCGAGCCGTCCTCGCCCGGCGCGCCCCAGGTCGCCATCGGGAACGCCTGCGCCATCCCCAGCAGCTGCCACCCGCCCGGAAGCGGCAGCATCAGCATCCGGTGCGTCTCCCCCTCCTGCATCGCGTGCCCGCCGTGCGCCATCGACTTCGGAGCGCGGGCGGCGGCGCGATCGGCATCACTGGGCCGGCTTCCCGGCGGCGGCGCGTGTCCCGCGTGTCCGGCCGGCATCGTGTCCGCGGGCGCGTGCCCGGCGTGCCCCGTCGGCGTCGTGTCCGCCGCCATCGCTCCACCGGCGGCCGATCCGGCGGCGGGAGATGGAGATGCGTGCGACCCGTGCGCCGCGTGGTCGGAAGATGCGGATCGATTGGGGTCCACCGATGCCGATCCCGCCGACGCCGATCCCGATCCAGCCGTCGATCCGTGTCCCGCGTGCGATCCGTGCGCCGCGTGGTCGGGAGTTGCGGGTCGATTGCGATCCATCGATCCCGATCCGGCCGATGCCGATCCAGCCGTCGATCCGTGTCCCGCGTGCGATCCGTGCGCCGCGTGGTCGGGAGATGCGGATCCATCGGGAGCTGTCGATCCCGATCCCAGCGATCCCGATCCCGCCGCCGATCCGTGTCCCGCGTGGGCGGGGGATGCGTGGGCGTGCGCGGTGTCCGCGGCCGGCGCGGGGGCGATCCCGCGCGGCCGATCGGGCGCGCCGCCGGATGCGCACGCCGCGACCGCGACCCCCATCAGCAGGGTCGCGCCCATCCTGTCCAGTCTCATCCTCTGATCCCTCTGCGTGTGGCGAATTCCAGAACCTGCGCCTCGTGGGCGCGCGACTTCAGCTCGGAACCGCCGCTCGCGGAGGGGGTGGATCGGCCGTCAGGGAGGGAGATGCGTATCGGTCTAGCTCCCACGCCGGGGAGCGCAGGACCAGCAGCGTCAGCCGATCCCCATCCCCGTCGGAGGTGGGGAGGGCGATGACGCCGCACGATGTGGCCATCGCGCAGTCGATCAGCGCGGGCGCCTCGGGCTGGCCATCATCCGCCGCCTGGAGGGACGCGGCGCCGCCGTGCGCCGAATGCGCGGCGTGCGCGGAATGATGTCCGTCGCGATGCGACGCGGGCGCCTCCTCGCCGCGGGCGCCCATGGGGCACGCGGCGGCCGCCGCCTGGGCCCAGGCGAGGCAGAGAAGGAGGAGCAGGGAAAGGGTGCGTCGCATGCCCAACGTTATCCCCCGGGGACCTTTGCGGCAACCCGCCGCCGGCGCGCGGGGGGCTCGCGCCGGCGCCCCCGAGGCTGCATCTTCGGGGCCGTGCGGACGACAACGGCCAATCGACGGATGTGGAGATGACGGAACAGCTTGCGAACGATCACGCGGACGCCGGGCGCAGGACGCTCGTGGCGGACCGCGTCTACGGGGCGATCGCCGGGGTGGCGATCCTGCTCGCCCTCTTCTTCCTGGTGGCCGGAGGCGCCGAGGACGGCGCCGCCCCCGCGCCCAAAGCCGTCCCCACGCTGCGGCTGATCGCCCCCGCCGCGGGCGGCGAGACGGCGCAGCCCATCACCCTGCGCTTCGACGCCGGCGCCCCGCTGGCCCCCGATGGCAGCGACCCCGCGGCGAAGCGCCACCTGCACGCGCGCATCGGCCGCAGCGAGGTGATGCCGGGCGCGGCGGACGTGCGGCGCCTGGACGGCACGCGCCACGAGTGGACGCTCCCCCGCCTCCCCGCCGGCACCCACGCCCTCCGCCTCTACTGGAGCGACGAGCTCCACCGCCCCCTGCCCGACGGCGCCTCGGACTCCGTGGTCGTGCAGGTGCGTTGAAGGATCGGGCGTGTGATTCGGCGTCTTCTCGCGCGGACGCCCCGCACGGGTGGGTGAACCCACCCGCTAGAACAACGGAAAGCCTCACCGCATGAGTTGTCGCGGGGACGGGTATCGAGCAGGCGAGGCTTCAACGGCACGTGGGCCCGGCCTCGGAGCGCGATGCCCGCCAGACGCGCGGCGACCGGTGGCGCGCGCCGACCAGCCCGGAGGGCTTCCCGTGGTTCTGGCGGGCGTGCTCACGCGCCCGCCCGCGCCGCAGCCCGCTCGCACCTTCGCACCTTCGTACTCCGAACTTCGTCCGCTCCATTGACATCCCCGCCGCGCCGTTCCTACGTTCCACGCTCCCGCCGGGCGCGCCGTCCCGTGGCGACGCCCGCACGTCCCATCCCGAGTATCTCCTGAAGATGTCCACCACACCGTTCCGGCCGCTCACCTTCGGGGAGATCCTCGACGGGGCGTTCACCCTGTATCGGCGCCACTTCCTCGCGCTCTTCATCACCGCGCTCCTCCCGTACGTTCCCGTGGGCGTGATGTCGGGGTGGGTGGCGGGGAGCACGCCCGCCAACCCGGAGGAGATGGGGGCGTCGTACCTGGTCATGGCCTTCACGGTGGGGATCTTCTCGATGGTGGCCCTGGCGGTCATGTGGGTGGCGCTCACCCGCCAGGCGGCGCAGGCGTACACGGGCGGCGAGGTGTCGGTGGGCGACGCCTTCCGGCAGGGGTGGCGCCCCTTCGTCTTCTCCCTGATCGCCGGCTTCGTGGCCATGATCGTGGTGTGGGTGGCGCTGGGGGCCATGTTCTTCGCCTTCGGGCTCTTCGCCGCGCTCCTCATCCCCGCCGCGAGCGGCTCCGCCGGGGCGGGCGCCACCACCTTCTTCGCGATCTTCTCCATCCTCGTGGTGGTGGTGATCCTGGCGCTCTGCGTGGGGCTCTTCGGGCTCTTCTTCGCCGTGGTGCCGGCCATCGTGGTGGAGCGGCGCGGGCCCTTCGAGGCCATCGGCCGCTCGCTGTCGCTGGCCTGGGGCGCCCTCCCGCGCGTCGTGGGCGTGACGGTGGTGAGCATGCTCGTCCTCCTCCTCCCCGTCCTGGGGCTCCTCATCTTCCTGGCGATGACGCAGGGGGTGGCCGCGCTGATGGGCGGGGCGGGGGCCATGAGCCCCGGCGCCATCGCCGTGCAGCAGCTGGCGACCACGGTGGTCTACGCGCTGGTCCTTCCGTTCTTCGCCACCTCGTTCGTCCTCCTCTACTTCGACCGCCGCGCCCGCACCGAGTCGCAGGACCTGGAGGGGATGGTGGCGGAGCTGGCGATGCCCGCTCCGGCGCCCACGCCCGGCACCGAGGCGCCGCGCGCGTTCGGCGGCGCCTGACGTGCCGCAGCCGGCTCCGCTCCCCGCGCCCGCGCAGGTGGACGACGCGCTGGAGCACGTCTACGCGCTCCCCGAGTTCGCCCCCGCCGGGCGCTCGCCCATCCAGGAGGGGCTGGCCGCCGCCTGGCGCTGGATCCGCGACTTCATCCGCTGGCTCACCCCCGACCTGGACTTCGGGGCGGCCGGCGACCGCACGCTCCTGGTCGTCCTGGTCGCGCTGATGGCGGTGGTGGGCATCGCCGCCGTCGCCCACCTCTCCGGCGTCCTCCCCCGCCTCCTCCGCCGCGAGGAGCGGGCGGAGGCCGCGCGCCTGGCCGCCGGCCGCCCCAGCCGCGCCGCCGAGTGGGAGGCGCGCGCCCGCCGGTCCGCCGCCGCCGGAGAGTGGCGCGAGGCGGCGCTGGCGCTCTACCAGGCCCTCCTCCTCCGCCTGGAGGAGCGGGGCGCCGTGCGCTACGACCCCTCCAAGACGCCGGGCGACTACCGCCGCGAGGCGCGCCGGAACGCCGAGGCCAGGGGGGTGCTGGACGGCTTCCTCCGCGCCTTCGAGCCGGTGGCCTTCGGGGGGCGGGCGCTGGACGCGGGCGGATACGAGCGGCTGCGCGACACCGCCGGCCGGATGGGCGCCCATGGCTAGCGCCGGCCGCCGCGAGAAGCTCTTCCTCCTGGGGCTCCTGCTGACCCTGCTGGTGCTGGGCCTGTTCGCCCGGCCGGGGAGCAACCCGGACGCGCGCAACCCGCGGCTCACCACCTACTCCGTGGGCGGCAACGGCGCCCGCGCGCTCTTCTTCACCCTTCGCCGGCTGGGGACGCCCGTGGCCCCCCGGCGCCAGCCGTTCGTCGCGGAATCCCTCCCGCACGCCATGGCCGTCCTGGCGCCCACGGAGCACGCCACGCCCGGCGAGCTGAAGGCGCTGGGGAGGTGGCTGGAGGCGGGCGGGACGATGATCTTCGTCGCCCCCGACGGGATCGGCGCGACGGATCCCGATTCGCCCAACCCCTGGCTGGACTCGCTGGGCCTGGTGCTCGAATCCACCAGCGGCGACTCGCTCCCCGTGATCCTCCAGGCCCCGACGGACGGCGCGACGGCCGTCCCCACCGGCGCCGCGCCGCTGGCGGGGATCGCGGAGGTGGAGGGCTTCCGCTGGGTCTTCGCCGACTCCTCCCGCGCCCTCCGCCGCGGGGCCGCGCGCCTCCTCCGCGTGCAGGACGGGCGGGCGGCCGCGGTGGAGATCCGGCGCGGGAAGGGGCGGGTGATCGCCTTCAGCGACGGGCGGCCGTTCACCAACGGCGAGCTGCGGGAGAGCGGCGCCGCCCTGGCCTTCGCCCGCGCCGCGGCCCGGGCGACGGCGGGGGGGCGGACGCTGGCCTTCGACGAGTACCACCACGGCCACCGGGAGGGGCGCACCCTCAACGGCGCCATCCTCCGCTTCCTGGTGGAGCGGCCGCTGGGGCACGCCATCCTGCAGCTGGCGGGCGTGGGGATCCTCCTTCTCCTCTTCCACGCGCGCCGCTTCGGGAGCCCGCTCCCGGACCCGCGCGCGCGCCGCCGCTCGCCGCTGGAGCACGTGGAGGCGCTGGCCGGCGCCTACCGGCAGGCGGGGGCGAAGCGCACCGCGCGCCGCCTCCTGGTGGCCGGCCTCGCCCGCCGCCTGGGCCGCCGCCCCCCGCGCGACGACGCGGCCGGCGCCGAGCTCCTGGACCGCCTTTCCGCGCATCCCGCCGCCGGCCCCGCCGCCACTTCCGCCCGCGCGGAATGGGGGAAGGAGCGCGACGCCGACCTGGTGTCGCTCACCCGCGACGTCGACCGCATCCTCGAACAGCTCCGCAGACCGTGACCGACATCTTCCCGCCATCGCCCCCCGTCCCCGCCGAGGGACCCGCCGCCGCGCCCGCCCCGGCCTCCAACGCCCTGCGCGCCGGCGCCGTCCTGGAGCAGATCTCCACGGTCGTCTTGGGGCAGGAGGACATGCTCCGGCAGATGATGGTCTGCCTCCTGGCCGGCGGCCACGCGCTGATCGAAGGCGTTCCCGGGACCGCCAAGACGCTGGCGATCCGCTCGCTGTCGATGGCGCTCGATCTCCGCTTCGGCCGCGTGCAGTTCACGCCCGACCTGATGCCCACGGACCTGGTCGGCGTCAACGTGCTGGACGCGGTGAAGCGCGAGTTCACGTACCACCCGGGCCCCATCTTCACCGACCTCCTCCTGGCGGACGAGATCAACCGCGCCCCCGCCAAGACGCAGGCGGCGCTGCTGGAGGCCATGCAGGAGCGGCAGGTGACGGTGGATGGGCAGACGCGCCAGCTTCCCGCCGGCTTCACCGTCTTCGCCTCGCAGAACCCGGTGGAGTACGAGGGGACGTATCCCCTCCCCGAGGCGCAGCTGGACCGCTTTCTCCTCAAGATCCGCGTCGACTACCCGGACGCCGCCGCCGAGCGCGCCATCCTGGACCGCTACGTGGACGGATTCGCCGCCGAGCGGGCGGAGACCTACGGGATCCGCCCCGTGATGAGCGGCGCCCAGCTCCTGGACCTGCGCCGCGCCGTGGCCGCCGTGCACGTGGAGCCGGTCGTCCGCGACTACATCACGGCCATCGTCCGCGCCACGCGCGAGGAGCCGGCGTTCGCGCTCGGCGCCTCGCCCCGCGCGGGCGTGGCGCTCTTCCTGGGCTCGCGCGCCGAGGCGTTCCTGAGCGGCCGCGACTTCGTCACCCCGGACGACGTGAAGACGCTGGCCGCCCCCGTCCTCCGCCACCGCGTCACCCTCACCCCCGAGGCCGAGGTGGAGGGGCAGACGGTGGACGAGCGGCTGGCCGGGATCCTGGCCACCCTCCCCGCGCCGCGCTGACCGGGTGAGCCTCCTTCCCGCGCCCCGGCTCCTCTGGCTGCTGGTGGCCGTCTCCCCCGTCTTCCTCCTGGACGCGCGCCTGGCCGTCTGGCTGGACCTGCTGATCCTGGCGCTCGGGGTGATGGACGGCCTCAGCGTGCCGGGGGATGCGAAGCTGACGGTCGATCGGAAGTGGCCGAAGCGCATCTCCCTGGGCGCCACGGCGGAAGTCTCGCTGATGCTGGAGAGCACGGCGGATCGGCCGCTGCGGGTGCGCGTCACCGACGACCTCCCGCCGATCCTGGCGCGCGAGGGGACCGACGTCCACGAGGTGACGGTCCGCCCGGGCGACCTGGAGCGCATTCCCTACCGCGTCCGCGCCGACCGCCGCGGCGACGACGCCTTCGGCGACGTGCACCTGCGCGTCCTGGGTCCCCTGGGGCTGGCGTGGCGGCAGCGGCGCGTGGCGCGGACGGACGAGCTGCGCGTGCAGCCGGGGGTGCGCGAGGTGCACCAGTTCCGACTCCTGGGCCTCCGCAACCGGCTGCGCGAGGCCGGCTTCCGCGCCGTCCGCCAGCGCGGCGAGGGCGGGAGCTTCGAGTCGCTCCGCGAGTACGTGCGCGGCGACGATCCGCGCAACCTGGACTGGAAGGCCACCGCCCGGCGCGGCACCTTCATCGTCCGCCAGTACGAGACCGAGCGGCGGCAGAACGTGATGATCGCCATCGACGCCGGGCGGCTGATGACGCAGCAGGTGGGGGCGCGCGAGCGGCTGGACCACGCCCTCACCGCCGCCCTCCTCCTGGCGGACGTGGCCTCGCTGCACGGCGACAACGTGGGCCTCCTGGTCTTCGCCGACCGCGTGCAGCAGTACCTCCCGCCGTCGAAAGCGACGCTCGCCCGCCTGGCCGACGCGCTGGGGGACGTCCACGCGCGGGTGGTGGAGCCCAACTATCCCGCCGCGTTCACGTATCTCGCGAAGCAGCTGCGGCGCCGCTCGCTGCTGGTGATCTTCACCGACGTCATCGACGCCTCCGCCTCCGCCGCGCTGGTGGCGCACCTGGGCCGCGCCGCCGAGCGCCACCTCCCCATCGCCGTCGCGATGCGGAACCCCGACCTGGAGACCGCCGCCGCCCTCCCGCCCGTGGACGAGGCCGCCGTCTACCGCCGCACCGCCGCCGAGGAGCTCCTGCAGGCGCGCCAGGCCGCCCTCACCTCCATGCAGCGCAGCGGCGTCCTCGTCGCCGACACCCGCCCGCAGGACGCCGTCCCCGCCGTCATCAACCGCTACCTCGACGTAAAGCGCCGCGGCCTGCTGTAGGGTGGAACGAGCAGGGGAACGACGAGTCGAGGTGCGCGCCCGCGGTGCCCTCACCCCGTTCGCGCCCCGCTAGGCACGACACGGTGGTGTCGGCGCTCGCGGGACACGAACGACGCTCTCCCGAACTGCGGGAGAGGGTCCGCGGCGGATTGGCTCCACTGCGCTTCAACGCGCCATCGCCGCGGATCCGCAGCGATGTCATTCCGAGCGGGGCCCGCCGCACCCAACCGCGTTGCACGTGAATGCCGGCCGGCCCCCGAGGAATCTACTTCGCCTCGCCGACAAGCCCGCTTTCCGCATCCCAGGCCCGCCCCGCCGCGATCCGCGCCGCGCAGCGTGCGCTTCCGCTGTAATATAAAAGCCGGCTCGCGGTGATGGCGGGCTGTCGCGCTCCACGCCCGGCCCTCGCGCCGAACGGCGGTGGGCGCACGCTGCGCGGCGCGGGCTCTCGTAGCCGCGGCTCTGTGGCGCACGACCGGCCTGGCTGCGGCCGCGGCTGGATTCCTCGGAGGCCCGGCAGGCATCGTCGCTATGGCGATAATCGCGCATCGGGCCCCGCTCGGAATGACAGTTTCGGGGAACGATGGAAGTGAAGCGCGAAGCGCCGAGGTGTTTCCCCTCCTCCCGTGGGGAGGGGAAGCGTGGCGCGTCCGCGGGTGCAGTTTCCGCGGACCGCCACGCGAGGGGAGGGGAGGGGGCAGCCTCGGACGCGCACCAGCCCCCATCGTCTCCCCGAAAACGAAAACGGAGCCGCGCCCGCGCGACCCCGTCCGCCCATCCTGATCCCGATCCGATCTCGATCCTGATCCCCCGATCCGCCCCTACCGCGCCGCCACCCCCTCCGCCGCCGCGCGCGCCTCCGCGTTCCGCCCCCCGAGCAGCAGGTAGCCGAGCAGCACCACCGCGTTCACCGCCGCGATGGCGATCTTGGCCTCGCGCGGGATGGCGGGGTTGGGGGAGATGAACCCCTCCACGAGCCCCGCCCACACCAGCAGCAGGCTGGTCCCCGCCAGCAGCGACACCGCCTCGCGCGAGCGCACCACCAGCGCCTGCCGCCGCGACAGCCGCCCCGGCAGGATCATCGCCGACCCCAGCCACAGCCCCGCCCCCCCCGCGATGCAGATGGCCGTCAGCTCCGGCACCCCGTGCGGGAGCACGAACCCCCACAGGTGCATCGCCACCCCGTACTCGTGGAAGATCCCCCCCACCGCCCCC
>Ga0247770_1000513_pt1 | contig 37370 bp, 30 predicted proteins | sample UWRJL136409B6_FD_179943 | JGI IMG/M metagenome (GOLD analysis project Ga0247770, IMG submission 179943) | Plant litter microbial communities from Arlington Agricultural Research Station in Wisconsin, United States - UWRJ-L136-409B-6 | ecosystem: Environmental > Terrestrial > Plant litter >... | reverse complement strand
TGGTCGGGAGCAGTAGACGTGAATTGATAACTTACCAGCGCATAAAGTAGATTCAATTAAGCCTATGATTGAAGCGGTGGATGCTTCTATCTTGTGTTTGTCCCCATACTCTCCTGATTTTAACCCAATTGAATTATGGTGGTCGCAACTCAAATTTTTATTGCGACAGTTTTCACCAACTAGCACTAAAATGGTTGACACCATAATTGCTGTGGCTCTTGACTTAATTAATCCGAAACATCTCAAAAACTGGTTTACTAATTGCTGCTACTGTACCTCATAACATCCGGAAGTGCTGTATAAATTTCTTGAAGTTTTTTTTGATGATTATATAAATTTTGTGCATGAGTAATTAGTTCTCTTAGTTGGTCGTAGTCCATACGCAATAGCCTTTGGGTTTCTGATGGATGTTTTTCTATATATTCTCGGAGTTGGCTCAGATAGTTGGAAGATAAAATTATCTGATCATCTCAGATCGTTCACTCTGAGATTTCTTTTTGGGAGATGTCTCATCAAAAATTAAGCCCATAATTATAGCAGATGTTGAAGGAAGAAGTCCTGCATGAAGTTGCAATCGACTGCATGGGGAAAGTGCAATTAAGAACGTCCTAATCGTCGGGCGCGATTGCTATAACTTCCTCAGAGAGGGGTTTATTGACTGGTTTCATCTCCCAAATGCCTGGGAAGTTTCCTCACTAAGCTTAACATTATTACCTTGCACAGGCTATTTGAGATATATGAGAAACAGCCCCTAACTGCTTCCTTTAGCGAAGCAGTTAGGGGCTGTTTTAATCGCCGCTTGCTTGAAAACGTTAGCCTGGTGTTGCTGCTGCTAAAACTGGATTTTTAGTTTTGCCTAGTGCCAAACATTTTTTAACACCAGCAATTACATCTTCCACATCTGCATCTGTTAATTTTGCCGAAATCGGCAAGCTAATTGTATGCAGTCCGATGTAGCTAGCATTCGGATAGTCTTCCGGCTTCCATCCAAACATTTTTTTATACACAGGATGTTCCGGCATACTCATGTAATGTACGCCGACACCGATATTTTCAGCATTGATAGCGTTGAGAAACTCGTCGCGGCTGATTCCTGCTTTGGCTTCATCTACCAGAATGGTGTACAGGTGATAAGCATGAATTGTATCCGGTTCGGGGTTCGCGGGCAAAGTAATCGGCAGATCCGCAAATGCTTCGTTGTAGCGCTGCCAAATCAGCTCCCGCCGCTTCCAATAAGGAGCAACTCGTTTCATTTGATGAATGCCGATCGCAGCTTGCAGATCCATCATATTGTATTTAAAACCGACTTCCACCACTTCGTAGTGCTTGTAACCCGAGTCTCCGAAGCGCTTCCAAGCATCTTTGTCCATACCGTGCAGCGCTAAAATTTTGAGCCTGTTGGCGTATTCTTGACTGTCGACGACAATCATTCCTCCTTCGCCCGTCGTGATATTTTTGGTAACATAAAAGCTGAAGCATCCGAAGTCGCCAAATGTGCCTGCTTTCCGTCCCTTGTATTCTGTTTCGATCGCGTGAGCGCAGTCTTCAATTAACTTCAAGTTGTGACGGCGAGCAATCTCGCACAGGGCATCCATGTCACAGGGACGGCCTGCAAAATGAACTGGCAAAATTGCTTTTGTTTTTGGAGTTATTTTAGCTTCGACTTGAGCGGGGTCAATATTCATGGTCACCTGATCTACATCCGCTAGTACCGGTGTTGCGCCTGCGTGAATAATCGCATTAACTGTGGCACAAAAAGTCATCGGAGTAGTAATGACTTCATCCCCCGGTTGTAACGAAGCAGCCAGGATGCTCAAGTGCAGTGCCGCCGTACAGGAATTGACAGCTATCGCGTACTGGGAACCCTTGTAAGCTTTGAAGTCATTTTCAAAACTCATGACTTTAGGGCCTGTACCCAACCAACCTGTTTTCATGGTTGACACCACTTCTTGAATTTCAGCATCTTCGATCGCCGGAGCGCCGAAAACCAAAAAACGGTCTTTTGAACGAATAGGATTGTTGTTCATATTGCTAGTGTTACCCCGTACATAGAGTCGAGCGAGTGAAAGTGTAGGCCCCTGAAAAGTAAGATCTTATTGGCATTTGAGGTACTGTTAATTAATGCAGTCTCTCACCTTTTTTTTCAACTTTTTTTAGTCAAGAGTTTTAGGGAATGCGTTGCGCACTGGTATTTGTTATAGCACGAGCTTACTAATGACCAGCCGTTTTTCCGCAAGTGCCTGACTCTGACAGCGTTTATCTATCTTAAGATAAATAACCTGCAATGTCCACCCGATCGTATTTCAGTTTATGGGGCATAAACAAGTTCTTGCCCGCATTTTTTGGGGCAAATACTTTTCTCAGTAATAATACGGGTACTCGCTCTAAAGTTTTTGTAAACTGTGTAACATTTATCCCGACATATATCTTACAGCCAAGTTATACGATTTGAGTTTTGAGATTTGGGAATGAGTGATTACGGTCAGGTTTGGAGCTTGTCTACGGTTGCATTCTTTTTTTTAACTGGTGTCAAAATTAGGCAAATTTTGCACAAACAAAATATGACTCCCCTGTAATTGAGGCAGGTTCAGCAACCCAAGTGCGATCGCACGAATCAACCCTCCTTGACACAATCCGCTATAATCTAGGCAGCCGAATCTTGTTCAAAATGTCTTGCAGCCGTTCTGAAACGCCGCCCAATTGTTCTGACAAAGCTACAAGTTTGCCATAAGCTTCAACTAAACGATCGCCCTCAACGTAAACTTCTGGAGTCGGATAATTCTTCATCGCTTCCAGCAGCGTAATCTCGTTATCATTAGTTGCAGACAGCACCAAGGCCTCGTGCAAAGCTTCTCGATTTGCATTCCCAGAAGGAGTGCGAATTACCTGACCCACTTCATCGAGAATTATTTCCCCAACCTTACTATTGAGCGTCCCATCCAAAAAGCTTTGACTGACTTTCACCCGTCTCGTCAGACTGCTGCGAACCGCTTCCGGGTCTTTTTTTGCCTTTCCCAGGAGCATTTCTAATCCGGGCGACATTTTCCCAGTTTCGGCAAAAATTTCTAATTCGCTGACTGGTAAAGTCATTCGGATCGCACTGTACTTGAGCACTACCTTTTCGGCAGCCGTCGCAGCACTGCTGTAAAATACAATTCCCGCGCCTGCTGCTAAAAATAACGTCCACCGCCCTTTGAAAAATGACCGGCTCATAGTAAAATCTCCCAACATCTTTTTCTAATTCGACTGTGACACATCTACCAATCTCCCGCTCCTAGCAAAATGCCGAACGCCAGCTCTTCTATTAGTGAAGGCTGGCGCTGGGCTTAATTTGATTTTATATATTTAGGGTCTTTATGAAGGCTGACCCCAATTGAACGAATTACAAGCGGTTTATGATTAGGGTCTTTAAATTTGCTGACCCCAATTAAAGCCACTATTTGATCATGACAGGGATCGATCGCAAACCAGGATTTCGTAATAATTTCTTTATCTTTCTAACTTTTCTTTGCCTCAGATAGATTTTTGTCTCGATTTGTAAATTTTTGTTACTTCCGCTTCGGGGCTCGGCCCTCGGCGCGCTGCTCCCAGCGAAACAGGAACACCATCAGAGCCACCACTCCAACTTGGAGGGCAAAATTGGGCAAAGCAGAAGCAATTTCGCGACCCGAGGCAATTTTAGCGAGGAAAACCAAGCCGCCGATAAAGCCCGAAGCGCCGCAAGCTACGTAGACAAACTGTCGCATAGGCCGGTAGGGAGCGGCCATTTCTGCGGTTAAACGCTCGTATTGTTGGCGGCTGAGGTTGCGGGGGTTTTTTGGGATGTATGTGCGATCGTCCGAATTTGGGGCTGGCATAGATTTAGGAAATAGGTAAATTAGGATTGGGCGACAAAAACCAGGTTTCTACCAAAATTATTTTTGCTGACGGGGTAAATACAGCCGAAAGACTGGGTGTTTGGTACTGAGTGCGCCGAAGAGATTGAATATTAGACTACCAGAAAAATGGGGTTAGAGCCTCCCCCTTCTAGGGGGACTTTCTCCATGTTTTTGGATAAAACCAATTATTCCTATTATAAACGTCTTATCATAGGCGTACAGAAGGAAAACAAGATGCTCACCCTCGAATTCAAGGCTTACGCAAAACCAGATCAGTTCCAGGCAATCGATGAAGCGATTAGAATTTGTCAATTCATTCGCAACAAATCGATCCGGCTTTGGATTGATGGTGGAGCTAAATCATGGTTCGCTCTTTCTAAGTATTGTGCGATTTGGGCTAAAGAATTTGACTTTGCGAACAAGTTAGGCGCGATGGCTCGACAAGCTAGTGCAGAAAGAGCATGGGCTAGTATTTCTCGCTTCAATGCAAACGTCAAAAAAGGAATCAAAGGTAAAAAAGTCGGGTTTCCGAAGTCCCAAAAAATTTGTCGTTCTGTTGAGTACAAAACCAATTCTTGGAAGCTTTCAGAAGATAGAAAATCAATCAGCTTTACCGACAAGTGCGGAATTGGGGGAGTGAAAATGAAAGGCACTCGTGAGTTAGGCTTTTACGCTCCGAGTCAAATCAAGCGGGTGCGGCTAGTCAAGCGTGCAGATGGATTTTATATTCAGTTTTGCGTGTCAGTAGATCGAGTAGAAACGGTTGTAATGACAGGCAAAACAGTTAGATTGGATGTCGGGGTGAAAGAGTTTTACACGGATTCAAATGGCGAAATAGCTCCCAATCCTAAGTTTATGCGTAGAGGTGAAGCACAGCTAAAACCGGCCCAACGTCTTGTAAGCAGGAAGGTAAAAGGTGGGTCAAATCGCCAGAAAGCTAGAGTGATTTTAGGTAAGCGACATCTCAAAATAAGTAGACAGCGTAAAGACCATGCTATCAAGTTGGCAAGGTGCGTAATCACATCAAACGATGTAGTGGTTTATGAAGATTTGAGAGTGTCCAGCATGGTTAAAAATCACTGCTTGGCAAAATCAATTAGTGATGCTTCTTGGCACCAGTTCAGAGTGTTCTTAGAATATTTTGGAAAAGTGTTTGGTCGGATTACCATTGCGGTGAACCCTGCTTACACCAGTCAAGAATGCAGTAATTGTGGGGAAGTCGTTAAAAAATCTCTATCCACCCGAACCCATATTTGTAAATGTGGATGCCAGATGGATAGAGATCGTAATGCCGCAATTAATATCCTGAATCGCGGGATAGGTACGACGTGCCCCGTCGTACCTTCGATCCTAGAGATCGTAAACGCTTAGGGAGACTGGATCTCGCTAGTTAGGTGCGGAAACGCTCTTAATTTAAGTCCGATCTATGATCTAAGAATCCTTACGCCTTCAGGCCCAGGAGTGTCAAAACAAATATCTCACAACTGTCGAAATAAATCACCGCTGAATCCAAACCACAACTGCCTGTAAACAGCCGACAAAAACACCCAAAATGCCTCCTAAATTTACAATTCCCTGCAACTCGCTTTGGACAATTCCCTGAATTGCTAACTCCAACTCTTCAGGAGAAGTACCTTTTACTCGATCGACAATCACCTGGTCAATATTCAAAATCGGGATAGCCTGAGCTACAATATTTTCTAAATCCCGCTCTAGATAGCGCTCTAAAACCAAAGCCAGTTCTTGGCTGACAATTCCGAGGGAAGCGCTCATCACCGCTGAAGTTTGTAATCGCTTCAGAAGCAACCGCGAAATATTTTCCCAGTCAATAGATTTGCTCAACCCGTCAAGTATGTCTGTACCCCGCTCTTGAACGTAGCTGCGAACACTGTCGCGCATAGTTTTTCGCAACTGTCTCACAGTCGAAACTGGTAAATTTTGCATCGACAAATTTTGCAGCCATTCCTGAATTCGCGCGCGAATTCCCAAAGAAATAGTTAACTCTGCTAACCGCTGATTTGTCGCTTCTCTGTCATCCAGACAAAAAGTCCGCAGCCGAGTTAAAGTGTTGCGCAAACCAAACAAATTTGCTACTACCCAATAAGTGCCACTGGTTTTTTCTCGAAACCCTTCATCGATGATCGAAATATTGCGATCGGTCAAAAAGTCAATTAAAGCCTGTCGCAGCACTTCCGGGGGTATTACTACCTGCAACAACCAATCAGCAAGCTGAGCCGACTGAGATTCTGTTAGCTGAAGCTCCAGCAAAACTTGGTCAAAAATTTGATTTAGCTGAGCTTCTAAAAAATCTTCCCGGCGCGCCAAAACTTTGAGAATTCGCGGCACAGATTCCCCCAGCAAATCTCGCAGAATGTTAGCGAGAATTTTAGCGGTTTTTTGCTCTGCGTCTGCTTTTACCTGATCCAGCGCCAACTGCAACAGCCAGAGAATCACCGACTGCATCCGCTCGGTTTGCAGGAGGCGGCGCGCTAAGTTTTGCAGCTCCTCTGGCGTCAGCAGCGAACCCATAATTGTGTCGGAAATTCGCTTTGCCAAGCGCTCTTGATTGCGGGGGATCAAGCCTGGAGTGAAAGGCAACTGCCGCCCTTTGATGTAAATAGCTCGATAGGGGCGGAACAGCATTTTGATAGCTATATCGTTAGTGAAATAGCCAATAATTCCTCCCACTACAGGTGGGGCCAACAACAGCCAAATGTCAGACGGATTCATAAGGGATTAAAAATAGGGTAAGGTGCACAGGGAGCATTGCACCATACTGTTAGACGGATGATTTAAACTGCCAGGATTTTTAGTCAGGTACGCACAGCAGCGGTGCACCCTACACTTAGAGTAATGATTGAGAATACCAGCATTTTTAGTAAGGTGCGCGCACTCCTAGGTGTACTCTACTGTTAGATAGCTGATTTAGACTGCAAACATTTTTAATTTTCAATTCCTTTGGCCAGTACCAATACTCCCATCATAGCTCCAGCAATAGGATAGTGGGTGGCGGTGGCAAATCCGGCAAGGTTTGCGATCGCCACTTGCTCCTGGCCGAGCGGGAATTTTTCTAAACTAGGATTAATGTAGGCATATTCTTGAGTCATGCCAAATTGCTGAGCAATGGGCACTACGAGAGTGTCTAGATAGAACTGCTGAAAGCTCCGCATTAAGGAATTGCTGGGGCGGTGGAGGTCGAGAATAGCTGCTTTTGCACCAGGTTTGAGTACGCGGTGCAATTCCTGAAGACTGCGGGGGATGTCTGTCACGTTGCGCAGCCCGTAACCCATTGTGGCGCAGTCGAAGTAATTGTCGGCAAAAGGCAAGTCTAGGGCGTCAGCTTCTACCCAGGAAATGGGACTTGCAGGGGTGAGAAAAGGTCTCGCGCGCCTGGCCGCAACGGCTAATTGTTCGGCAGAAAAATCTACTCCAAATACGCAACCGGTAAGCCCTGCTTGTTTTGCCAGCAGCAAAGCTAGATCTCCGCTGCCGCAGCACAAGTCTAAACAAGTATTTCCGGGGCCGGCACTGCTCCATTTCACCGCCATAAGCTTCCAAATACGGTGCTGCCCAAAGCTCAACCAGTCGTTCAATTGGTTGTAAACTGGTGCAATTCGATTAAATATAGTTTTAATTTGTTCGGCGTTATTAGTCATTACTCATTTGTCATTGCTAATTGGTGATTGGGGAAAGGTAATTGGTAATTGGTAATTGGTAATTGGTGATAGGGGAAAAGGTGATTGGTCAGCCGGAACTAATAATTAATCCGTCCCTTCATGTCATGCTGTCGCCAGTCATTAATGCTTTTTTATTTATTAGCTATCGGTGATCTTTTGTCTTTAATCATTGGTTGGCTATCCTTTTCGACTCAAGACACAAAGCCGACTAAGGACTAATGACTGATGACTAATGACTAAGGACTAATGACTGATGACTGATGACTAAGGACTAATGACTGATGACTAATTACCCTGAAAACTCGTCAATACCAAAGCAACTTCTTGAGCGGCGAGGTGAACTGTTGTGAGTTCGTCGGGACGCAGGGAACAAGGCTGCTTCCACTGGATGGAAATCAGGGCGATTGATCGACCTTTGTGAATCACCGGGACGCTCAGGTGAGCTTGAATGCCGGATTTCTGATAGTGCGACAGGCTCGCTAGGGCTGTGTCGTTCGCAATATTCACAGCACCCTGAATAGTTTGAGAGGCGATTGCCTCTCGAGCCAGAGGGTCATCTGCCAGCCAATTTTCCACAGTTTGGCTGGTGGTGTGGCTGCCTTGGACTGGCATTAAAACAGTTCCTTCTACCAGTTGTAAAATGCAAGCATCCGCCAAAAAATTATCGCTTATAGCAGTAGCAATTGGCTGTAAACTTGCTTCCAAACTCGGATAATCCACAGCCGTTTGCATGATTGTTGCTAACAGTTGTATTTGATTTTGGGCGCGATCCAATTCCTCTGTTCGCTGCTTGAGAACTTCATAAGTCTCGGCCGCCTTTTGCACCACCATTTTCAATTCGTTCGGGTCCCAAGGCTTGGTGATATACTTGTAAACCTGTCCTGAGTTAATGGCATCCACCAAGTCTTCAATGTCCGTAAAACCAGTCAAAATAATTCTGACCGTATTCGGAAACTGGGGCACGGTTTTGCTGAGAAACTCGGTTCCCTTCATTTCTGGCATCCGCTGGTCGGAAATGATCACGGCGACTTCGCCTTCGATGCCGAGGACTTCCAAGGCGCGAATTCCGCTCTCAGCTTTGAACACGTTAAAATCTCGTCGGAAAGTGCGGTAGAGTAAATCCAGATTGTCTGGTTCGTCGTCTACTACCAGCATTTTGGGCTTTTTCGGTCGGTGTAGGGTCATGAGCTGGCGTTTAATTTGATCTAGCTCTGGAATGGCATTATACATAACAATACGATAAACTCCCCTTTGTAAATTTAGGCGAGCAACTATTCTGTAACAATAGTCTCATAACTCACTTACTCTCAATCTATCGCTCTGCCGCGACACGAGCCTTGCCGGTATCCAATCACACATAACTTAGCGCTGGTTTTTGATTCAATTATGACTGATACACCGCAAGATTCATCTCCTTCTGCATCTGCACCCTCCACCAATGCTGTGGATGTCGAAAAGTTAATTCGATCGCTCCGCCGAAAAGAAGGCACTTGGGTAGAGTGGGGACACGCCTGCACTGCACTGCTAAAGGCTGGCTACAACTCTCAAAGAATTTTTGAAGAAACAGGTTTTGAGCCAATTCAGCAAAATCAAGTGAGCGTAGCAGCCCAAGTCTACACGAGCATGGTAAATGCTGGGGCTTCAGAGTTGGTTCGATCGCACTTCCTGGCCAAAGGTAGTGATATCTTATACGAGTTTCGGATTCTCTCTCAGGTAGAGCGGGCCGGGGCGGCCGCTTTGATACTAACCCACAACTTGGATGTTGACGATGCTCGCCAAGTTGCTAAAGCAATCAAGGAGTTTTCGCACTTCGGGAGTCTCCCCCAAGGGTTCACAGACACTCCCGGCGATGCTATGGCTTACCAATGCTGGCAATTGGCGAGACAGAAAAGCGATTTGCAAGAGCGATCGCGCTTAATTGCTCGCGGTTTAAAATTAGCTAGCAGCCAAACCGCTAGGGCGCAAATCGAGCAGTTGCTCGTCGATTTTACCGTAGTTGCCAGACGGGAAGCGCCCCGCTTGCCTGTCTATCGGCTCGATTCTGAGGAACAATTGCCCCGAGTTGTCCCCGTTGTGGGCAAATTGCCACTCTCTACGACTGATTTGCTGGCAGTGCCTTTGCCGGAGGAAATCGAGCCATTCCGAATGGTAAAATTTTCCGGAGCCGGAGCTTGGGTGGCAATTCCCGGATGGCAGGTAATTTTGAACGCTGAAGATCCGGTGGCGGTTTTGGAAATGAGCGATAGATTGCCGGTACCCCTGCAAGGCAAAGTTGAAGAAGTTTTGATTATTGCCGATCGAGCCCAAAGACAGTGGGATCCTGAGAGTTATTTCCTCGCCGATAACGGCGGCAATTTAGAATTGTACTGGTTTGAAGAATCCCCGGATATTCCTCTTTTGGGGCGAGTTGTGCTGGTGATGCGGCCTAAAAAGATTGTGGATGAAGATTATACCAAAGATGGATGGCAAATAGACGATTAGAATTACGGACTCGGCGATTGAAATCGCTCCTACACAAACTTTCGTTCCAGCAGAGAGGGACTAAGAAATCAAGGGGCTAGAACTTACCCACGGGTGGATAGAAACCGGGTTTTGTCGCGCGTCTACTTCACCCGAGCCCGCAGAGCCAGTAAAAAACCCGGTTTCTAGGAGTCGGAGTGCGTCCAGGAATGGGGGCGATTTAAGCCGGATTTGATACAACAACCGCGCCCCAGGCTGAGGGCGTTTTTAATTGCACAAACTTGAGCTGAAGATTGATTCTTCCTTTTTGCTTCTGCTACATGACTAATTTGCAGCGGGCGGTTTGGGTTCTTGAATTTTCCGAACAGACTGCTGTTTCTTAAAGCGCTTAAAGCCGTAAGCCGCAGCCGCAATTAACAGAAAATAAGGACTGTAAGCCAACAGCCAAATACCCAAACCAAACAAACCGAGCGTCAATTCACCCACAGAATGAGTCGCTTTCCCCCAAGTTTCCTGCACCCGCAAACCTAGAGAAGGTTCCGGAGTTTGTTGAGCCGATACTGCTGCTTCTAGAGTTAAGCTAATAGTCGAATAGGCTACTTGATTTCGCAAACTTTTTAACTGCGCGTCAATGCGTTCGATCGACTCCCGAATATTGCTCAACTCTTGAGAAGCTTTGAGTACATCGCCGACAGAACCCGATCGCTCCATAATTTTTAACACCATTTCTTCCGATTTGCGGAGGTTCCGCAGTCTAGCCTCGCTGTCAACTAATTGCTCGGTAACATCCTCAGCCGTCAGAGCACGGTTCTCTACAGTTCCGAGTTTTGCCAAAGCCTCTAAAGTAGTTTCTAACCGTTCTTGAGGCACGCGAATCTCCACAGACGCCGTTTGGCGGACACTGGAATCCGGAGGCTTTTGATTTTGGAAACCCAAGATATCGCCTTGCTGTTTTTCGACAATATTAGTAACAGATTTAGTGGTGGCGTCAATAGATTTGACAACTACACTGAGTTCGGCTTTTTTAATCAGTTGGGGACGGGTTGCCGGAGTTTCTGCTGCTTTTTTTGGTACAGCAGCAGTTTTTGACCCTCCGGCTGCTCGCTGGGCTGCGGATGGGGGTGGTGGAGCCGATTCGGCAAATTGGTTTTCACGGCTGCTGGGTGAAGCTGCGCCGCCTGTAGCGTTGGGCGGTGGAGATCCGCAGCTTGGCAAAGCAATGGCTGAAGATAAAGTTAAGAATACCGTCACAGCAAAGCGAGTTGTGCTGCTGTTGGTTGGGTTTGGCTTGTGCGGCGAGGAATTGGTTTTGAGGTGAGTTTTCATTGAGGGTTTGTCCTGTAAAAAAGGTTTGGGTATTGAATTTTAGGCGGATTTTAATTTAAGCTCAAATAGATAGCGTTAGTTTAGCTGATACCGAAATGGAAACGGTAGAGGTTGAATACTTTGGGATTTTTAACCGCAGATAAACGCTTCGGAACGCAGAGGAAAGCCAATAAATATCGGTGTGATGACTGAAAACAATTTGGTCACAAGTCCCCGGATTCATCCGTGGAGCGAGAAAAAAGCTCCTCGCTCCCGTGAGCAAGCCCCTGGATTTATGAGCGAGGTCGCTTTATTCAATCTAAAATCTAAAATCTAAAATCTAAAATCGATTGACGGTTGGGGTTCTGGGCATACGCGATCGCAACTAAAGCAACTCGGTTTCCGATCCCGTTTAAAAAGGCTGATGGCGACAAATATTTTTCTAATCTAAAATCTAAAATCTAAAATCTAAAATCTAAAATCGAATGACAGATGAATTTGATAGTGATTTTATGCGATCGATAGCCGATACCGATCGCCCCGAGGCCGCCTCAGCGCTTTCAAACTCAGCGGCTGCGGCCGTTTTGCGAGAACAAGCTTGCGATCGAATTCGCAAAACCTTGCGTGCGGGGCAGCAGGACATGGCGGACTGGAAAGGCGGCCCCCTTGCTGTTTCAGCGGTTCCCGGGGCCGGGAAGTCTACGGGAATGGCTGCTGCGTCGGCAATTGCGATCGCCCGCAACGGGCTTCACAACCGCCGCCAGTTAATTGTCGTGACATTTACGCGATCGGCTGCTGCAAATATTAAAGCTAAAATCAGAGAAAGGCTGGCAGAATTATCTTTATCTCAAAGTGGTTTTGCCGTGCACACTTTGCACGGTTTAGCTTTAAATATTGCTATGCGCCATCCCGATTTGTCGGGTTTAAATTTAGAAAATTCGACTTTAGTCACTCCGACTCAAAGTCACCGATTAATTCGCACTTGTGTAGAACTTTGGATAGCCGAAAATCCCCGCAGATATCAAGTTTTGTTGGAAGGACAGCAATTCGACGGAGAGGAAACCGAGAGGCTGCGGCGACAATCAGTTTTGCGAACCGAGATTTTACCACAGTTAGCTAAAACTGTGATTCACGAGGCGAAATCTTCTGGTTTGTTTCCCGAACAGTTGTTAGAGATGAGCACTGTTGCTTCTGGGGACGGTTATGAAATTTTAGCAGTAGCTGGGGGTTTATATCAAAAATATCAGGCTTTGTTGAGGAGTCGGGAATTCATCGATTACGACGAGATGATTTTAGCAGCTTTGCGTGTGTTGGACAATCCGAAGGCGAGGGCGATCGAGCAAAAGCAAGTATTTGCCGTTTTTGAGGACGAAGCCCAAGATTCGACACCTTTGCAGACTAAGCTTTTGGAAACATTGGCGATCGATCCAGAGCGTCCTAACTCACCTCCAAATTTTATCAGAGTTGGCGACCCAAATCAAGCTATTAATTCTACTTTCACTCCTGCCGATCCCATTTATTTCAACAAATTTTGTGATCAGTGCGAAATCCAGAATAAGTTAGCAACAATGGACGGTGCAGGTCGCAGCACCAAGGTAATTATCGATGCAGCTAACTTTATGTTGCAATGGGTAAATGGCTTGGAATTAGCAAAAATAGAAAAACCTTTTCGCGACCAAACTATTAAGCCAGTACCCAGCGATGACCCGCAGCAAAATGCAAATCCCGCCCCCCTTGGTCGAGGCTTAGAATTGTATACTCCCCGCGATATTTACCAGACAGTAGAGTTAATTGGCAAGCGGGTAATTGAGTTAGTTGAGGAATTTTTACCAGCCGATTTTGAATGGGGAAGCAATGAGAAGAATCTCGAGGCTGGGGGTGAAGCGAGCGAGGGCGAAACTCGCCAAAAGTTGCCGTTAGAAGCTCTTAAATCGATGGCTGTTTTGGTGCGGGAAAACAAACAAGGCAAGTTTATCAAAGAAGTGCTGGAAAATCCTCAAAAAAACGGATTAAGCTTTGATTTGCGCAAATACGGGATTAAAATAGAGGATGTGGGAGAGCGCGATCGACATTCTCAAGTACCTTGGGAAATCTTAACACTGCTGCAATTTCTCGATCGCCCGCACTCTCCAGACTACCTGAAAGCAGCATTAAAGATTTTGAGCGATCGGCAACTCATCCCCAAACAAGACTACAATGCTTTTGCCACCAGCCCCGAACAATTCCTTTACCCAGGCCCGCTAGACCCGCAGCAGTCAGAACCAGTTCGCAAATGCCGCTATTTTTGCTGCGGTTTGCTGGAAGCTCGCTTAGAACTGCCACCCTACCAAATCATATCATTTTTAGCCTTAGCGCTGCAATACGACCAAACAGAATTAGCCACCGCCGACAAATTAGCAGAACGAGTAGCAATCCAAACAGCCGGCAACAATTCAATGAGCAATATTTTGGGTGTAATCAGCGAAATAGTCAGTTCCGAAAGATTTGAACCTGTCGATGCAGACGACAAAATAGAAGAACGCTACACCAGCAAAGGTCAACTCACAATTATTACCATGCACAAAGCTAAAGGATTAGATTGGGATTGCGTTTTTATCCCCTTTTTGCACGAACAAACCATCCCCGGAAATTTGCGAGTTTTGCCGCAAGCTAGATTCTTAGGAGATTTCACTTTATCCGAAGTAGCGAGAGCGCAAATTAGAGCGAGTTTGCACGAAAAATATCCTTTACCAAATCTGGGCGAAGCCTGGGAACAAGCAGATTATTTGAAAAAAGCAGAAGAGTTTAGATTACTGTACGTGGCGATGACGCGAGCAAAAAGTTTACTGTGGATGTCGGCGGAGAAGAAAGGGCCTTTTAGTTGGAACAAACCGGAGAATTTGCAGGAGCAAAAACCCTGTCCGGTAATGCCTATTTTAAAGCAGAGATTTCCAGGTAATGCGATATGGTAAATTTGGGATTAGTTACTAATAGATATTTTTTACGAACCGCGAAGACACGAAGGACGCGAAGAGAAGAGAATCTTTAGCAAAAAAACCTACTTCTAGGGGCAGGTTGAACTAAAAATATTGGTATAATGCCAACAATCTCTATAAAAAACTTCTCCACTCTTCCTTCGTGTTCTTCGCGTCTTCGCGGTTCGTTCAAAAAAATCTCCTTCACAAATGAAATAGAATTGCTCTAGAGCAAAAATTGCACTAAAAATCGCTATGGCCAACTCAGAAATTCGCACAGCTAACGTCACAGTTCCCAACGGAGATTTGCAAATCGCCGCTTACCTAGCCCAACCCGCAGCATCCGGGCAATTTCCCGCAGTGATTGTGATTCAAGAAATCTTTGGCGTCAACTCCCACATCCGCGAAGTTACTGAAAGAATAGCAAAAGAAGGATATGTGGCGATCGCCCCAGCCATTTACCAACGTCAAGCCCCCGGCTTTGAAACCGGCTACACACCCGAAGCTATCAAAATCGGCAGAGAATACAAAGAAAAAACCACAGCTTCCGAACTTCTCGGCGATATCCAAGCCACCATTGATTACCTCAAAACTCTACCCTCTGTCAAACAACAAGGTTTTGGCTGCATCGGTTTCTGCTTTGGAGGGCACGTCACCTACCTCGCCGCTACTTTGCCCGAAATCAAGGCTACAGCGTCGTTCTACGGCGCAGGTATCGCCACTCTAACCCCCGGCGGCCCAACCCCCACGATCGCCCGCACAGCAGACATTAAAGGCACTCTCTACGCCTTTTTTGGCACTCAAGACCCCAGCATTCCCTTAGAACAAGTTGACCAAATCGCCGCCGAATTGCAAAAACACAGTATTTCTCACCGAATTTTCCGCTACAATGCCGATCACGGCTTCTTCTGCGACCACCGCGGCAGTTACGACGCTACGGCAGCAGCCGACTCGTGGACGCAGGTGAAGCAGCTATTTCATCAGCAACTTCAACCAGCTTAGAGAGTGGGAGATGGGGAGATGGGGAGATGGGGAGATGGTCCGAGTGGGAAAATTTTTCTACTGACAACAGACAACTAAATTACTGACAACAGACAACTAAACTGACATGAATTCCAAATCTACAGGTTCTCAAAGCGCAAAAGCATCCTTTTCAATGGATGATTTTGCTAAAGCCCTCGAACAGCACAATTACGAGTTCCAGAAGGGACAAGTAGTGCGCGGCAAAGTGTTCGAGTACGACTCAAACGGCGCGTATGTTGATATCGGCGGCAAGTCTTCGGCTTTTTTGCCGATCGAAGAGGCTGCTTTGAGAACAGTAACGGATTTGTCGGAAGTGGTTCCGCTGGACGAGGAACGGGACTTTTTGATTATCCGCGAACAAGATGCAGATGGCCAAGTTACCTTGTCTCTGCGGCAGTTACAAATTCAGCAAGCTTGGGAAGATTTAATTGAATTGCAGGAAACCGGTAAAGTTCTTCAGGTGCGGGTTTCTGGGGCAAATAAGGGTGGCGTGACTGTAGATGTTCAGGGAATGCGCGGTTTTATTCCCCGATCGCACTTAGTGGAACGCGATAACCTAGAATCGCTGATCGGTCAATCTTTGAGCGTGAATTTTTTGGAGGTCGATCGCGAGCGAGAAAAACTCGTACTTTCCCAGCGGATGGCTACTCAATCGAACGCCTTCAGGGATTTGCAAATCGGTCAGTTGGTGGAAGGAAAAGTCAGCAGCATCAAGCCTTTTGGCGTGTTTGTGGACTTAGAAGGAGTTAGCGGTTTGCTGCACATCAAGCAAGTCAGCCAAAAATACATTGATAACCTTGGAAAGCTCTTTGCACCCGGTCAACCCCTGAAAGCACTGGTAGTTGACCTCGATGAAGGTCGCGGCCGGATTTCCCTTTCTACTCGGGTACTGGAAAATTACCCAGGGGAAATGGTGGATAAAATGGCGGATGTTATGGATACTGCAGAAGAGCGATCGGAACGTGCTCGAAAGACTCTTTCTTAAGTTTTGATATAATTACCACCCCGACTTCTTAAAGAAGTCGGGGCTCTAACAGCTCGCTCGTTTTACCTTTTATTCGGTTGATTTACTTATCTTGCATTTTACATCTACTTCTTATACCAGTTTCAAAAAAGAATCCCACTATAGGCCAACTCCCAACCCAGCTCCAGTTATTCATTACCTCAGGTCAATCGAAAATCTAAAATTATCTTACTTCTTCCTTCGGATCTATAACTCCCTTTTACCGTCATTTAACCCCATTAGCTACTACCCCCAATACTTTAAAATCGGCTACATTTAGTTGATCTAAGGCTTTTCTTACCAGACCGCGATCGGTTTTTTCTATTTTTACTATCAGCACTGTACCCTCAGTTTGAGAAGCTAGTAAATGACCGTCAGCTACACCAATTAAAGGTGGCGTATCGTAAATTACTAAATCAAATAAGGCTAGGAATTGTTCCATTAAATAGTGCATCTTTTTGGAAGAAAGTAATGTAATTGGATCTGGTGGAATAGTACCAGCCGTGAGGACAAAAAGATTGTCATCCTGTGGCACTCGCTGAATAACCTCATTTAAGCTTAAATCAGAACTCAAAGTATTACTTAAACCTTTGGTATTTGATAAGCCAAGGTATGTGTGCAGTTGAGGAAAACGCATATTAGCATCCACTAATAATACTCGTTTACCCACAGCCGAAGCAGTTTTAGCTAAATAAACTGCTACCGTGGACTTACCCTCACCTTTAATGGTCGAAGTGATGGTTAAAGAAGTTATCGGGTGTTCAACATTTAATAACTGAATATTTGTGTATAAGTAGTGAAAAGCCTCTATCACTGAAAAACTTTTGTCATTTGAAACTATTATTGCTTTTAAGCTTTCACTGTTAGTAGTTGAACTTATGCTAGTGAATTTAGGTAAAAAACTTCCGCCTCTACGAGATTTTATTTTCATTGCTTTGGCGATCGGAATTACTCCCAAAAGAGGGCGTTTAGTTACTGATTTAATTTCTTCGGGAGTATGGAAAACAGTAATTAAAACTTCTACTAGGAAACCTACAGCAATGCCTAGTAAACTACTAATAACGATCGCGATCATTAGGTAGCGGCGGGTTGGTTTTTCTGTTACTGAAGCGAGAGCACCATTTTCGTCTGTGACTAACTGTGGTTTAGATATAATTTGCCAAGAGCCATAAATTTGACCAGCATCTAGTTGTAACGTTTTTTGTTTTTCTAGGAACAGTTTGAGAGTATTTTTAGCTACTTCTAGTTTTAATTGTATGTCGTCATAGCGACGTTGAGCTTGGGGCATTTGAGTGCTTTTTGCTTCCAGTAAATTTTGGCTATTAGCTAGCACCCTCTGGCGAGCTTCCAACTGTTCTACTTGTGATTTCATCTGAAAGAGGACAGCCTCAGCTTCTCTTTTCATTAACTCGCGCAAACTTTGCTGCTTTTCCCGCAAAGATTGAATGGGAAGGCTATTTTCATAAAATTGAGTAGAGCTTAAAGCTAATTGCGACTCTATTTCATTTACTTTGCTAACTAAACTTTCATAAGACTTGGGGCTAATATCAACAATCCAACGATAATCACCTTTTAATGATCTTTTTTTGTAGTTTTCATATTGGTGCCTACTTTCTACTAGTTGTAATTGCACTTCGAGGCGACGATTAGCTAAAAGATCTAGCTGATCTGATAGGCTGCTATTGCGTTCTACTGGTTCATTAAAGTTATACTTCATTCTTAATATTTGTAATTCTTGTTGCAAGTTATTAACTTTCTGCTGAAGTGGTGGCAGTTGTCGAGCGATAAAATCAATACTTTGTTTGCTAACTTTTAAGCGTTCTTTTTCCATATATCCTAGGTAATATTGTGCAATTTCTTCCAGCACATATTTAATGCCCTTGGGGTCGCTATCGCGGTAGCTAATATCTAGGAGTTTAGTCCCCCCCTGCTTCCCATCTCGCAAGAAAGTAATACGTTCGATATTCAAGCGGCTGTTGAGAGTTTTATAGTCCAAATTTGGATATCTTTCTTGCAATTTATTAACTAATGGTATTAGCACTTCTGGGGTTTTTAAAACCCTCGTTAAACTTTGATAATCTACCGAGGATCCGTCTTCCCCTGATGATTTAATCTTGTTCAAGTCTGAGATACCTAAACTATTATTTTGAGATTCGACTAATAGCTTTGATAGCCGATCGTCAGTCGTAATGGGTTCTACTAAAACAGTAAATTTTCCTTGGTACTGAGGAACAATTTTTTTGTCATTCACGAGAATTAAACTACCGCTCAAAGTAGCTATGCTGGCAGCTACTATGGTCATCACCAGAAGGCGACGTTTGACGACAGCTATTACCCAATTCATATCAAGGACTTGGTCATCCTCTTCTGGGGTACTAGCTAGGTAATTAGGGGAGGATGCCGATAGATAGTGACCCTTAAGATCATAGTTTACAGGAGAAAACAGCTTTTTATCCATAACGCTAATTTTATCAACTTCTTAATTTCCTAAAATTCTGAGTAGCTCTATGAGCCTGGTGGGTACGAGAATTCCACCAATAATATTACTAACTGGTGCCAGAACAGTGTTAATGCTGTCTACCCAGATAGCAGTCCTCGAACGTCCCACTATAATTATGTCATTATCTTGAATAAGTGGATTGGTTTGAGCATCGATTCCTTGATTCAAATTAATTGCTACTTGCGATCGGGATATAGTGCCATTAGGATTCAGCCTGATCAGTTCCACAACTCTAGAGTTAGCGCGATTTTGTTTGAAACCCCCCGCACTCATAATTGCTTGATTTAAAGTAGTATTAGGAGGTAATTTGACCCCCCCCGGAGTATTGACTTCTCCGATAACACTCACTTGCACAGTCCCCGGAGCAAAGTTAGCAGTAGCTAGAACAGAAACTTCTCCTGGGTCGATATCCGTCGCGGTCGGAACAAAAATAATATCCCCTTCTTGTAGTATAGTATCTTGAGAGGTATCTTGTTCTTGCAAATATTGCCAAAGGTTAATAGTGCCGACTTGTTGTTTGCCACTTCTAGTGTAACGTTGGAGTTGGATTTGCCGAATATCAGCGATTGATGTGATGCCACCAGCTAGTTGTAGAGCTCGAATGAGGGTCGGTTGTCCGCTGGTTCTTTCACCATTTTGGGTATCACCACCGATCACTACATATCTACCGGGACGCTTCACCTCTCCGAATATTGACACAGTACGGGGTTGCTCTGCTGGTATAGAAAAATTAGATTCACTAAGTTGATTTGTTTCTTCTAAATTAATTGTTTCTTGAGGGGGAACCAAGATTTGATCTCCATCTCGCAACGTGATATCTTGGCTTGTCTGACCAGTTTGTAAATAATCCCACAGATTATAAGTGATAGTTACTTGTTTGTTAGCCGTCACACGACGTCGGACAATTACTCGTCGGATATCAGCACTAGCTCGAGTACCCCCAGCTTTTTCTAAAGCTTGAGGAAGGGTGGGAAACTGAATTGATGGTCTAGTTCCACCTCCATTAGCTAGGGGCAATACGTAGGAGCCGGGACGGCTTACTTCACCAGATAACCAAATATTGAGAGGGCGGGGACTTTGTAAGCTGATGGTAACTACAGGTCTTTTTACCACCCGGCTATAAGCTCTAGTTATAAGTTGGGCTGCCTGTTCTAAAGTTAATCCTTGAAGGGAAACACTACCAATAATCGGGATTTGAATAGCTCCCCCAGGGGGAATTTGATACTCCCCACTAAGCTGGGGCAGATCGTAGATATCAATTCTAATATTGTCTCCACCACCTAAATAGTAGTCAGTATTAATGCTTATTGTGGGGGCTGGGGACTGAGCGAGGTTGGTTTGAGGGTAGGAGAGAGTAAGTACCAGCACCAGCAGTGGCACTTGTAAGGCAGGAAGGGTAAGCCATTTCATAGTTAGTAACAATTTGGATGATAGAGGTAAAGCTATGAAAGATATTTTAAGAGTGCCGCTGTTTGCATTCATGCTCGTTTGTTTAGCGGTTATCATTTGTGTAACTCTTTATATTTTAGTCGCACGCCATCCCAAATTGGGTGTCACATTAGAAAAGATTTTTGTGGGGATACTTTTTTTGACCGTCACTGGTATCAATGTTATGCCCTTTACCAAACTCCATCCTAACGTTTTCTACAACTTAAAAACTACAACCCCAACGATTATTGGTCAAATTGCCATTTATGGTGCGATGATATTAATGTTATTTCCCCGCTTAACTAAAACTACCAAAAAAACAGTTGCTCTAGTCATTAAATGGATAGCCGGAGACATTTTTTTAGGTTTGTTTTTGTTGATTATGACTTTGTCGGGCTTGTGGTCGCAAACTCCTGAAATTACTTTTCGGGCTATTTGTGCTATGTGGGGAATAACACTGGTTTCTATTTATGTAGGGAAAGTGTATAGTTGGTTGGAAATTTATGGATTATTGAGATGGCTAACTGGTTTATTAGCTTTATGGGTACTTGTGAAAAGAAATCCAGTAAATGGTTGTTGGACAGGAGTTTTAGGCCATAAAAACCCTTTTTCTTTTCAAATGGCTAATACAGCTTCCTTATGGATTTTATATGCTGTTAAAGATCGTAAGTATCGATATTTATCATTATTTATAAGTTTAATAGCTTTAGTAGCATTGCAAAAAGGCTGTAGTGGTGCTAGTCGGGTTTTGACAGTGGTATTAATCAGTTTATGGAGTTATTTAGCCCTCTTAAAAAAATTACCTGTAAAATGGGCTTTTCTCTGCTTTATCTTATTTTTGGTGGGTAGTATAGGTATAGGTATTTTGGTCTTAAATAATTTAGAGGCTATTATTGTAGATGCTTTGAAAAAAGATATGACTTTAACAGGTAGAACCGAGTTTTGGCCTTTAATTATTGATCGAATCAATCAACATAATCCCCTATTTGGTTATGGGAAGGAAGGATTTTGGCAGTATTGGCGTGGCGTGGAAAGCCCTGCTTACGGAATTGTAGTAGTTAAATCGGGTTTTGTGCCACCCCACTCTCACAATGGTTTTATTGATATGTTTTGCGAGCTGGGTTGGGTCGGATTGTCATTGTTTATTTTGTCATTTTTAAATAATATATTGAGAGGTATAAAGTACCTAGCTAAAGAAAGTTTACCCGAGTCAGGTTTGCCTTTGTATCTATTAACATTTATCCTAATGACTAATTTGACAGAGGGGGGAATATTTGGGATTAGTGGTTATTGGTGTTGGTATGTAGTTTTATCGGTAAAATTGAGCTTAGATACGACAGCTAAGGATAATCAACACTGATGATGTCAGCATTTGGTCAGGCGTATTAGGAGAATCTTTAAACAGAATAGGCAGAGCCCCGACTTCTTAAAGAAGTTGGGGCTCTGCCTATTCTGTTTTACTTTTAATTAACTGGGCTTACTTAACATGGCTCGCAATTGTTTCACTCTCCACCGTGGCTTCCACTGGCCAAGAATTATCCATCTCTACTGTTTGTTTCGGCTGATAAACTGCCAAGTCGAACCAGAAAGTCGTACCCACATTAACTTCGCTAACTAAATTAATTTTAGTGTGGTGCTTGTCAATAATGTTTCTGACGATAGAAAGACCTAATCCCGTTCCTTCTAAAGTGTGTACTCGGTTTTCTACCCGGAAAAAGCGATCAAAAATTGCTTGTTGGTCTTCGGGATCTATGCCAATTCCAGTATCAGAAATCTCAACCCGCACTACCGGAAAATGTCCGGCATTCGGTGACAAGTTGTGGTTCCCCGATGGGCCGTCTTTGTGGGTGGCCGCCTCCGACTCTACCAAATACGCTCGAATTGCCACCTTGCCGCCGGATTGCGTAAATTTTAAGGCATTTCCTACTAAATTTGCAAATACTTGCAGCAGCAAATCGTAATGACCTAAAGCAGGTGGCAAATACGGGTCAACTTGTTGCTCTAATTCGATGCCTTTATCCTTAGCATTCAACTGATAAGTCCGTAGGGTTTGTTCTACAGCTTGCGGGAGGTCAACAGCATCCAAGTGATAAACTCGGCAGGATTCGAGCCGCGACAAATCTAACACGTCGTTAACTAAACGAGTTAGTCTATCGGTTTCTCGATTGGCAATTTCTAGGAATTCCCTGCGCTCGCTTTCTAGAAGGTCTTCTCCGTACTCGTGGAGAGTCTCGATAAAAGATTTGATATTAAATAAAGGCGTTCTCAATTCGTGAGAAACATTGCTGATAAAATTGCTTTTAGCCTCATTTAGTTCAACTTCGCGAGTGATATCCTGCACTGTCATTGCAATGCCTTTGAGGCTTTCCCGGTAATGTCCGGAACCTTGATGCTTGGAGGTTTGCTCGTAGAAAGTACACTCTACAGCTACCGGGCGTTGGGGCTCGGTACAGGTATCTTCCTCGTGGCGGACGCAGCTTCTGCACAGGGGTTCGGCACCGGGCGCTTTGTGCAGAATGACAGTAGTTAAAACAATCCGAATTGTACGGTTGACTGGTTCGCTCATCGAGATGCGAAATTCGCCGCCTTCGATATCGCCCGCCACTATTTGGTGCAGGGGTCTGGCCAATTCCTGCTGCACTTCTGCAGGTAAAATGTTCAGAACATTGGCTCCGATCGCATTTTTGCCTTCCCATCCAAAAATCCGCTTCCCCGTTGGATTGACTAAAATCACCTGCAAATTTGCATCCAGCAACAGCGCCCCGTCAGCAATAGTTGAAACCAAAGTTTCTAACTTAGCTTTTTCCGCTGTCAACTCTTCAATATTTTGTTCTTCATAACTTTCGAGTTTCTGGGCCATCTCGTTAAAACTGCCGATCAACTCGCCCAACTCTCCACCCAAAGGTAGGTCAACTCGCTGCTTAAAATTCCCGCTGGCGATGTTTTTGACCCCGAAGACTAATTGTTTAATCGGCTGAGTAATTGTTAGGGCATTAAATACAGCTCCCAAAATTACCATCACCCAAATTGTGACAAATACTGCCAAAGTGACATCCCTAGTCAGATTTGAAGAGATAACTGCTGCGGGATTGGGGTTAATGCCGATCGCCAAAACTCCCAAATATTTGTCTTCATGAATTAACGGAACAAATACATCGGTAACTTCTCCATCTGGCGTCAAATGCTGTCGTACCAAAGGCAAAGAAGTTAAATTTCTCGCCTCAATATCGGCGAGAAAATTATCGGGAAGTTTGATCTGGCGGCGCAGCGTCAGGGAAGTTTGCACCTCGGATTCCGAAAAGGGTATCCCCAGGAAAATATCCCCCGCTTCGTCTGCGTAAAGCATATAGCGGACGCTGGAGGTGCTGCTGTAAAATTGGCGGGAAAAGCGGGCGACTTCGGAGCGATCGTTTTTGGCAATCAGCGGCGCCACATTTGCCGCCAACAGCAGGCCGAGGTCGCGGCCGTAGCGAGTATCGTTAAGTCGAGCGTCTTGCTGAATAGTATTCACGGCCCAGAATGTCAGGCCGCTCATAATTAACGACACTACGAGGGTAGCACCGGCCATCAGGCGGGTCTGGAGGGTAAAATCCGACCACCAGCGGGCAATAATTTCTCCGATTTTGTTTAGTATGGCCAGCATTTCACCAGTTCACCAGTTCAATATTAAAAGCAAGATCAATTCCGTTGGCTCCCGATAGAATTTTCTGCTGCGACTTGTCCGCTACCGCCACCGCAGAGATACCAAACTTCATTGTTACATTTCTACATTGAGATTGCTTCGCTTTCGGATGGCGGCAATAGGGCGCAATTCCTAATTTTTATCGCCCAGCGCTCGGCGGCCGATGTCCCGGCGGCAGTAGACGCCTTCAAATTGGATGCAATCAACTGCTGCATAAGCTTTGGAGATAGCTTGTTCCAAAGTTTCTCCCGTCGCAGTGACGCCCAAAACCCGGCCGCCGTCGCTCACCAACTGGTGGTGCTTCAACTGGGTGCCGGCGTGAAACACTTCTGCTCCTTTGGCTTCAGCTTCCTCGATACCTGTAATAACTTTGCCTTTTTGATAACTTCCAGGATAGCCTCCAGAAGCCAAAACTACGCAAACAGAGGCCCCCGACTTCCAGCGAATAGAATATTCACCGAGACGCTGCTGACAGCAGGCGAGCACCAAATCTTCCAAAGGAGTTTCCAGCAGCGACAAAACCGCTTGAGTTTCCGGGTCTCCGAAACGGCAATTGAATTCTAAGACTTTGGGTTCTCCTTCGGGGGTAATCATTAAACCTGCGTAGAGTACACCCCGGTAGTCGATTTTGCGTTTTTGCAGTGCTGCGAGGGTGGGTTCGAGAATTTCTTCTTGAATCCTTTCCATGAGTTCCGGGGTGACAATGGGCGCTGGGGCGTAGGCTCCCATACCGCCGGTGTTGGCTCCCTTGTCGCCTTCGCCGATAGCTTTATGGTCTTGGGCCGGCAGCAACGGTTCCACTGTGATGCCGTCGGTGAGGGCGAGAATCGAGACTTCTTGACCTGTTAAGAATTCTTCGACGAGGACTCGGATGTTGTCGGTGCCGAATTCGCCTCGGAAAATGGTGTTGATGGCGCTGTGAGCCATTTTGACGGTGGTGGCAACGGTGACTCCTTTGCCTGATGCGAGTCCGTCTGCTTTGATGACTATTGGGGTTCCTTGTTCCACAACGTATGCTTTGGCTGCTTCTGCGTCTGTAAATACGGCAGCTTTGGGTGTTGGGATGCCTGCTTCGAGCATCAATTCTTTGGCCCAGGATTTGCTGGATTCAATTTGGGCGCCGGCTTTGGTGGGGCCGAAAATCATCATTTTTCGCTGTTGGAAATAGTCGGCGATGCCTAGCGATAGGGGCAATTCGGGACCGACGATGACTAATCCGATGTTGTTGACCATCACAAAGCGTTCGATGCCTTGGAAGTCGTCGATGTTGAGCGACAGATTTTGACAGCCTTTGGTGGTAGCTGTGCCACCGTTGCCCGGTACGCAGAATACTTGTTTAATCCGCGTAGATTCTAGCAGTTTTTTTGCGATCGCGTGTTCGCGACCTCCGTTTCCCACAACTAAAACTTTCACAGTATCCTCACCTATAAATTTTGTTCCCTGAATCTTTGATTTTCAGTGTTTGCACCTTTCTATCTGCTTTTTGCAGTGCTGTCAATTATGCCATGCTTGGCGATCGCCAATTGGTAGATGTGGCACTTTTCTGGAGGGGTGGGGCTCGATCGCTGTTTCGCAACGGCTGGGATCGTGCAATAATTAAAGACTTTAGCCGCCCAATTTTTCTGAGTTCTGCCTCGATTTAATGATGCAATTAAAACTATTTTCTGGCTTTTAACTCTTCAATTACTGTAATTCATCCGGGGGCAAATAGCGATAAGATAGGCAGGTTGACTATGCGGAATTTTACTCACATGAAATCAAATCAAACCGCTGCGAGTTCATCTGCCAATTTTAAGCGGGTGGGCGTTGTCGGCGGCGGCCAGCTAGCTTCGATGATGGGGGATGCTGCTAGGGCGCTAGGTATTGAATTGGTAGTGCAAACTCCCCAGGCTACTGACCCGGCAGTTTCTGTTGCTGCTGGTGCTGTTTTGGGGGCTGTTGATGATGTTTTGTCTACGGCTCAATTGGCAGATGGCTGCGATGTTATTACTTTTGAAAATGAGTTTGTGGATTTGGATGGCTTGCGGCCGCTAGAACGGCAAGGTGTGTTATTTCAGCCGAGTTTGTCGTCGCTTTCTCCTTTGTTAGATAAGTACGTTCAACGCTGTTATTTACAAGGTTTGGGTTTGCCAACTCCGAGGTTTTGGGAATGGGATTGCAGCGCGGATTTGCCCCGGGAATTGTTTAAGGCGGTTGCGATAGACTTTCCGGCAATTTCTGTTTCCGACAGGGTGCAGATTGAAGCAGACTCGAATGCTGGATCGATCGACTTTCCCTTTGTCGTCAAAGTTCGCCGCCACGGTTATGACGGCCAAGGTACTTTTATTGTTAAGGATCGGGGGAGTTTTGAGTCAATTCGTGCTAAGCTCAAGGGTCAGTCTTTGCTAGTGGAAGAGTTTGTGCCGTTCGATCGCGAGTTGGCTGTAATTGCAGCTCGATCGGCAACTGGGGAAATTGCGATTTATCCGATCGTAGAAACCCAACAGCAAAATCAAGTTTGCCGCCTGGTGATTGCACCTGCTGATATTAGTTTAGATGTGAAAACAGAAGCTTGTGCGATCGCCCGCACTCTCCTCAACAGTTTGCAAGCTGTCGGCGTATTCGGCATTGAATTATTTTTAACCACCGACAATAAGCTGTTAGTCAATGAAATTGCACCCCGCACCCACAACTCGGGACATTTTACCATCGATGCCTGCGAAACTTCCCAATTTGAACAGCATTTGCGCGCAGTTTGTCAACTGCCTTTAGGCAATTCGGATCTGAAATGTCCAGGCGCTGTGATGGTAAATTTGCTCGGCTACGAGTCGGCTGAGTCAGACTATTTAGCCAAACGAAAACAACTGGCACAAATCAGCGGTGCTTTTGTACATTGGTATGGTAAGAAAGTATCGCGTCCCGGTCGAAAACTCGGTCACGTTACAGTTGTGCTCGACGCGGACAAGGTGGCTCAGGGGCGATCGCAAGCACTGGCGATCGCTCAAACCGTAGAATCCATCTGGTATGCAAGTTAAATTGCTCGAAGCTTGCCAAAATCTGGTTAGTTGGTATATATTAAATAAAGGTTCTACTGCGACGTTGGTGACTGCCAATAATGTTTTTTTGATCTATAACTCTTAACTCTAGGGAATCAAGATGTTCGCGCAGCAGTAAACTGGGCTTGTACCCAGAAACTTTAAGCACGGGCCACGGTACCCACCTGGTAGAATACCAGGTCAAAAGCTGAGGTAAGACGGCGTTGCGGGGAGCCATTAAAATTGTGATTGAGATAGGCGCTGTGAAATATGGCTAGCCTATTTTTTTTTTATATTGGGAATTGGGAATTGGGAATTGGTAATTGAGCATTGATAATTGGGAATTGAGAATCGAGAATTGGGAGTTGGTTATTGGTTATTGATTACTGATTATTAGTTTCGATCGCAAATAACTGCTGACTACTGACTACTCAATGCTAACTCCTGAGTAATGACTAATGACTAATGACTAATGACTTCTTCTCAACCTTCCCGTACCATCCAGACAAGCATGGACAAAATTGTCTCGACAGGGGGAAACGGATAGTCCCTGACATCAATAGTAACAATTTGCCCTTCGAGTTTCATAAATCTCCAAGCAGTGCCGCTAGTTACTGAACCGTAAATAGCCGGAATTGGGTTATTGTTGGCTTCATTAAATCTTTGAGCCGCCACCATTTCAGCGATGCACAGCCCCAAACCGCTGTTGATGTTATCTCGCTTAGCTTCTACCAGCACAACCGCAGGTGCTTCTATCTCAAATTGTTCAGGAGACCGGCTGATTAAAAAGTCGCAAACTCCATTTAATCCCGCCGCGATATCGACTGTGAAATCAGTACCCGAAAATACGCTGATTTGGTGGCTCAGCAACCGTTTTACTTCCAAAAGGGCGGGAGCGATAATTAGTTCTGATTTGGCTTTTTCCGTTCCTACTGCGATCGCCCAGGGAACTGTATCTTCCAACAAACCTGCTAAAATGGGACTGGGGGCGATCGGCTCGACTTCCGGCAAAAACCGGCCGCCTTCAACTGCAGTCAATCCGAAGCTTTGCTTAACCTTTCGCAGTGTAAAATCGCTGTATGCCATGATTTTGATTTCAAATTTAATCAACTGCTACATTAACATTAATAAAAATGGTGCTTTCAATGCCCTACAGTGAATTTACACTTAGAAAGGCTAAACAGGCTTTCGGCTTAACAACCGTAGAAGCAGGGCGGTTCTTGCCACAAACCGAACCCATTGATCCTAGTGTATATTTGACTGAATCCCTAATTGAAGGACTGCCCCTGGCTACAGCTACTGGTTCGGAAAAAGCGCGATCGGAACTGATTATTAGTCCTATTTTAGTAGAAGTCAGAAAAATTTTGCAACGGCAAGTGAGTCTATTTTCGGGAGAAGATTTTACCGTAGAACCGGAATTAGGATTGAGCGGAGTTTGCGATTTTTTAATCAGTCGCTCTCCCGAACAAATATTGATTGAAGCGCCTGCTGTTGTCATCGTTGAAGCGAAAAAAGCTGATTTAAAAGTTGGGTTGGGACAGTGCGCGGCCGAAATGGTGGCGGCTCAAAAGTTTAATGAAATTAACAATATCCCGATCGCCACAATCTACGGAAGTGTCAGCAGCGGTACTGTTTGGAGATTTCTGAAGTTGGAGTCAAAAACTCTAACTATTGACCTCAATGACTATCCTGTGCCGCCGGTGGAACCGTTGCTGGGGATGTTGGTTTGGATGGTTCGCGACGGTTAGGGCGATCGGCTTTAAGTTAAATTTTAAATTAATTGTCGATCGCCCCTTGCCCTTCACGGTTCGGTCTGCTATTGTCTAAAAAAGACCGATAAGTCGGTTAGGGCCATAAAAATGTCAAAAGCTCAAGAAACCAGAGAAAAAATTCTCAGGGAAGCCGCAGCACTGTTCAACCAGTACGGCTACTCAGGTTCTTCTATGTCTGACATTATGCGCGTTACAGGCTTGCAAAAAGGAGGAATTTACAACCATTTTAAGAGCAAAGATGAGTTAGCGTTGCAGGCTTTTGATTTTGCTGCTGAATGTATGCGAAAACAATACCTCACAGCTTTGAAGGGAAAACACAATTCGGTCGATCGGCTAAAAGCTGTTATATCTTTATTTAGCAGTTTTGCCGAAAATCCTCCAATTCCAGGTGGCTGTCCCCTGTTAAATACAGCAGTTGAAAGCGATGACGCTCATCCAGCTTTGCGTCAGCGGGTGCAAATAGCAATGGACGGTTGGCGCGCTTTGATTTGCAAAATTATTAACAAAGGAATTGCTAAAGGCGAGGTGCGAGAAAATGTCGAGGCGGATGCAGTCGCAACTATTGTGATTTCAACGCTGGAAGGGGCAGTCATGATGAGCAAACTTTACGGGGATGCAATTCATCTCAAAAGAGCCGTTCAGCATTTGCACGGATATCTCGACAGTCAACTTTAGAACCGGATAATTTTTTTTGATATAAAACAGACCGTTCGGTCTTAAAAGTGCGATCGGGTGATTAATTAGGAGTAGAGGAACAGAAATGAACATTGAAAAAAATCCGCGTCAAACTTGGCTGCTAATTGGGTTAAGCATGAATCTAGTTGCTACAATCCTTCACTACACCGACAACTTCATCTTTTTTGCCGACTACCCTGCACCTGTATGGATGCACCCCCATCAAGTCTGGATAGCTTGGCTGATATTAGCGCCATTTGCTGTAGTTGGTTACATTCAATATGCAAAAGGAAATTTCTGGGTTGCATATTTCTGCTTGTGTGTGTGGGCAGTAACTAGCGTCGGGGGAATTGCGCATTACTTTTTTGGTTCTTTGTCAGCCTTTTCAGTAAAAATGCACATTTTTATTTGGTTTGAAGAATTGACGGGATGGATGCTGCTAGGTTTTATCTTCTGGTCGTGCTTAATTCTTAAAGAATGGCGCAAGGAAAAGCTTTTCAATTAAGATTTAACCTCGCACATCTAATGGTGGGCAATGCCCACCCTACGAAATTCGCAGTTTTTCAATCATTAAAAATAGACTGGAAGTACCTAAAATGCAAGCATCCCCCGAACTGAAAAGACCTTTGGAAATAGAATTAAGCTTTCCCGTACAAACTTACGATATCGACTTTGCGGGAATCGTCAGCAATATTGTTTACATCCGCTGGTTGGAAGACTTGCGGCTCGCACTTGCTGCTCCTTATTTTCCCCTACAAAAAATGCTGGAAAACGGTGTGGCTCCGCTGCTGGTAAAAACAGCAATTGAATACAAGCAGCCGATTAATATTTTCGATAAACCAACTGGTAAAATTTGGATGAGTAAAATGAAATCGCTTAAGTGGATCATGGATGCTGAAATAATTGTAGCTGGTAAAGTCGCTGCGATCGCCCAACAATCTGGTTGTTTTATTGCACTATCAACTCGCAGACCCGTGCCGATTCCCGCTGAGCTTTCTCAAGCATATCTTGCACAGCAGTAAATCGATAAGTTTTCACCCACAATACTGTTTGTAGTAAGGACTGAAGTCCTTAAACTTTACGCCGCTTGTCCGAAATAACGCCAAGGCAAAAAAACTGCAAACATTTACAAATCTCAATTACTTTATGAATTATTCAACAATTGCCAATGCCGAAGTCGTCCGCCTCATCACCATTCCTATCAGCCACTACAGCGAAAAAGTGCGGTGGGCCTTTGACTTGCTAAAAATTCCCTACATCGAAGAAAGACACGTACCAGTTTTTCACCGCTTGGCAACCCGCCAATACGGAGGCAGCAGCGTTCCCCTTTTAGTTACCCAATATGGCAACTTTACCGATTCAACAGACATCTTGCATTACCTCGATACGCTAAGTCTAGAAAGTCAGCGTTTGTATCCGAAAGATCCAGACTTGCGCCGAGAAGTCGAAGAACTTGAAGAGTTATTTGATGCTAGACTGGGAGCGGATACTCGAAATTGGGGATATTTTTATCGATCGGGCGATCGCAAAACAATGCGAAAAGCTTGGTGCAACGGTACGCCTCAGTTTGAGCGAGTTGGGTTTGAAATAGCCTTTCCGTTGATTAGCGCCAAAGTGCGGCAAGTCTACAACATAACAGCAGACTCCGCCGCCAGTTCGCTGCAAGGAATCAAAGAAATTTTCGAGATTGTCGATCGAAGATTAGCGGGCGGCAAAACATATTTAGTCGGCGATACAATATCGGCAGCAGATATAACTTTTGCAGCGCTAGCCGCTCCGATTTTGCTGCCACCGGAACATCCGGTTTTGGTAGCGGAAATTGAAGAATTGCCGAGCGAAATGGCAATAGTAATTAAAGGATTGCACTCAACTGCCGCCGGAGTTTACGCCCTCCGCTTGTATCGACAGCAGCGCCGAGTTCAGTAATAAACAATCTCATGGAATGAAAAATCTCCTTGAACCTTTGTAGTCATCAATATCAAAGATAATCTCAATCAGCCGATCCACACAACGATTGCGATAATCAGGATCGAGTCCTCGATATCGAATTTGGTTAACGCTCCCGTATCTTAAACTGTTTTCTTCTTAAACTACTCACAGACAGCGCCAATTCGATGTGAGGCTGTGTCGCCGTCTGTAACTTGTGAAATAGACTCAATTAATGCCCTTAGCGCCTTATTGACAGACTCTGGTGTTGTAAAAACTTGAGCTACATCTTCATCTAAAACCACAACTTTTAGCAGTTGCTTTCCTCTTTGAGCAGCAAAGCGGTTGGGCTTTGCCTTTTTATAATCAAAGTGGTACTCAGCTAGAAGTTCGTCATCTGAATTGTGTGACTCCTCAAAAGGCGTTTAGCTCATAATCTTCACGCTCCCTTGGAGTGGCTAAACGGGCACTGATAATGCGAATGGTATTAGAACGTTCGGTGAAAGAAATCAACAGCAAGCGATTGTTTCTGGAGTGCCCAATAATCTCTCGCTTCTCAGCCACTGAGTGAGCTTCATCATCAAAAATAACTGCCAGCACATTCTCAAAGACGGTTTTGGCTTCTTCAAAGCTGACACCGTGCTTATGCACGGTTAGCTGCTGCTTTTGACAATCAATCATTTTTTTTATCCGGGGCCCCGGATTCATCCGTGGAGCGATAAAAAAGCTCCGCATCCTCTTCACTTGCCCCCGGATTTATCAGTGGGGTCAATTGTTCAATCTAAAATCTAAAATCTAAAATCTAAAATCGATTGACTCATCCCATTCAAACTCCATGCCCAGATCGTAACCGATCGCTCATCAACACGGTCAAGATTAGCCGATCGCGCATCCTGTATATCGCAGCAAATGCAGCGTCGCCCCCAAGTCGCAAATCGACCTTGCGGAAAGTAGCAAAAACGTGATAGAGTATAAGCTTGTGTCCAAATAACACCAGTCCATGCCAAAACTCAAAACTCGCAAAGCAGCCGCAAAGCGCTTTAGAGCGACCGGCAGCGGTAAAATTGTGCGCCGTAAAGCTTACAAAAGCCACTTGCTACAGCACAAAAGTTCAGCTCGCAAAAGCCGTCTATCTAAGCTGGTCGTCATCGACGAAACCAACGATGCTAACGTGCGGTTAATGCTTCCATACTTGTAAAGTTTAACGGAAATTAAAGATGACACGGGTAAAACGCGGTAATGTCGCCAGAGCGCGCCGCAAAAAAATTCTCAAATTAGCCAAGGGTTTCCGAGGCTCACAGTCGAAACAGTTCCGCACAGCTAACCAACGGGTGATGCAGGCCCTGCGTAACGGTTATCGCGATCGCAAAAAACGCAAACGCGATTTCCGCCGCCTGTGGATTGCTCGGATCAATGCCGCATCGCGCCAGCACGGCACGAGCTACAGCAGACTGATCGGCAACATGAAGAAAGCCAACATAGAAATCAACCGCAAAATGCTGGCACAAATGGCGATCATTGACCCCGCAACATTCGGTAAAGTTGTGGAAATGGCCAATCGAGCCGGAGCGTGAAAGTTCGCTTGATTTTCAGAATGCAGAAAGCAGAAGTAAGAAAGATTTAACTGTCGGCCAGAGAAGGAAAACTCCTGATAAATCTAGGAGGTTGAAACCAAAATTCCTTCTTTGTTCTTACTTCTGGATTCTGGCTTTTTCAGAAATCGCGATCGGGTCAGTCGATCGCTCTTTCCTTGTTTTTTATACAGTTGCAGAGGCAAATCTCAGAGATTGCTAGCGCATTAAAATAAATAAAACCTTCCCCAGACCTACCTAATTTTAAGAAAAACATGGATAGTAATTTGCTCATTGTTTACCTGTCAGTCCTGCTCGCTATACTCGGCAGCACTTCCTGGTTTGTGGTGCGCCAGATTCTCAAAACTCGGAAGCTGGAAATGTCTCTCGAACGTTTAGAAAATAAGCTGACTATAGAAAAAGGAACAGCACAGGAATACTACGAATTAGGAAGTATCTATCTAGATAAGAAGCTTTACTCCCAGGCGATCGTACTGTTTCAAAAAGCTCTGAAAGCCAAAGACTTAGAAGGCGAAGAAAATCAAGCCGTTATTTACAACGCCCTCGGTTTTGCACACTTCGGGCAAGAACAGTACGACATCGCGATCCGCCAGTACAAAGAAGCCCTGAAGTTGCAGCCAGAATACGTTACATGTCTCAACAATCTGGGTCACGCCTACGAGCGCAAGAAATTAACAGCTCAAGCCTTGGAAATGTACGAACAAGCTCTCGCCTGCGATCCAGACAATGCCACTGCCAAACAGCGAGTAGAGTCGCTCCGGAAGCGTTTGGTAATCTATAATTGAGCGCCCATGTTACGAGCAATACAGATCCCGCAAACCTGGTTTCATTCAGAAACCGGGTTTTTTCTTCCCATAGTCTAAGATACTAAACTATCCAACACATTAATGCGTTAGTTTTTAAGAACAGGAATTCCGAGTCAATCTCGATCACACACCGTCCCAGCACTTTAAATTACAGTCAAGATAAAAGTAGTACCTGCAACGTCGGTCAGTCCTAAACAATAGAAGGAGGAGAACGTAGTGACATCAATTCTCGTTGTCGAAGATTCGTGGTTGACTCGCAAAGTAATCTGCAAAATGCTGCGAGCTGAAGGATACGAAACTTTGGAAGCATCCAGCGGGCCAGAAGCTCTAGAACTGCTCGGCACTAAAGCCCCAAATTGTATGCTCTTAGATCTGCTGATGCCGGAAATGGAAGGTCGGGAAGTCCTGCAAGCGATCCGCGATAGAGGATATAAAATTCCAGTCATCGTAATTACCGCAGACATCCAAGCAACTACCCACTCCGAGTGCATGGAACTCGGAGCCCTGGCTGTCATTCACAAAATGCCCAACTCAGACGAACTGATCGGGTGGATCAAAAAAGCTCTCAGTGCCAGCCAGGAGAGCACCCAATGAAATTAAGCCCTCGACAGCTCGATGCTTTGCAGGAACTCGTCAACATCGGTATAGGTCAAGCAGCAGGGATTTTGAACGACATGATCGACTCCCCGATTCGCTTGCAAATTCCCTACGTTCAAATCCTGACTCCTCAGGACGTGAAAGAAGTTTTAGAGGAGCACCTCAACGGCGAGCAAATCGCCGCCGTCCAGCTAAAATTTACAGGATCCTTTGGAGGCCTTGCCCAGCTAGTCTTTCCCACCGACAGCGCGGCTATGCTGGTGACGATGCTCACAGGGGAAGAAGCTGGAACTCACGATCTCGATTCAGTCAAAATAGGTACCCTCAGTGAAGTGGGAAATATTGTAATTAATGGGGTCATGGGTGCAATCAGCAACTTACTTCAGCAGCGCCTGAACTACTCAATTCCCAATTACACGGAAGGGACGATTGCTACTTTGCTGACATCTGGCGGTTTAGGTACTGATACAGTTGTTTTATTAGCCCAGACGACTTTCATGATTGAAAGGCTTCAGATTGAAGGAGATATCATTCTCATTTTCAATGTCAGTTCCTTTGACACCTTGTTGGCTGCTATCAATCAACTTGCCGGGGGTCTATGATCGAGGAGAAGAAAACAATTGAGGAAAAGTTTGGAGTTCTTGACAGCGTACCAGTCGGCGCTTGCCTGCTGCGAGATGATTTTGTGGTGCTGTTTTGGAATACCTGTCTCGAAGACTGGACGAAAATTCCCCGCGACGAAATTTTGGGAACAAAGATCACAACTTATTTTCCTCACCTGAGCCAGCTAAAGTACGCAAATCGCTTCCAGCAAATCTTTGCAGGAGGCCCGCCAACAATTTTTTCTTCTCAAATTCACAAACACCTGATTCCGGCAACTTGGCAAGACAGCCTGCAGCGCATTCAGCAAACTACTGTGACTGCTGTTCCTGCACTCTCACCGGGCTGTGCACAACAGGATATTCCTGACTTGGTTCGATCGACTCTTGAGTTGGAACCAGAAGCTATGCTGCCAGAAGAAGGAGAAGCTGTTGATGACGCATCGCCCTCAAACTCGAGGACTTCAGCTTCGCCTTACGGCTTTGTGCCATCAAACTACCAATCGTTTTACGCTTTGTTGGTGATTCAAGACGTGACCGACCTCACCCACCGCATCCAAGCTTACCGCACCATGCGGGATCAAGCTTTGGAAGAAGTGCAAGTGCGTCAGCGGGTGGAGGAAGAATTGCGATCGAGCCAGCATTTCATCCAGCAGATTGCTGACGCAGCGCCTTATTTGCTCTACATCTACGATTTGACCGAACAGCGGAACGTCTACGTCAACGGTCAAGCTTCTAATTTGCTGGGCTACACTCCCCAAGAAATTTTACAGATGCAAACTGCTTTGTACTCCAGTTTGGTGTACCCAGAAGATTTGCCGAGGCTCAAAGCCCACCAGCAAAAATTTCCCTCGGCCCAAGACGGGCATATTTTGGAGTTGGACTATCGCCTCAAACATCGATCGGGCGAATGGCGCTGGTTCCGCGGCCGCGATCAAGTGTTCGCCCGCACAGCCGACGGCTGGCCCAAACAAATTTTCGGCACCGCTCAAGATATCACCGAGTACAAGCGGGCAGAAGAGGCGCTGCGGCAGCAAAACGAACGAGAACTGCTGATGGCGACGATTACTCAGCACATCCGCCAGTCTCTGGATTTGGGCGAAGTTCTGAGGACAACAGTGACCGAAGTGCGCCACTTCCTTCAGGCCGATCGAGTGATGATCGTCCGCTTCAACCCCTGTACCGGCACTTTCTGCCTCTCCCCGGCGACGGGGGCGGTAACAGTGGAATCTGTAGCTCCCAACTGCAAGCCGATGTTGGGGGAAACCCTGGAAAATTTCTGTTTTGACCAATTCTATCACGAAGCGTACCGACATCGGGCGATCCGACCCATTGCCGATGTCTTGACCGCGGATTTGCCGCAATATCAAATTGACGTGCTCGCACAATTCGCCGTGAGAGCTTATTTGGTAGTGCCTTTAGTGCAAGGAGACGAGTTGTGGGGGCTGCTGATGGCCCACCAGTGCAGTCCCCGACAGTGGATGCAGTTGGAAGTAGAGTTGCTGTCTTCTCTGGCCACCCAGTTGGCGATCGCCATCAAGCAAGCAGAACTCTACCAGCAGTTGCAAGCGGCCAACCTCAAGTTAGAGCGCTTGGCCACTTTAGATGAACTCACGCAGCTAGCAAACCGCCGGCGATTCGATCAGTATTTAGAAATGGAGTGGCGCAGACAAGCCCGGGAACAAACGCCTCTGTCCCTGATTCTCTGCGATATTGATTCTTTTAAAAGTTACAACGATACCTACGGGCACCCAGGGGGAGACGAATGTTTGCGGCAAGTCGCCGGGGCGATCGGCAATGCAGTCAATCGCCCCGCCGATTTAGTAGCTCGCTACGGAGGCGAAGAATTTGCCGTTATTTTGCCAAATACCACTATTCAAGGCGCCGTGAAGGTAGCCGAACACATACAGCTCAAAATCGCAGCTTTGCAGCTTCCTCACGCTGGTTCTCAGGTGAGCCCGTATGTCACTCTGAGTCTGGGCGTAGCGAGTATTGTCCCTGCATCTGAATCGGGAGCCGAAATTCTGATTGCTGCAGCTGACCAAGCGCTCTATCAAGCTAAACGACTTGGGCGCGATCGTATCCAACTTTACCAGCCCGACCCTACCGCTGGCAAGCCGAACGGGACAGCCGCTTCGATGCTTCCTGTAGATTTTTCTATACCCAATACTAATTTGCCCTCTCCTACAAGCGCTTGAGGAATTGCAATATTTGTGCATTCCAAGTAGTTATACCAGTCCGCAAAAAGAATGCCACTGTAGCCCCGTGCTCCAAACCCCGATCGAGCCTTTCTCAGATAGATGAGGTACAAAAACAGCAGCGTGCAAACCAGTTCCAAAGATATTGTTAGAAACCTGGGGGGGTGACAAAGAGGTCTACGAGATAGACTGTATAAGGGTTGCAGCCCGCATACCTTGTTGATAAAAGCGGCGTTTAGAAGGAGTTAACTTCATTAACTGTTCCACCTCCAAAGAATATT